>Ga0302123_10000992_pt1 | contig 20643 bp, 17 predicted proteins | sample CB21_321_MG_FD_203109 | JGI IMG/M metagenome (GOLD analysis project Ga0302123, IMG submission 203109) | Marine microbial communities from Western Arctic Ocean, Canada - CB21_32.1 | ecosystem: Environmental > Aquatic > Marine > Oceanic | place: Canada: Western Arctic Ocean | collected 2017-09-28 | reverse complement strand
AAGTCGTTAATACAAGGATTAAAGTTACAATAACTGATATTGCAATATTGATATTTACAATCATCTTTGTCCTTTTTGCTAACTCTAATAATCTCACTATCGCTCCTGGATCATCTCCCGGAATCAAGACATCGGCGGCTTCTAGGTTTACTTGATCACCACTACCAACTGCAACTCCAATATTTGCAGCTGCTAAAGCCCCAGCATCATTGAAACCATCGCCGGCCATTAAGGTGCGACGTGCTTTGCTTCTTTCTTCGACCCACTGTGCCTTTCCTTCGGGAGTTACATTACCTCGGCATATAGATGGATCAATTCCTAACTTCTTAGCAAAAGATTCCACAGATAACTGTTCATCGCCACTAAGAATCTCTACAATAATTCCTTGCTCTTGTAATGCTTGAATCATCTCTTTAACTCCGTCTCTAGCATCATCATGAATGAAAGAAAATGCTGCTACAGATTTACCAGACAGAGATAATATACTGACTCCATGACCTTTCTTTCGAGAACTATCGAGAACTAACTGAATTTCATTAGAAATTTCGACACCTTGAGTAATTAGCCAATCTGCTCTGCCAAATATAATTTCTTTACCATTTAATTTACCAGAGACTCCTGCATCACCATCAGTAATCCCAGTGACGCTTTTTGGTTTGATATCAGATTCTTCTGCTAACGAAATTATTGCTTTAGCATATGGGTGGTTTGAACGCTGCTCTAGTGCTGAGACAATAGCTAGGATGTGGTCTTCTTTTTGGTTATCTGCACAAACAAATTCCCCTATCTTTGGATTGCCTGTTGTTAAAGTTCCAGTCTTATCTAGTAGTGCAAGTTCTATTGACGCAGCAGATTCAAGGACATCTCCTCCCCTCGCAACAAGCCCTGAAGCAGAGGCTGATGAGAGAGCTGTTGCATGAGGAACAGGAGCAGCCAATAGAAGGGAGCAAGGACATGAGACAACCCACAATACTAGAGTTGTTACGAAATCTTTGGTTACAATTCCATAAAGAAGAGAGCCGATTAAGACAAATGGAACCCAAATTGCTGTAAAACGCTCTATTGTAGTCTGAGTTCGAGTTGGTTGTTCACGATAACGACTAACTAAATCAATCAAACTTGCTAGTCTAGTTGCTTCACCAATAGCTTCACAACTAACAATAATTGGACCACGGACTAATACTAAACCTGCTTCCACATAATCACCCTTAGCAATACTAACAGGGATAGGTTCGCCAGTTAATGGGGCACGATCAATTGCACCGCTCCCTTCAATTATTAAACCATCAACAGGAACAATTTCCCCCGATCTGATTTCAACAATATCTCTAACACTTAAAGCCTCAATGGGAATCCATTCTTCTTCAGATTCCGCTCCTTTAGTATTGGAATCACAAGTTCCATCATCGCAACAACTACTTTCAGATTCAGCTCCTTTAGAATTGGAATCACAAGTTTCATCATCGCAACAACTACTTTCACTAGTTGATGAAAGTCTAGCTAATCTAGGTAATCGGTCAAGACCGCCTTGCATAGCATTTCTGGCCCTTACAAGAGCACTTTCTTCAAGATGGGAAGCAAAGGCGACTAATCCAGTAACAATAAGGGCCTCGGGATATTGTTGCATTATCATTGCTCCAATTACTGCTAATGAAGTTAATACTTGAAAACCAAGAACTCTATTCTGGATACTAGCTATAGCAGCCTTGAACATAGGAAAACCAGCAAATGAAATACCTATTAAACAAAGTAAGAGGGAAGTAAAATTAGGAATTGATTCTAATTGATTAATAGCAATTACACCTACAAATATAGGGACTGTTAAGACCGCTGAGAGAAGTTGTACTTGATCTGGTCTAAGTTTAGATGTTGTAGATTTCTCTAGTTTAAAATTGTCGCCAAGTAATTGGCGTAATCTCTCATCAGAAATTTCTTTCATTTTCATTGAAGAGAAATGTATTCTCTGTAATTCAATCTTACCATCTTCAAATCGGACATTGAGCATCCCTGGCACTTCAAGCAATGTTGTTCTAAGCACTTTACGGTCTATTCCAATATTATTAGCAACTCGGCTAGGTGTCATACCATATACTGACTGCCAAACAATTACTGGATTATGTCCTAGACTCTCTAAAACAGAATTAGCTCGAGAAATTTTTCCTTTTGCTAAATCTAAATTAAATCTCACAGTTCCTTTAGTAACAGACACATTGACATTGTTGACACCGGGCAACCGATTTACTGCCTTCGTTGCCTTCATTGCACAATCTGCACAATCCATGCCATTAATTCCCCATTCTATTTCATAAGTACCATCAACAGCTAAATCGACATCTAATATTGAATCAGCACTTCGTGCAAATGAAATCATATTGTCTTTCCTTTCTTGAAGTATTTTCTTCGTATCTGATGATTGTTTCATTTTCAAAGGAATTTGTGAAAAACTATTACCTAGTGTTTTAGAAATATTAGCTATTAGGTCTATAGAAGCAGTATTCTCTGTTTTTCCTGATGTTGGTTTTATCCCCGGAAGATTGGATTCTTCATCCTCTTCATCATCAAGAAGAAGAAACTCCTCCTCATCCATAGTACTGCGACAAGTAGGTTATCCTTGAATCTGACGAGATAAGGCATAAGCGATGGGATGATGAAATAGAACCATTACGCGAGTGCATGGGTCAAATGCCGGAAGGAGACAATTGGGATATGATTGTCTTTGATATAGATGGTACATTACTAGATTTAAATGGTTTCCAGCCAAAGCTAATTCCTCTAGTTCGAGAAATTGAAAACATGGGAATTACGGTATCTCTAGCCTCAGGAAGGACTTTACCAAATGTTACACCAATACAGCAAGCACTTGCCGTTTCTGGATTCGTCATAGGTGAAAATGGAGGGATGGTCTGGGATAGTAAAGCGGGATTTCCAATCAAATGTCTGGCAGATGGGAAAAGAGCGAGAGATGCAGCAAAATGGTTAGCTACTCAAATAGAAGGCTTGGACCCCAAGGGAATTGAGACAAATCGTTGGAGAGAAACCGAATGGTGTTTACTTGATACTGAAAATTATGAAAACATGAGAGATGCTCTAGAAAACTCTCAATGGCCCGATTTACAGGTTGTTCCAACAGGATTTGCAGTACATATAACAGAAAAAGAGTTGAACAAAGCTAGTGGACTGAGGGTTGCATTTGAGCAAAGAGGAATTGATCCAAAAAGAGTGATTGCTGTAGGTGATGCGTCAAATGATATTCCTATGTTTGAAATGTGCGGCTTCTCAGTAGCTGTAAATAATGAATTTGAAGGAGTTGAAGAGGCTGCAGATTATCTAACTAAGGCCAGAGGAACCTTAGGGACAATTGAATTTCTTGAGCAATTTATCGCGTCACGTAAGTGAAGATGGTGCAGGAGGCAGGATTCGAACCTGCGAAGCTCTACGCATCGGAACTTGAGCCCGACCCCTTTGACCACTCGGGTACACCTGCAGTCTGCCGAGAGGTTTTTTCTTATTGAGTCCGACGGATGAAGAGACTTGAAAGAAGATAAAGGAAGGAATCATTCATGGCCTTCCTCTCTCTGCCGTCATACAGGTTGCTCACATGATTGACGAAGTTGCTTCATTAAGATTATCGAAGCAACAACTAATTAAGGTCGAAAAGGCACTTTTTGAATTGACAAGGCAACAAAAATCAAGCCAAAATGTACCAGTAGAAATTGCATTACCAAATTTCTGGTCATCAATTCACCAATTACTAACTCATTTAGAGAATGAACTAGCTGAAACCATAAGAAATGAAGGAATGAATGCAAAGACACAACTTCAATCGCGTAGACTTGGTGTTGCAAGGACATCTGTGTCAGATTTAACTAGAATGAGAATGAATGCATTTACGCAACATGCGATTTTAACAAATCTAGTTAAAGGTCCAAACGGGAATCAAAATGAAAACCGAGTCCCGCCGCTAAATTGGCAACGTCATGATCCTTCAGAGAGAGCCTACTACACAAGTCTTGAACGCTTAGTTGAAAAATACAAAAATGAAGTTTCATGGAATAACATGCTTCATGGAGGAAATCCTATACAGATCAAAAAACCGAGTTTAGGAGGGAATGCTGCACTTACAGAGTTCAATGACTTAGATAATGAAGATGAGAGTGTAAATCCACCAATGATATCTGTGCCTCAATCCTCTCAGGAGATATGGGATGACCCAGAATTAGATGAAGAAGATAGGATTCGTCAAATGGATGAATTCCCAGAAAGAGCTACGGGGGCGAAATCTTCAACTTCATTGAATACAACATCATCTGGAAAAAGTAATTCAGATATGAAGAGAATTAGAATCATACAAGATTTGATGGACCCTATTATCGATGAAGATGGAACTGCAATTCAACTGACTGCGGGGGAAGTTGCGAACTTCTCATCACTTATGGCTGATACATTAATCGCAGCAGGTTTGGCAGAATCTGCAGAAGTATAGAGAAGCAATAACTTAGAGGCGTCATTATAGGGTATACCTTACCGAAGGTGAGCCAATGGGAGAATCAGTAACAAATAAACAGTTAAAACAATTCAGAGCAAGTTTTGCAAACGATCCTGCAGCAAAGGTTGCACAAAATGCAATAACCAATGGAAATTTACTAGATATTGCACTAAATAGAGATTTAGTACAGAATATTGACTCATCATTTTCTATAAAATTAGACGATTGGAAGGTTACAAATCAGAAGAGTAGTGGAAGATGTTGGCTATTCGCAACACTAAATTTATTTAGGCCGGGGACTATGAAGAAATTGAATGTTAAAAACTTTGAATTTAGTCAATCACATATTCATTTTTGGGACAAATTTGAGAGAAGTAATCATTTCTTTGAGGCGATTATTGGTACTGCAGATAGGCCTCTAGATGACCGAACAATTGGATTCCTTCTGGGAGACCCTATTGGAGATGGCGGTCAGTGGAATATGGCAATGAATTTAATTCGTAAGCACGGATTAGTTCCAAAATCCGCCTATCCAGAGAGTGTTTCATCATCAAGCACAAGATTCATGAATGCAATACTGAAAGACATTCTAAGAAGTGGAGCAAGCGAATTACGTGAAATTCTAGATAATGGTGGATCAGAAAAAGATGCTCGTGCCCACAAAGATAAGAGAGTTGGAGATGTATGGAAGATTTTGTGTATCCATCTTGGAACTCCTCCTGAAGAATTTGATTGGCAATGGGAGGATAAAGATGGTGAGTTCCACAGGAAAGGAAGTATGACGCCTCAAAAATTCGCTAAAGAATATGTAGACATGGATTGGGAAGATTATGTTTGTATTGTGAATGATCCAAGGAATGATTACTACCAAACTTACACAGTAGATTACCTACAAAATGTGGCAGGCGGTCCACCTGTAGTTTACCTAAATGTACCAAGTCAAGAAATGAAAGATGTAACACAGAAATTACTAGAAGATGGCCTACCAGTATGGATGGGGTGTGATGTTGGAAAACAAATGCATAGGAAGAGAGGTCTTTGGGATGCTAAACTATTCGACTTTGCTGGATTATATGGAACTGAATTTGGAATGGATAAAGCAGATCGCCTGAGATATAGTCAGACAATGATGACCCACGCCATGCTTTTTACTGGAGTCGATGTAGTTGAGGGAGCACCCAGAAGATGGAGAGTCGAAAATTCATGGGGAGCAAAAGAAAGTGGCAAAGAAGGATTCTTTACAATGAATGATTCGTGGTATGACGAACACATGTTCGAGATTGCTGCGCCGACAGATTACCTTACTGATAAGATGAAAAATGGACTCAACACAACACCAGTAGTATTACCTGCTTGGGATCCAATGGGTAGTCTGGCTAGAGATGAAGCTGCACTGTAAATAAAGTTGATACTTGTGCCAGTGTATTCATAAAGGGTTAGTTTCAGCCAACTTTTAGTGAAGCTATGAAGGATGTATGGGACCAGACTATACCAGTTGAAAAGTCACACTATTACAATGAAGATGATTTAATCGCATATCACCCATCAACCCCCTTTGTCAGTAATGGTGAACCGACTTTGATTGACCTTTTTTCAGGGTGTGGAGGAATCTCTTGTGGGTTTGAAATGGCTGGATTCAAGACTCTTTTAGGTGTTGACATACATGCCCCATCAATTGCATCATTCCGGAAAAATCATCCAGAGGCGGCGGCAGTTTTGGGCGATATTGCAAAAGTTACCAAAGCAAATGTGCATTCATTAATTGGGGAAAAATCAGTTACTGCGATATCGGCAGGTGTACCATGTCAAGGGTTCTCTCTTTCCAACCGGAAACGATGGCAAGACGACGCCCGTAATTTTCTCTTCAGAGAGTTTGTCCGCTTCGTGGATATGCTCAATCCAGATATCATTATTTTAGAAAACGTCTCTGGAATGAGATCGGCAAAAGGTGGCCAGTTCGTGCGTGACATCACTCAAGCCATGTCGCAGGCAGGGAGGGGCTATGTCGTAGAGAGTCGACTACTCAACTCAGCTGACTACGGTGTGCCTCAAACTAGGAAGAGGTTGTTTCTCATCGGACACAAGGATGATGGTAGTGGCACTTACAAATTCAAATGGCCTGAACCAACCCATATTCCGCGGAAATTAGGGTATCAGGGGGAGTTAGAAGATAAACCAGGTTACGTAACTGTTGGGGAGGCTTTCTGTGACCTTCCTCGCCTTGGAAGAGGGGAAGGGGCCGGAACCTATTCGATACCCGCCTCAAAGGCTAGTGATTTTGCACGACTCATGCGTGGAAGAAAGCGAACTTTCGAGAATCACGAGGCAAGTCAAGGGACGGAGGGAACTAGCGAACGCGTGAGCAACACGAAGCAGGGGGAGCCGTTGTACGAGAAGTTTCGTCAGCGCATCCGACTGCATATGCAGAAACCCAGCCCGACCATAGTCTCGGGTGGGATTCGCCCCCAGTTCCAGTACGGACACCCACTCGATGCCAGGGGACTTACAGTACGTGAGCGTGCGCGCTTGATGTCATTCCCCGATCATTTCGTCTTCAAAGGAGGAACGGTCATGGGAAGAGTGCAGACAGGTCAGGCCGTTCCACCGTTACTTGCTAAGGCGATAGCAGAGATAACGTTGTGAATTTTACTGCGTTTTTGTGAAATTGGATTTTGAATACTATATCATTATTTCTGTTTAGGGTTTATATGAGGTCTTTGTTATCATTAATTTATGAGAAAAATTACACAAAAACTGTTAACTGAAAAAATGATACCGATTACCCCTATGAATGGAGATATGCATGAGAAATTGAAAGTCGTCGTAGATGGACAAAGTGCTGAGTGCTATATTGCAAGTAGAATACATACAGGAAGTTCCAAAATAGTGATTCTGTTTGAAGAAGAGCACCCACAATTAGGATTTTCTATCGCTGCCAAAAACTTTCATTTTGAAGCACCAGGAATATTGAAAATAAAGGGTATAGAAGATATGCAGATCGCTATAGCTTAATCAAAAACTAATTTGTATTTTACAAATCTTATCCAAGATTTCGAAGTGAAAGCTCGATTGTGACTGAATCCGGATATTCAATCATCATGATTGCTTTCAATGCCTTCTCATCTTTTGTGCTGTTAGTTACAAGTTCAAGAAGACGCTTGTGGAAACGCATTTCCCAATGATCCCAAGTCTCTGCACCTTCTCCATCAGGAGCTTTTCTGCAAGGTACAACTAATTTACGAGTAGGTAAAGGTATAGGTCCACGAAGTTTAACACCAGATTTATCTGAAATTGCCTTTATGGTAGCACATACTAAATCTACATCTTTGTAATTGTCACCAGTTAACTTGATAGTAGTAACGACTGGCATTTAATTCACTCACCGGTCTTTTCTGCAAATCTAAGCTTTCTTCTCAATCTTCATGCAGACGCCAGCAGCCACGGTCTTACCCATGTCACGAATAGCGAATCTTGCAAGTTCAGGGAATTTATCCATCGGCTCAATAGCCATTGGCTTGGTTGGCCCGAAACGGATTAAAGCAGCATCGCCAGTCTTTAGGAACGGAGGGTTTGCTTCCTTAGTTTTGGAATTCTCTAGAAGTTCAACGAATCGAACTGCTACTTGGCTGGTATGGCAGTGGAATACTGGTGTGTATCCTACGCCAATAGCTTTGGGAATTTCCATAAGTTGAATTTGTCCAACGAATGTCTCATCGTGACGTACGAAACTAGGTGGGTTTTCTGGGTATCCAACAACATCTCCACGGCGGATATCAGTTGCAGCTAGACCACGAACGTTGAATCCAACGTTGTCACCAGGCTCTGCCTTAGCATGAACTGTGTGATGCATCTCAATTGATTTAACTTCAGCAGACTTTTGACTTGGGTTGAAAACTACAGTCTTACCTGAGTTTAGAGTACCTGTCTCAATCTTTCCTACTGGAACTGTTCCAATACCACTAATTTTGTAAACATCCTGAATAGGTAGTCTTAGTGGACGGTCAGTTGGTTTCGGAGGCATCTGGATACTGTCAATTGCTTCAAACAGAGTAGGGCCGTTGTACCATTTCATGTTTTCACTCCTGTTGTATACGTTCTCTCCTAAGAAAGAAGAACATGCGATCATTGGAACATCAGCTGGGTTAAATCCAGCCATCTTCAATAGATCAGATACTTCTGCCTTAACAGAGTTGTATTTATCTTCAGAGTAGTCTACACCGCTAATATCCATCTTGTTGATGTTAACTATTAGTTGTTTTACTCCTAGTACACGTGCTAAGAAAGCGTGTTCCTTAGTTTGTGCGTTTACTCCGTCGTTAGCTGCAACACAAAGAACTGCAGCATCTGCTTGGCTAGTTCCAGTAATCATATTCTTTACGAAGTCACGGTGACCAGGTGCGTCAATAACTGTGAAGTAATAATTTGGAGTATAGAATTCTTTGTGAGCAACGTCGATAGTAATTCCACGCTCGCGCTCTTCCTTCAATCCATCCATAACATAAGCCAGACCGAAACCTGCCTTACCTTGTTCTTTGGCAAGTGCTTCGTTCTTGTCAATTACGTGCTGTTCAATATGACCGCTATCTAGAAGTAGCCTTCCAACTGTTGTCGATTTTCCATGGTCAACGTGACCAACGAATACTATATTCAAGTGCGGTTTCTTTTTATCTTCCCATTGTGAACCCATATGATACACCCCTAAGGTAGCCCGCCGACCGTAGAGGTATATTTGAATCCATTCATCTTAATGAAAATATTAAGACGTTCCATATGTGATATTAACAAAGCCGCAGTTCATCGATATTCGAGTTCAATAATGAAATGTTTTATCTCTGTGTTGTGAGTTTTCTCATTTTGTATGTCGGCCGTCCATTCTCCGGGTAATTTACCACGTACTGTTGAACCACTAATGACCATCCAGACACAATGGTCATCTTCATCACAATCACCAGCATCCCTATTATCAGAGCCAATAGCTGAAGTATTTGCAACTTCATCATCAGTATTATTGTAAACATAAATATCTAGTATATTTTCTGCATCCACAGTAATTCCCCCTGCTCCATCATCCTCTTTGGGGTAAATTAGCTTGATTCTAAGGTAACGTATCTTATCATTAGTATCTGTATTATATGATAAAGGATATTCCCAAGACATAATTATTGGATCATTCCCTAAACGACGGTCAATCTCAAAATCAGACCAAACACCACGATAATTGACATATACTTTGGTTTCTTCTGAAGATGTTAAACCATTATTATCAATAACTGTCAAACGAATCTCCCAAGCACCTGCACTAATTGCTTCGCCTGAAGAAGGTAAATGCTCCCATTCGATTATTTCACCAGTCGCATCAATATCATTTTCTAAATCGCCATCATTATCTGAATCATAACTAGTATCTAAGTCCCAATTCCATTCTATAATGTATTCTTCGGCATAGCAATTTGAATCATCAGGGTCACAACCAGCCCATGAATCAGAACCATCAAGAGTAACTTTGGTTGTGAAATCAACGGTCTTGTCACTTATTTCTTTATCTTCTTCACAAACCCAGACTAAAACAAAGCTTCCTGCTGCTGCTGAGTCCCCGTCGCAATCATCATCTTTTTCTGCACTAATATCAGCCTGAGGTTCTCTAGCAGTAGGATCAATGATATTGATAGTCTTCGCAGTTGTGGTTTCCAAAGAACCATCGCTTACTGTTAATTTAACTGAATACTCTCCATCCTGAGCAAAAGAATGTGTTGTTGTAAGTCCTGAACCAGTATTACCATCACCAAAATTCCAAGTAAATGTAAGTGAATCCCCATCAGGGTCGCTAGAACCTGCCGCATTGAATGTTACTTCATCACCTGAGCGAATATTGGAATTGGGATTTAATGAAAATGTTGCTGAAGGTGCGTTATTACCGCTAAATACTTCTAAACAACCTGCCAAGGGGGCGCTAATCATCAATAAAACCAACATAAATGCAAGTCCATGAACGCGGGCCATCATGCCTTGCGTGGTATCCGTGTATCATCAAACCTACGGCTCCCTGTAATAGGCATTAAAAGTCAAATAAAGACTTCTGGGTAGATGGATTTTTTGCATAATCTTTTAGTTGAGCCTCATCAAATTTCAATGCTGAAGTAATACGACCAAGTGATTTAGCCAATCTGTTAACGTAATATTGAGGATCTGGTTTAGGTGGTTCACCGCCTATTTCATCAACTAACCAAGCTTTAACTTCCATTGGACTTAATTTAGAATTTGTAATGATATAACCAACTTTCATACCAGGAGTAAACTGTAAACCCCGACTGATTCTTTCTTTGGCGGCGCGAACATATGGAAGACTGTCGGGGTTAGCATAAATCTTGTCAAATACCCATTTCCCAGATTTCTTATCCCAACTACCTTTACAAGAACGGCTGACTATCAAATCTGAAGTTTGTACCTTTCCTTGCTGGACCTCAGTAATCACTGATTTCGCTAAATTAATAGCACCATCTTCATCTCCTTCTAAGATTAATTCAAACATCTCAGTCATAGTTTTACTTAGTATACTAAAAGAATCAGTTCTTCTAACTTCATATCCTCGTATCAATAATTCTTCGCGTGGCCAAATTACTCTCCCGACATATCTTTTTTTGGCACCATGAGAGAAAAAGGCTGATAGGGCAGTCTCAAATTCTAACTCTGCACCTTCTCTTGTAAATTGATTTGCTAATTGTTCACCAAGTTTGATTGTTTCATCTTTGGCTGATTCCCAAGCTAATAATTCAGAACCTCCGGCTGGCTTTTTAGCGGGCGTGTTTTCTTCAGTACGAGTGCAAACAAATATGGAATCGGTATCAGAATAAACCACATCATAACCATCTTCCTCTAAATTCGAAATGATTGCAGTGATATTATACCTAGCCCATTCAGTAATACTAGCACCTAATTTTTCATGAGTAAAACGATAAAAACTTGATGCGAATACCCCATAAAATGAATTCATGAGAATTTTTACAGCATATTGTAATTGATCGTTAAGAAACGATTCATCTTCATCCCCTATTTCTAATGCTTGAGAATATGCTTTCTTGTACTTGTCTCTACTATCCATTAGACCTTGGAGAAGTAAAGGAACAAGTCCGACTCTATCTTCTTTGGATAAATAACGCGTTTCAGTAACCGGGGAGATAAAATGAGTAGGGTCTTTATCAGAATTTCGTATTAATGTTGTTGAGCATATATTATTTGAAATCATTATTGATGGATACATAGATTTGAAATCAAGAACAGCAACCCAATTCTTAACTCCCGGTTCGACTTCATGCACATAGCCACCTGCAATTTGTTCACGGCGGCCAGTAGTCCGATTTGTTGTTGGAATTGCAACACCATTTCTATCCGCTAATCTAACAACGAGAGAATCTATCCATTGGCTAGTAGTACCTGTTGATGCAGTTGCAACGGTTGTGGAAGATACTGAGGCCAACGCTTCTTTACGAGGTATTGATTTTAATTTATCAAGAATATCTAACGGCAATATTGTATCTCTAACACAATACTCCATTACTTCATCGGGCCTATTTGCCCATTCCATATCCATCTGGCTAGCATCAACATCTAATTTTTGCTTATCATCTTGATTTGGCCATAATAAATTGGACACGTATTTTAGAGACTCTCGCTGAGGGCTCAATGTTTGTCTTGCTTGCCACCAAGCATCTAGAGGTATACGGCCAGGTATTCTCCATACTCTATTTTTCTGCCTTTGAGGGAAAATTTTTCCCGGTTTTTTAACACCAATCTCATTTCTCGTAGCAGGTAAACGACCCCACCCAAACATTGCAGCCTGATCAGATAATGAATTCGGACTATTTTCTTCCGATCTCTCTAACATCCTTGGAAGATCAAAATTATCAATATTATATCCTGTAATAAAATCTGGGTCTTCTTCTCTAACTAATCTTGTTAGGCCTTCCATAATTTCTCTCTCAGTACCCTTATATTCCCGTATAGTCCTTTCACCGTTCCTATCAATAACTGCTGCTGCGCATAAAATAGTGTTATGTATTACACTTGTTTCTAAGTCATAAGAAAAAGTAACAAAGGGTGTAGGGAAGGGATCTGCTCTTTCGAGAGATGAAACATCACAATGCATTATCAAATCAACAGGATAAAGCCCTGCACCTCCTATTTGCCTTATTTTTTCAGCTACTTGTTCAGAATTAGTTGTCTTGGGAATTTCATCAGGTGCACGGTCACCGGCCCAGAGCACTTCCCCGGAAAAAGAAATATGAGGTCCTAAATCAAAATCCATGAGGAGTTTATGTATAATAAAAATATCTGAACTTGTAATATCCCAGCCATCCATAGACAATTTTTTTTGTAAAGCGTTGTAAACTTTGTATTCTCTAGAGGTAACATGGATTCTCCAATGAGGTTTTTTTTGACCATTATACAATTTATTTCCTAACTCAATAGGTTCTCCTAAAACTCTGCTATCACTAGTAACTTCATCTAAAGAAAGGTTAGGTGATTTTGAATTACTATTTGTCATAGGGTCAGATATCTCAATGTAGGGTTTAAATCCATTAACCAATAATAATATCGAATGACCAGATTTAGAACGGCACCATAACTCGATTGAAGTTTTTTGAGAATCATACAGCCAGTCACGCGAAGACCCGGAAATTATGCAGGCTTCATCTCTCCATTCCAATCAACACACCCTAGCCTATCATTAAGGCGTATCATGCCTATCCTTGTGAAGTTCTCCTAATGCTATTTTGTGTTTGATTAGGCACAACCGTTGAAAGCCGCCCCCTCTCCCAAGCAATTGATTGAGGCCTTTATGATGTCAGATGAATCTAAGCCGGGTATAGAGTGGGATAGTCTGACATTTAGTTTTACAGAAACAGATAGAATGTATATAACAAGTTGTAAACAAGGGGAAGGATGGAAAACAGGAGTTATGCAAGACTATCAAGATTTGAAAATATCACCTGCTGCTGGAGTCATAAATTATGGTCAAGGATTGTTTGAAGGCTTAAAAGCTCGAAGAGCAGAAGATGGAAGAGTTCTTTTGTTTCGACCGGAATTTAATGCACGAAGATCAGCAGATGGTTGTAGGAGACTTGGGATGCCCCCTGTATCTGAAGATATGTTCTTAGATGCTGTAAAAAAAGTTGTACAAGAAAATATCCGTTGGTTACCTCCAACTGGAAAGGGAGAGTTATACATTCGACCACTAATTTTTGGAAGTGGAGCCATTTTGGGTGTTGCTCCAGCACCAGAGTTTACTTTCCTAATTTACGCAGTACCGGTTGGACCATATTTCAAGGGAGGAATGAATCCTATCTCTTTGAAAGTTTCAGATGAATTTCATAGAGCAGCTCCGGGAGGTTCTGGTGGAGTAAAGGCAATTGGAAACTATGCACCTGGTATGATGCCATCAAAAAATGCAAAAGCAGAGGGTTATGCTGAAATCATTTATCTCGATGCTGTTAATCACAAGTACATAGAAGAAGTTGGTGCAGCTAATTTCTTCTGCATTAAAGATCAGGTAATATATACACCTGAACTTACTGGAACTATCTTACCAGGAATTACTAGAATGTCCACCATTGAATTAGCAAGATCACTAGGTTATGAAGTGCAAGAAACAAAAGTTGACATTGACTTTGCAATGACCGCTGATGAAGCATTTTGTGCAGGGACGGCAGCAGTTATATCTCCAATCGGATCTATAGAGCATGTAGGAAAAATTGCAAGTTACTCTAATGGAGGAATTGGAGAAATAACGCAGCAACTATATGTTGCTTTGACAGATGTCATGAATGGTAATGTTAAAGATCAATTTGGATGGACCTTAGAACTCTAGTTATTTGCGGCCAAATTTCTTTTTTCTCTGGCCACCAGTATTTCCTTTGAATGATTTTCTCTGAGTTCGGATTTGGCGATCTCCTTTCTTCTGAGATTTTTTATTTTGTATTTCATCATTCTTAGATTCTTGGAAATGATGGCGAAGACGAAGTCCAATCGTTCGCATTACGCCTTCTTTTGATTCTGATTGAGTTACAGAAATAGCTTCTTGAGTTGAAAGAATAAGTCGTCCCTCTTTCGAATGAGGTCGGGATGGATGACTAGACGCAGCATCGCGTTTCATTTTGGAAAGGCCGGAATCACGTGCAGCCCAGACTATAGCATCTAAACTTGGATTTGGAATTGATGCTTCTTTCGGGACTCTTCGACCCTCTGATCGAGATAGTTTGGAATCGAAATATCTAGTCCAAAGTATCATCTTTGACTTGTCCGCCGTCATGCTATCGCTTACTCCGCGTTATTTGACTAATTTGAGGGCTTCGACTGAATCATTCTTCGATAAGAATGCCAGATACTACTCCATCCATGCCTGGTCGGCTAGTGACTTTTACTTTGCCTAGTTCGGTCTGAAGGATTGCCCCTTTAGTAACTATATTACGGCGAACGAAGTTAAGATTAGCCTCATTCTCAATTACATTTGAAATTGTAGAACGAGTAGTCTTACCATCCTTTGAGTGGACGTTTACAGTATATGCTGAAGTAACTCTAACTGTCTGTGAACCAGCATTCTTTCGGTACTTTTTAGAAGTATCTTCACTACCTACAAAAGCATACTGAGTCTCGCTAGAAATCTCTGTTCGGCGCTTGCCTCGATAACGGTTTGGTCGCTTCAAGCGTCCACCGGTTGCCTTGCGTCGAGAGATACCATGCCACTTTGCCATGCAAGTCGCCGACTTGACGCCCTTATTTCAATAGATTGGAATAAACAAGGACAAAGAAAATAGTATATTTCATTCAAAAAGACAATTGCAATAGGTAAATTTCTAACAATTTAGCCTAAGTATAGTTGAAAGACAATATCCTCTCAGAACTACTTGTGAGTGAGAAGAGACTTCGTCGGCGGACTCCTGTTAGATGGAAGCAAATACGTAAAGAAATGCAGGAAATATCTGAGAGAATCGGAGTGGAATTAAATCTATCTAGCTCTTTCTTAGAAAAAGGACATTTCCAAGAAATGGACCTGATTCTTGTTGATAAAATTCCCCTTGCTATTCAAATTCAAACAGACTCAGAGAAATTATGGTATCCTACAATTAGAGGCGTGTTGGCGTGGGAAACCGAAAGAAGTTGGGCTGCTGTTGATCATGGTGCTATACCTTTTTTGATGAATGGAGCAGATTGTATGGGGGCAGGGGTCCATCAAGCAGATCCAAATATAGAACCCGGGGATTTAATGTGGATTAGAGATCAACAACACGGTAAACCATTAGCAATAGGTATGGCTCTCGTAAGTGGAACAAAAATGGCAGAAATGACGAAAGGTAAAGCGATTAGAACCATTCATTGGGTCGGAGACGAACTTTGGGAACTAGAAACATGAATCAATAGGTTTCATTTGTAAGAATCGCTTCGAATAGTTATGCACAAACTCATCGCAGTTACCATTGTTGTTCTTTTAGCATTCAATGTTGCTGCTTCAGAAGGAGGAGTGAATGAAGATACTGATCTTGCTGAAACTAATATCTCGGTAATAAATGCAGACAATATTATCTATGCAGAATCTGATTTCAGTATCTCTCTAATTCTTAAAGATGGAGAAATGGATAATGTTAGTGGAATTAATTGGATTACACAAGTTTGTATAAACACAGGAGTCTGTTATCCTCCAAATACTATTGAGATGAATACTGGTGATAATGAAACTTGGAATGGCATAGTAAATATTGATGAAGATGCTACATATTTGAACTGGAGAATTGACTTAATTGATTCTAATGAAAATACTACAAGAGTACCTGAAACTGGATTTGGATGGAAAATTTGGTCTGATTGTTGGTATGATGGAAATAATTGGGGTGGGAATGATAGTTCATGTTGGCCAGAAGATGAGGATGATAGCGTTCCAGGATTCATCGTGCCACTTACTTTGGCAGCAATAGGAACAGCAGTATTGATGACCCGACGCGACTGAGCAAAATCATGGTCGAAGGTGCTGAAGAGTCAGAGTTTATTAATTTGGAGTTTTTTGAGCTATCAAATGAAGAAATGAAAGAACAAGCATCTGGCTTCTTTGAATTAATGAATAAAAGACGGACTACAAGGCATTTTTCGGATAAAGATGTCCCTCGAGAATTAATAGAATACGCAATAAAAACTGCAGGTACAGCACCGTCTGGTGCTCATTTACAGCCTTGGACTTTTGTCGTAATATCAAATAAAGATTTGAAAACAAAAATTCGTCAAGCTGCTGAAGCAGAAGAAGAAAAAACATATTCTGAAAGAATGCCGGAAGCATGGGCTGAGTTATTACGCCCTTTGGGCACAGACTATGTCAAAGAACATATTACTGATGCTCCATGGATTATTGTTGTTTTTAGACAAACAAAAAGAGTTCGAAAAAATGGTGAACTAGGACCTACTTACTACTCCCAAGAATCTTGTGGTATTGCAGTAGGACTTTTTATTGCAGCCATACAAAATATGGGGCTAACTACACTCACTCATACACCATCTCCTATGAAGTTCCTGAGAGAGTTATTAGAACGCCCTGAACATGAGCATGCTATGCTCTTGATGCCTGTGGGATATCCTGCTAGTAATGCAAAGGTTCCTAATCTAACTAGAAAAAAAATCAATGAAATATCTGAATGGTTTGATTGAACAATTCTTATTCAGTTGTTGGAGGCGTAAAGAAAATCAGTGCTATGCCTGAACCTATAATCAATAGTCCTCCAATGATAACCTTAGTACTCAAAACCTCATCAAATAATATTATTCCATAAATTGTTGCGATTATTACTGTAAGGTAAGAAAAAGCACTAACCCAAGCTGCATTTGCCTTATGATAGGCCATTGTTATTCCAACTTGGCCGCCCCCTGCACCAACACCTATACCAATCAATGCAGCAACCATTTCCCAAGTAAGATTTGATAATCCGGGTACTGCTTGAATTACTGAACCCAATATAGAAAACGCTGCAAACCAGAATACAACTGTCGAAGGAGAATCAGTTTTTCTTAAATCACGAACAAAAATATATGCTAAACCTGCAAAAAAACCTGACCCTAGGGCTAGTAAAGCATTAGGATCAATACTATCTAAGTCAGGAGAAACAATTAGAACAATTCCAATAAATGCAGTTATGAGTAAAAACAATACTGATGATGATACTTTTTCACGAATAAGGCTGCCAGATAAAAGAGCTACAAATAAAGGAGCAGTATATTGTAATGTTACTGCTTGCCCTATTGGAATTAAAGAAAGAGCTGAAAAATAAAGTATCATGGCAATCAATCCCATTAGACAACGTAAAAACATCTTTTTTGGATCATTCATTCGGAGACTAGATCCTTGAAATTGAGCGAATATTAACACAGCCAAGGCAATAACTAAAGAACGTACAAAAATGATCATCCAAACATCTGCATTTAGTGAAGTCCATTTCACAAGTGCATTCATTGTTCCAAAGCAAATACTTCCAAATATCATCCAAAGAACTGCAACCCTAGGAGAATCAAGAGGAACTTTAGGATCAGATGAAACATAGGAAGAAAGATCGGGGCCATTTTTAGCTAACTCTGACACAGATTCTAACCCCCGACCGAGCCCTTTAGATGACATCTTAAACAAGGCCCCATCTTTGTTCTAAAGAATTGGAAACCCCTTGATAATCTTGGCCACCATTACTGTTTGGGTCATGTAAGTGAATAGGGACTCCATGACTGGGAGCCTCTGCTAATTTGATATTTCTACGAATAGCTGGTTGAATTACAAATTCAGGTAAATGTTCTAAGATTTCAGAAGCAACCTGTTGATTTAGAAGGGTGCTTGCGTGCATGGTCAATAAAACACCATCAACTCCTAATTGTGGATTAAGAAGATTCCTAACTTCTCTAATGGTTCCTGCCAACATTGCTAAACCTTCTAAAGCAAAATACTCAGTTTGAACAGGTATCAATACACCATCACTTGCAACTAATGCATTGATTGTGACCAAACCCAATGAAGGAGGTGTATCAATTATGACAATATCATAATGTGGTAACAATGGCTCTAAAGCCTCTGTTAACTTTCTTTCTCTTCCTAATTGGCGTAACATTTCTTGTTCCAAACCAACTAAACTACGATCTCCGACAATCATATGCAACCCTTCAACTGCTGTTGCATGGCGAGCGGTAACTGCAGTTTCGGGAGATAATATAAGATCTCTAGTTGTGTGTTTCACCTTACTTTTATCAACTCCTAACCCTGTCGCACAATTACCTTGAGAATCAGCATCTACTACCAAAACTCTATGCCCACGTAAAGCAAGTTGTGACGCAATATTGATCACAGTAGTTGTTTTTCCAACACCTCCTTTCTGATTGATTACAGTAACTACTCTAGCGCGACCACTAGGGGTTGGGATTGGAAAAGGTAAGTCTAATGGTCTACTTGTTTGATGTGTAGTATCTTCATTTAAACTATCCGTAGAAGTATGAATTTCCTCCTCTTCGGTAAATTCTACATCAATTATCAATGGAACATTTTCAACTTCAGGAAGTCGATTGTCGTCATTGTTGATGGACATACAAGCGCCTTCGGCGCTTAGAAGGAAGTTGAATGTGCCGCTACGATTGGTGACTAATAAGTTGAATTCTATAGTTACTGAAGTGAGCCGATTACTTCTGCCCAAGCAAGCATCCGCCCAGTTTGGGCATCCATTACAAAATTGATATTGTGTTTACGATCAGATTCTGTCCATTCTCTACTTCCCACCACTGTAACTTGGCCTTCAGTTAAATCTCCAGGTAAGAATGAAAATAAATCATTATCTTCAGAGACTGAAAGCCTGTAACCATAATTAGTTTCTTCAGACCATGAAGAATCTGGCTCATCTAAAGAAGAAGTTCCTAGAGAGTTTGCTAAATCTTGGTATCGGTTAACATCAAGAATTCTATGCTCCAGATTCTTCAATATATGAGTTGATGGTATCGCATCTTGGTTCCAAGTAACTTCGCCATCATTTCTTCCTTCATCATCAAAAGAACAGGCATTATTGGATAATAAACTTACTATCGCCCATCCTGAGGTCTCATCGGAGCGTACCCATGATAAATTCCATTCTTCAAATTCTTTTACTGAATATATTCCTTTCCAAATATATCCATCCGCATCAACTGCAATAGTAATGTCGTGCCCTGAATAATTAGCACGTAAGCAATTAAGCGCATCTTCTAAACTGAAACTCCTTATTTCTGATTCATCCCACATGGCAGTTGACCAATCTTTCTTTGCAACTTCACTTAATTTATCTTCACCTGGTCCAGGTCGGCCGGCATAAGTAGAGCCCCATGGTATGAATTTAGAACCTGAATCTGATGCTATTCGGCTCATTTTCATCTTAATTATCAAAGTTCCCTCAGGAAGTGCTGCTTCCGTCGCAGTACTCTCAATAAAACTACAATCAGATGTGCTCTGATCTTTATCTATTAAAATATCAACTTCTTGTTCAACGGCCCAAGGGATACCATTTTTGACTAAAATATCAATATGCATTCGACCGAGGCATCTTTCAATCTCTTTATGGACAATTTTAACGGGATAAACAAGACCGTGTTCACCATGGTTCTGTTCAGCACCTACTGTCCATTTCCAATCTTTGTTCCAGTCAGCAATTGAGTCAGATTCCATACCAGATTGCAGCTTAATATCTCCGAAAAATTCATGTAACTCAATTGGAGATAAAGGGAAGGTGAGTATTGTAGCGATACCATCGAGGTTGCTAAAGCCATCTGCACCAAAAGTTACAATATTTGCATTTGTTTTCTCTTCTTCAACATCAGTAAAAGATATTGCAGATTCGGATCTTAGAAGACTATGTTCTGTTAACTCATCGTAAATATTCGTAGTCATTAAAAGTTCATTACCTGATAATGACCAACCGAGATTCCCGCAAATGTTAGTCTCTCTCCAAGTCTTACCCTCTAAATCAAGGTTAAGATCATGAGTGATTTGCTGCTGAATTGTGAGATGAGAACGCCCATAAGCATCTTTAGCATCAATCGTACCATAAAAATCAGGATTAGAAGATTGTCTATCTATAGGATGTGTGACTTGGGAATTGTCGCCTTCGATTATAGCAATTGAG
>Ga0302123_10000991_pt1 | contig 20649 bp, 17 predicted proteins | sample CB21_321_MG_FD_203109 | JGI IMG/M metagenome (GOLD analysis project Ga0302123, IMG submission 203109) | Marine microbial communities from Western Arctic Ocean, Canada - CB21_32.1 | ecosystem: Environmental > Aquatic > Marine > Oceanic | place: Canada: Western Arctic Ocean | collected 2017-09-28 | reverse complement strand
ATAGGGGGAAAAATGAGCCGCGAATACCTCAAGGGCGAAGGGCAGCAGCGCCGCAGCTACTCTAGGGCGGTCGTGACTAGCGGTGGCGCGAAGACAATCTACCTCGCCGGCATCGGTGGCATGTGGGACAAGGACGGGTCGCTTATCGCTGGCAACACTCGGCGCCAGTGCGAGCGCACCTTCGAGTTGATCGAAGAGAACCTTGCCGAGGCCGGCGGAACGATGGCCGACATCGTGACGATGGTCGTCTATGTGCTGGACATGCGCTTCGGCGACGAGTTTTGCGAGGTGCGTAAGCAGTACTTTGGCGCCGACTATCCGAGCAGCTCGCTGTTGGGCGTGTCGTCGTTCGCCGAGCCGGAGATGCTGATCGAGATCACGGTCACGGCCGTGCTTGGCGACCGCTAGGCCCCACCTCACGACCGAAGCCGCTTCGATGCTAGACTGCCTGCCGACGAATAAGCCCGGATACGTCCTGATAGGCTTCGATTGATAACGAATGCAGGAGCAAAAAGTGCCAGTCGACCCAGGAACCGTTGAGGGCAACCTCATAAGGGTTCAGGTCCGACCCTCGGCATCATCTCACCCAGGAGGAAAAGACATGACTACCCAGAAGCAATACACCGAAGCATCCACGGCGAACGTTCAAGATTTGGGATGGATCAAGATCGGCTACAACGACGGTGGAACGGGCAACCCGCCGGTAATCCTGCTCCATGGCGCGGGAGCAGGAGCAAGCTCGTGGAGTAACTTTGTACTCAACTTCAACTACTTCGCGGAACACTACCGCACCATTGCCATGGATCAGCCAGGGTATGGCAAGTCGGACCCGTGGGTTGCGAAGTCGGAGCCGCGAAACACGGCAAACGCACGAGCCGTGAAGGACCTTATGGACAAGCTGGGGATAGAGAAGGCCAGCCTCCTCGGCAACTCAATGGGGGGCGGAACCGCTCTTGCCTTTGCCATTGATTACCCGGACAGGCTCGAAAAGATGGTGCTCATGGGCAGCGGCGGAGGCGGCCCATCCCTCTTTGGCCAGCAGCCGTCCGAGGGTGGCAAGGCGCTCCAGGCATGCTACTTCGACCAGTCCTTCGAGACTTTCCGGAGGTTCTTCGACATCATGCTCTATGACGGCTCGGCCGTCCCGGACGACGTGCTGCGGGCCCGCGCCGGCTCGGTCAGCAAGCCGCATGTCGAAGCGTGGATCGAGTCTCGGAGTGGCCCTACCCGCAGCATCATCGCCGATCTGCCGAACGTGACCCACCAGACGCTGATCATCCAAGGGCGCAACGACCGGGTCGTCACACCGGAATCGTCATTGCAACTGCTGTCGGCACTGCCGAACTCCCAGCTCCACATGTTCAACCAGTGCGGTCACTGGGTGCAGTACGAACAGGCGGAGCAGTTCAACAAGATGGTGCTCGACTTCTTGAAAAGCTGACCGACCCGCGAAGTAGCACAGGCCCTGCATGGGTGAGCGATATCACCCATGCAGGGCACCGCAGGCAGACCGCTAGCCGACGTGGGCTGAACGCCACCAGTCGAGCACCTGCTCGCCGGTCCAGAACAGTACTCCGTCCTTCGCAGCCATATACTCGTACGCCTGCTCGAAGTATTTGATGCGGTGGGGCACGCCGCTAACGTAAGGGTGCACCGCCACCGTCATGACGCGAGCGGAGTCGGCGGCCTCGTCGTACAGCCGGTCGAACTGGTCGCGGATGCGATTGAACAGCTCCGGCGCGGCATGGTGTTGAACTAGCATCATCGGTATGTCGTTTAGTTCCAGTGAGTAAGGGATCGATAGCAGAGATCCCGCCGCGGTCTTCATCTCGAATGGCTGGTCGTCCGCGACCCAATCGCAGACGTACTCGATGCCGTTCTCGACCAGCACTTCGGGCGTGTCCCACGTCTCGGTCAGGCCAGGACCTAGCCAGCCGCGCGGCGCCTTGCCGGTGAAGGCGCGGATGGTGCCAACGGCGCGGTGCACCATGGCCCGCTCGTCGTCGATCACGCTGGCAGCCTGCTGCTGGAAGCCGTGGCCCATGAATTCCCAGCCCGCGTCGAGGATCGCCTGGGCAACGAGGGGATAGGTGAGGCATACAGAGGCATTAATGGAGGTCACGGCCTTGATGCCGTGGCGTCCCAGCGCATCCATGAGGCGGTAAATGCCGACCCGCATACCGTATTCGTGCCACGCCCAGTTGGGCACGTCAGGGATGCCCGTTGCGCCTGCTGGCGGCGGCAGGACAGTGCGCGGCATGGGCCTGCTGATCTGCCAGTCCTCGACGTTGACGACGGTGACGACGGCGATGCGTGCGCCACCCGGTAGACGAAGCGGCGCGCGCCCTGGCATGGCCGAGTAGTCGAAGCGGTCGTTGGGCATGGCCATGCGGTGTGTCTCCTGATGGCGCGCGGGCTATAGACCGAATAAAGAGGCGGCGCTCTCGCCGAGGATAGCGCGCTTCTGCTCGACGCTTAGCGCCGCGTTGGCTTCGATGGTCTCGACAGGCGAAGCGTCGCCCATGTCGAATGGGTAGTCGGTCCCCATCATTACGTGGTCTGCTCCGGCCCACGCCACGAGGAACGCGAGAGCGTCCGGCGAGTGAGTCAGCGCGTCGAAGTAGAGTCGCGCCAGGTAGGCGCTCGGCGGCTGCTTGATGCGCGACTCGTTGGCGCGGGCCCGCCAGCCATGGTCCCAGCGGCCGCGAACGAACGGGCAACTGCCGCCGCCATGCGCCAAGTAGACCTTGAGGTTGGGCAGCCGCTCCATGACGCCGCCGAATATCAGGCTGGCGGCGGCCACGGCAGTGTCAGTGACGTTGCCGATCAGGTTGTCGAGCGAATAGCTCGCCAGCCGGTCCGGCCCCAGGACGTTCAGCGGATGAAGGAACACCGGCACGTCCAGTGCCGCGAGCCGATCGAAGACCGGGGCGAACGCGGGGTCGTCTAGGTTCTTGCCGAGCACGTTTGTCCCCATCTCCACGCCGTGCAAGCCCAGGTCTTTGATGGCGCGCTCGATCTCGTCGGGCGCGGCCTCGGGCTCCGCCATTGGGGCTGCCGCCAGCCCGATGAAGCGCTCGGGGTGCGCATCTACCGCAGCGGCCATGGCGTCATTGTGCTGGCGTGCGATGCTGAGATCCCTGCTGAGGAAACCAAGGAATGGCGACAGCACCTGCACGTCGACGCCGGCGCGGTCCATGTCGGCGAGCCGGCGCGTCTGGTCCGACATGTCGCCGACGATGTGCGCGAGCGGCAGGCCGCCAGGCAGCAACGCGACGCAGTCGGCCGGCGTGTGGTGCGCGTGGACATCGATTGTCCGTGGAGTTGTGGACATGGTTTATGAGGTCTCGGCATCGGTGTCGAGAAGCTAGCGTAGTCGTGCTTCGCCCCTAGGATACCGCCCTAGAGGTCTACCGGCCCTCGCAAAGCGCTACGGCACTGTGTCGACGGTGAAGTCGGCCGGGTAGCCGTAGCGCAACTCGGCCCAAGACACAGGGGTCGGCATCGGCGCATCGGGCAGCGAACGCAGGGAGTAGACCGAGGCCATGTTCTTGCTGCGCGTGTTCATGTTGTGATCGAAGAACACCTTGCCCTCGTGCTTGCGTACGGACTACTCCATGGTCAGTTCGGCGGGGTGCTGGCGGAGCAGGGCATGGTCGGTGAGTCCGCCCGCCCGTCAACGCCGCGCCCGCGGTCTGTTAGGGCTGCGGGGCTTGCCTGCCTCGCTGGCCTCCCTGCCCGAAGCCCCCGAAGATCCCCCTCAACGACCCTGTGCCGAGGTTAATGAGCGCGGCTGTCGCCGGCCCACCGTCGGTGTCCGCGATGACTACGGTCACAGCCGTGCCGAAGATCAGTTCACCTCGCGCATTGCCGAGGCTTACCTGGGTTGCCACCATCGTGGCGGGGGAAACACGCACGTCGGAAGTGCCGTCGGATGTCGTGACACGAATGGTCATGCCGTCGAAGGAGGCGATGGTGCCGGTGACGAAGGAGATGCCACCGAAGCCGCCGCGGCCGCCGATGCCGAGGCCGCCAAGCCTGGCGCTGAGTGCTCCCAGCGTTACGATGTTAGCCGTCGTCGTGCCGCCATCGGCGGCCGCGCCGACGACGGTGACATCAGTACCTGCCGTAAGCAGGCCGCCCGCCTCGGCGATGGGTTTCTGTATCGTCACCAAGGTCTCAGCGGTAACCCGCACGTCGCTTTCGCCGTCGTTGGCCGTGAGGGTCAGCGTATCGTCGTCCAGCGACACGATGGTGCCACTGAGGACGTTGCCACCGAATCCGCCGAAGGCTCCGAGCCCCCCGGGCGCCTGCGAGCCGGCTTCAGGGTCGCCGCCTTCGGCGGGTGCCTGGCCACCACCCTGAAGCGCGCCGCTCCCGAAGGTGCTCGGGTCGATCGTAAACGTGGCGGATTCTGCCTGCGGCGCAACATCGTCGTCGGTGGCGACGGCGTAGGCAGCACCGGCCCCACCTCCAAGGATTGCGAGGATGACGGCGGTGAGAATGAAGGCCTTGGTGCTCATATGACGCCTCCGTGAGGAGTTTTGCTATTCATGGCGGAGTGCCTCGATGGGATGCAGGCGCGCTGCCCGCATGGCCGGATAGATGCCGAAGAACAGGCCAATGGCGGCCGAGACGACCATGGCCAGGATGGCGATGTCGCTGTTGAACGCGGTGTTGAACTGCTGCCCCGCGAGGTTCCGGCCGTCGAGGGCGAGGCCGGCCAGGAAGCCGGCGAGGACGCCGATGACTCCGCCGGCCAAGCTCAGCAGCGTCGCCTCGGCCACAAACTGCAACAGCAGGTCGCGCCGCTTGGCTCCCAGCGCCTTGCGTATGCCTATCTCCCGCGTCCGCTCGGTGACCGACACCAGCATGATGTTCATGATTCCGATCCCCCCGACCAGCAGCGAGATGCTGGCAATGGCACCAAGGAACACCGTGAAGGTCGCGGAGGTCTCCTCGAGGGTCTCGATGGTGTCCTGCTGGTTGGTGATGGCGAAGTCGTCCTCGCTCGTATTCCGGTGGCGCAGGCGCAGCAGTGTCGAAATTTCGCGGGTCGCGGACTCTGTCCGGCTGACGTCGGCCACCTGCACGTTGATAGTGTCGACACTGATGCCGCCTTGCGCGGTCCGATCACCGGACAGCCGGTAGTAGGCGGTGGTGAGCGGGATCAGAATCTGCGTGTCGGGCGAACCGAAGCCGCCGCCACGTGCTGCGAGCACGCCGATGACCGTGAACTCACGCCTGTTGATGCGTACCGCCGAGCCCACGGGGTTGCGCTGGCCGAACAAAGTCTCGGCGACCGTCGCGCCAAGAACGACGACCTCGGAGCGGCTGGTCACGTGCGCGGGCGAAACGAACTCGCCTGTCGCGACCTGCACGTTCCGGACCTCGTCGTACTCCGATGTGATGCCCAGGATGCCGGCGGACGTCGATTCGCCCAGTGCGGTCACGATCCCGCTGGCCGACACCGTGGGAGCGACCCCCTTCACCGATGGGGCGAACACTGGATCGACGAGCGCGTACGCATCGTCCAATGTGAGGGGCGAGGCATCGCTATCGCCGGTGTTGGCTTCGCGGACGAACAGTAGGTTTGTGCCCAGCGCTTCGATGCGGCTGGTGACGACTTCCTGCGCCCCACGGCCGATGGCCATCAGTGAGATCACGGCAGCGACGCCAATGATGATGCCGAGCAGCGTGAGCATCACGCGGAGCTTGTTGGCGCCCAGCGACGACCAGGCAGTGAATGCGATGTCACGCAGGCTCATGACCGGGCATCTTTCGTCGGTTGGTGCTCGTCGCTTACGAGCAGGCCGTCGCGCAGCGTGAGCACGCGTCCGGTGAACTCAGCGATTCCAGGCTCGTGCGTGATGATGACGATCGTGACTCCGCGTTCGCGGTTCAGGCGCTGGAGCATCGCGATGATCTCGGTGCTGGCGTTGGAGTCGAGGTTGCCGGTCGGCTCATCAGCCAAGACCAGCGGCGCTTCCGTGACCAACGCGCGAGCGATGCCGACGCGCTGTTGCTCACCACCGGAGAGCTCGGGTGGGTGATGCCCTGCGCGCTCCGAGAGGCCAACGGCGTTCAGCGCCTCCCGCGCTCGGGAACGGGCGCCGCGACGCCTGCCGCCGTACAGCAGCGGCAGCGTGACGTTGGCCTCGGCAGTGAGCCGGGGAAGCAGGTTATAGGACTGGAAGACGAAGCCGACCTTGTCGTTGCGAATCGCCGCGAGACGGTCGTCGGTGAGGCTTCCGACTTGCTCGCCGTCTAGCATGTAGCTGCCTGACGTGGGCACGTCCAGGCAGCCCAGCAGGTTCATCAGCGTGGACTTGCCGGAGCCGGACGGCCCCATAATGGAGACCATCTCCCCCGCTTCGATGCTGATGCTAACCCCGGCCAATGCCGCCACCTCGACGTTGCCGAGACGGTAGACCTTGGTGACCGAGTCGAGCTTGAGGAGGGCCATCGCTAGCGGCTCCTGCCCTGGCCGCTTGGGCCCGTCACGCCGGAGCCACCGTACTGTTCGCGCAAGCCCCGCAAGACGCGCACTAGCTCCTCCGGCGGCTGGACCCCGGCCGGTAGCCGACCTCCGAAGCCGCCGAACCCGGTGAACGTCGAGCCGGCGTCCGGTGCGTCCATGACCACGGACTCGCCTTCGACCAGCCCGGCCACGACCTGCACCCAGAAGTCGTCGCTGTCACCGAGAGTCACCGGCCGGTTTTCTCGCGTACCGTCGTCGAAGACTTGGACGAACGGGTCAACGAAGGTCCCTTGTACCGCGGCGGTCGGAATCAGGAGCGCACCTGAAACCTGGCTCACGACGATCGACGCGGTCGCGCTCAGCCCCTCCCGCAGTTCGATGCCGTCCGGCACATCCAGGCGTATGCGAATGGGATAGCTGACCACGCCCTGCTGGCTGGTCGACCCGGCGTCGATGGCCGAGACGCTGCCCTGCAACGCCTGGCCCACGAGGGCGTCCATGCGGACCAAGGCGGGAACACCTTCGGCCACGGAGAGCACGTCGATTTCGTCGATGATGCCCTCAACCTCCACGATGGTAGGGTCGACGACCTCAAGGATCGCTGTGTCCAACTGTAGCGTGTCTCCCACCGCGGCCATGATGCTGCCGACGACGCCGGTCATCGTCGCGCGGAGCGTTGTCCCGCCTAGCAGCGCCTGTGCGTCATCGACCGCGATTGCGGCAATCTCAACGTTCTTCTCAGCCAAAGCTAGTGCCAGCGCGTCGGGGCCATCTTCGGCGTCCGCGAGCGCGTCGCGCGCCGACTCGAGGCTGTCACCTGCCGTGTTCACGGCCTGCTCGGCGACGAACACGGCAGTATCGTTCGTGGCCTGCGCCGAGGCCAGGGCGTCCGCGGCCAACTGGTGCGCGTCCCAAGCGGCGGTGATTTCATCGCTCACGCAGCGGTCTTGGCTTGTGGCCTGCGCGTTTTCGCAGCTCCCGAAGAGGGCACCGGGGAACAGACTCCACGAGGCCACCACCGTCTCGCCCCATGCCGTTGAAGGGTCATCGGCGGGCAGGCCGCCGGAGTAAGAACCCACGCCCGTGACAAAAAGCGCGTCAAGGTCGATGCCGAGTGCCAGGAGCAAGCCACTGGGTGCCGTACCCAACTGCGCCGTGTCGAGCTCGACACCGAGCCACTGGCGGAACGCCGCGGCGTAGGCGTCCCGCGCCTCGTCGTCGAGCTTCGCTGCGTCGGCGACCTTGCGATCCCGGGCAGTCAGCTTCATGGCTAGGGTAGCTCCGGCGTTGGCCAGCGTGGTGAGGGCGGCATCGCGTGCCTCGACGGCGGCGGCCCGCGCATCGGCGTCGTCGACGAGTGCCGCCAGCGCATCCCCCGTGTTGGCTAGCGCCTGCTGCGCTTCGATGAGCGCGCGCTCCGCCTTTGCGATGGTCGCGCCGTCGAGGCGTGCCAGCTCTTGGCCTTCGGTGACGGCGTCACCCTCGTTGACCAGGAGCACACCGAGGACACCCTTGGGCTCGAACACTTGCAACTCGCGCTCAGGGAAAGTAACGATGCCGTTCGTCGATACCTGATTCACGAGGTCGCCTATCTGCGCGGGGACGAGTTGCTCGTCGTCACCCACGGCGCTCTCGGAGCCGACGAGGACATTGGTCATGGCGTAGCCGCCGAAGACGACGACCGCCAGCATGCAGGCGAGCGCGCCCGCCTGCCACAGATGAATGGTTCTCAACGTTGCCCAGAGCGTGCTCATGTGTTCTGGCTACTCCCTATCCGGGTCGAAAATGGTCGACGCAGTCTGTGCCGGCAACTCAAAAGCGAAACGGCTTCCCTTGCCGGACGTGCTCTCCGCCCAGATGCGGCCGCCGTGCGCCTCGACCAGTTGCTTGGCGATGGTCAGGCCGATGCCGACGCCGCCAGTGGTCCGCGATCGCGAGGGGTCGGCTCGATAGAAGCGCTCGAAGGCGTGCTCCACCTCGCTGGGCTCCATGCCCACGCCGTTGTCTACGACGACGATCCGAACGCCGGACTCCACCTGCTCGGCGATTGCCTCGACGGCGCCGTGCCCGGATGTATGGATGATGGCGTTGTCCAATAGGATCCCGAGCACCTGGGCAATCCGCTTTCGGTCCACGTGGAGCGCCGGGAGGTCCAAGGCGATCTGGGACGCCAGCCCAACCCCCTTTGCCGACGCTCTCGGCTGGAACGCGTCCACCGTGTCCCGAACGAGGTCGCCGACCGACGCCAGCTCGAGGCTCAGGCGCAGCACGCCGGCCTCGGTCTGCGCCACCACTGAAAGGTCGTCCACCAAGTGCGTCAGGCTGCCGACCTGGCCTAGGACATTCCCTAGCGAGCCTTCGGTGGCGTCTATGACACCGTCTCGCATTGCTTCGAGGTACCCCTGAATGTTCGTGATAGGTGTCCGGAGTTCGTGGGCGACGTCGGCCACGATGTTGCGCCGCGTCTCTTCGTCCTGCTCGAGCTGGGCTGCCATGACGTTGAAGGTGCGACTGAGCCGACCGATCTCGTCGTCGCTCGAGACTGGCACCCGCTGGGCGAGATCGCCCTGGCCAAGCCGTGCCGCCGCGATCGCCAGTCCGCGCAGCGGTGCCAAGGTGAGTCGTGATAGGAAGGTAACGACCGCGATGCCGGCCAGGCCCGCGGCGAGGCCGATCCACAGTAGCGAACTGTTGATGGCGCTGGCCACCTGCGACACGCGCGGTTCCGCGGCGACGAACGGCGGGAGGTCAATCAATTCGACGCTGAAGGAGCCGACCTCGACCCCTTCGGTGCCGACGATGGGCACCACGATGCGCCGGCCGAAGAGCGCTTCGTGGCCAAAGTCGGGCGGCGGACGAGAGTCGATGTGCGAGTCGGCGATAACACCACCGTTGCTGTCGAATACCACGAGCCGCCGGTTGTAGAACGACCCCGCCTCCTCCAGTGTCTGCTGGACGTCCCGGAAGCTACGGGACCGAGTGTAATTGGTCTCGATGATCCCCTGGATGCGCTCGGTGCGTACTTGCTCGAGCTGCTCCTGGAAGCGCGTCACCTGTGCTGAGACAGCGAGGCGCGTCGATACGCTGACGCTCCCAAGGACGATGGCCAAGACGAGGGCGAAGCCGATGAGCAGGCGGACCTCTAGCCGGGTGAGCCACCTACTCATGGAATACCCACCGGTAGCCAACACCGTAGACCGTCTCGATCCGGTGCGGCCCGCCCTTCACCTCGATTTTGCGGCGCAGGTTCGAGACGTGGGCGTCGACCGTGCGGTCGAAGCCGTCGAACTCGTCGAAGAATGCCCGTTTGATGAGCTGCTCGCGGGTGAAGGTGCGGCCCTGCTCCCGTAGGAACGCGACCAGCAGCCGGAACTCAGTGGGGGTGAGTGGGACGGTTTCACTGCCGACGCGCACGTTGCGGTCGCGGACTGCCACGCACACATCGCCGGAGCTCAACCCCAAGGATCCTTGCCCCAGCGGGCCTTGCGTCGTCCTGCGTAGGACGGCGCGGATCCTAGCCGCGAGCTCACGAGGACTGAATGGCTTGGTCACGTAGTCGTCGGCGCCCAGTTCCAACCCCGCCAGCCGGTCTTCCTCGCCGACGCGTGCGGTGAGCATCACGATGGCGATGTCCGCCTCGTCGCGAAGCTCCCGGCATATCTGCATGCCGTTGATGCCAGGGAGCATGAGGTCGAGGACGACGAGGTCCGGGGACGACTCGCGGGCGAGTTCCAGGCCGCGAATGCCATCGTTCGCGACGAGCACGCGATGGCCGTCGCGTGCCAGGTACATGCGCACGATCTCAGCGGTGTCCTTGTCGTCCTCGATGATGACCACTGTCTTCGGCATGGCGGCCTTGCTCCCGTCTCCTATTAGACATCGCGACCTTGAAGGAATTGTGAACTATCAACCACTCCGGCGTTTGTGCCCGGGATGCAACCTCGTTCTTGGACCTCGAAATGGCCGCCGGAGTGGTGCGGGCAAATAGGAACTGGGCCAAGGCCACCAGCCGTGACAGAGAGGCGGGCCTCCGGCGCCGATGGGCTATGCCGCACCCTGGTTCCCCGCGAGTGCTACATACGATTGGCCTCGCCTACTCGGCCGAGGTCGTCGTTGTTGCATGCTGAGCCCCGCCTGGCGCGAGCCGGCCAGCGCGGCGTCGATGCGCCTCATCGCCTACACTTGCGCTTCGATAGCATTCGCGCTTGGGGAGAGCTTTGACCGAGGTCATTGGCATCGACACCGGTGGCACATTTACCGACTTCGTCCTGGTACGGGACGGTGCCCTCGTGACATGGAAGGCGCCGTCGACCCCGGATGACCCTGCCCGGGCTGCCGTGGAAGGAGTAGTGACTCTGGGCTCCGAGGCGGGAGCCGTGGTCCACGGGACGACGGTCGCCACCAACGCCTTGCTCGAGCGTAAGGGCGCTCGGACAGCGCTCGTGACGACGGCGGGGTTCGAGGATGTGCTGCGCCTCGGACGCCAAGCCCGGAGCGAGCTGTACGCGCTGGAGTACGAGGCGCCGGAGCCGCTGGTCGCGCCCGGCAGGAGCGTTGGGGTCGCCGAGCGCGTGGGCGCTGACGGTAGCGTCGTCGAGGCATTGACTGACGCCGAGGCACAGCGCGTCGCGGAGGTGCTGGTCGCGCTGGACGTCGAGGCGGTGGCCGTGAGCCTGCTCTTTTCGTTCCTACGGCCGGAGCACGAGCAGAGCCTTGCGGCGGCAATCCATCGGCTGCTGCCTGAGATCTTTGTTTCACTGTCGAGCGACGTGCTGCCGGAGTTCCGAGAGTACGAGCGGGCCAGCACCGTCGCGGCGAACGCCTATGTTGGGCCGCTCATGTCGGGTTACCTCGGTCGCATGCAGGAGCGCCTCCACATCCCCCTGCGTGTGATGCAGTCGTCCGGCGGAAGCACGCCCGTGGAGCTCGCCCGTCGCCACCCGGTGCGCACTGTCCTGAGCGGGCCGGCCGGCGGCGTCATCGGAGCGACGTACGTCGCTCAGGCCGCCGGCTTCGACCAGATCATCACCTTCGATATGGGAGGGACTTCCTCCGACGTTGCTTTGGTTCCAGGGCGTGTCCAGCTGACTACGGGCCATGCCGTGGGGACGGTCCCCATCGGCGTGCCAGCGGTCGACATCCATACCGTTGGCGCCGGTGGCGGCTCCATCGCGAGGGTCGACGCCGGCGGGGCCTTGCGGGTGGGACCGGAGTCCGCCGGCGCAGTGCCGGGCCCTGCCTGCTACGGCGTTGGGGACAATCCCACGGTGACGGACGCGAACCTCGCGCTTGGTCGGCTGGTGCCAGAGCACTTCGTCGGCGGGCGCATGTCTCTCGATGCCGATCGAGCCTCGGCATCCATGGCGCGAGTGGCGGACGCCAAGGGCGGCGCAACCGCCGCCGCCCTTGGCGTCGTGCGAATCGCGAACGCGGTCATGGAGCGGGCGCTACGCGTAGTGTCGCTGGAGCGAGGCCACGATCCGCGAGACTTCACCCTTGTTGCGTTTGGTGGCGCTGGTCCGCAGCATGCTTGTGAATTAGCTGCCGCACTGGACATCGGGCGTGTGCTCGTGCCCCGCCACCCCGGCGTGCTGTCGGCGCTGGGTGTCGCCATTGCAGACGTGGCCAAGGATTTTTCCCGCACAGTGATGGTGCGCAACGAAGAGTCCGTTAGCGGTGTCGCTGCCGCCTTTGCCTCCCTCGAGGCCGAGGGGGTAGCCGACCTGGAAAAGGAAGGGTTCGAGCGAGGGAAATTGCGCATCGAGCGGTTTGTGGATGCGCGCTACGTCGGTCAGTCATTCGAGCTGCCCGTGGAGTGGCCGGAGCACTCAGCGAACGCCTACGCGGACCTGACGGCGAAATTCCACCGAGCCCACGAGCAGCGCTTCGGGTACGCGAACCCACAGGCGCCAGTGGAGGCCGTCACCGCGCGATTGCGCGTCGTCGCTGCAACGGACCGGCCGCCGCTCGAGCGGCCGGAGCCGGCGTTCGACGAAGCGCCCGTCAGCGGACGAATCAAGGCTTGGTTCGAGTCCGGGCCGGCACTTGCCGAATTGTACGAGCGCGAGGCATTGCGCCCTGGCCATCGGTTTGCCGGACCCGCGCTGGTCGTCCAGATGGATGCGACCGTCGTCCTGCCGCCCGGCTGGGCCGGGTCCGTCGACCCGTTCGGTAACCTGATCCTCGTTCCGGAGGAGGGCAGCGTTGGCCGTTAACTCCGTCTCGCTTGAAGTGTTCCGTAACCTCTTGGCGTCGGTCGCCGAGGAGATGGGAGTTACGCTGGGCAGGACGTCGTACTCCGCGAACATGAAGGAGCGGCGCGACTACTCTTGCGGTGTGTTCGACGCGGCCGGGTCCATGGTGGCGCAGGCCGCGCACATTCCCGTCCACTTAGGCGCCATGCCTGCGTCCGTGGGCGCGGTGCTGGACGCTTTCGATGTCGGGCCTGGCGACGTGGCCATCCTCAATGATCCTTACCTAGGTGGCACGCACCTCCCTGACGTGTCGCTGATGGCGCCGGTGCACCTGGCGGACGGCACGCTGGCCGGCTACGTGGCGAACCGGGGCCATCATGCGGATATCGGGGGCATGTCGCCAGGCTCGCTGCCGCTGTCGACGGAGTTGTTCCAGGAAGGAGTCATCATTCCGCCCCTCAAACTCATCGAGGGCGGACGATTGAACGAGCCGTTGCTAGAGCTCATCTGCCGCAACACGAGGACCCCAGACGAACGCCAGGGTGACTTTTCCGCACAGCTTGCCGCCATCCGCACTGGCCAGCGCCGGTTCCTGGACTTGGTGGGCCGCTATGGCCTCGCAACGCTGAACGAGCATACGGCGGCGCTGTTCGACTACGCCGAGGTTCTGACTCGCGCCGCACTCCGCAAGCTGCCGGACGGCGCATATTCGTTCGCTGACGCCATGGAGGACGACGGCCAAGGCAACGAGCACCTCGTCATCGCCTGCACGGCCACGCTTGCCGATGGCCACGTGACATTCGATTTCGACGGGACCACGACGGAGACGGACGGTTGCGTTAACACACCCCTGGCCGTGACCGAGGCGGTCGCGCTCTACGTCGTGCGCTGCTTGCTCGGCGGCGACGTGCCGGCCAACGACGGCGTGCGCCGCGCTGTCACGGTCGTGGCCGAGCGTGGCTCGCTGGTCAACGCGAACCCGCCGCACGCCGTCAGCGGCGGCAACGTTGAGACCTCGCAGCGCATCGGCGACGTCCTGTTCGGCTGTCTGGCCCAAGCGGCGCCCGACGTGATCCCCGCCGCCAGTCAAGGGACCATGAACAACGTGCTGGCAGGGGGTACCAACCCAGCGACCGGCAAGCCGTTTGTCTACTACGAGACGCTGGCCGGTGGCATGGGCGGAGGCCCGCTGCGCGCGGGTGCGTCGGGCGTTCATTCGCACATGACCAATACGCTCAACACGCCGGCTGAGGCGCTGGAGTTCGCCTTCCCGATCCGCGTGCGGCGCTACGCAATCCGACCAAGGACAGGGGGCATAGGTCGCCACCCCGGAGGCGACGGCGTCGTCCGTGAGCTCGAATTCATCGCCCGCTCCACGGTCTCGCTCATCACTGAGCGCCGCACGAGCCGGCCCTATGGCCTGGCAGGTGGCGGGCCTGGCGTTGGCGGCGAGAACGTGGTGCTGCGAAGCGGCGGCATGGATGAGCAACTGCCAGCCAAGGCGACGATTGAGCTACGCCCGGGCGATATCCTGCGCGTGTCGACGCCGGGTGGCGGAGGCTGGGGCAGCCCCTAGCGAGCCCCAACCTCCGCTCGTCGTCGCCGTTGACCGGCGTGCAAGGGCTTGCCTATGCTGTGGAGGCGCGGACGGGTCGAGCGGCTGGTTCCCCGCCGCATTTCGGTGGCAACGTAGCTCAGCGGTCAGAGCGGGCGCTTCATAAGCGCTAGGTCACAGGTTCAAATCCTGTCGTTGCCACCAGTCTTCCCTCTGTTGCGCCGAGCGAACGATACGCCATCATGCGCGAAGCGAGAGGCACGTGGGCTCGGCGACCTGGACCTAATGGACGTCTTCTCGGAAGACGATGCAGTCAACCAGGAGTTGTTCGTCATCATCCGTAGACTGACTGACGTTGAGGTCAGTGAAGTCACGGGTTGCCTCTGGGAGAAGGGCAAGATAACCCGTAAACGAAGAGCCCTTCGCGCGAACGCGGCGCGGCCTAGGTGTGCTCGCCGAATCTGCCTGAACTTAGACGCACCTCCCCCCAGGGCGCGAAGCTGACGCTACACTAGGTGGTGAGTGCATCGGGCTCGTGTCCACGGCATGGGCCCGAGCGAGGATAGAGTGGCAGCCACCGCCGCAAGCAGGGCCGTAGCGCCCAGTTCCGTCGTCGTCCGCATCCGCACCGCCATGGAATGGCTGTGGCTGGGCGCGATCGTCCTTGTCCCCATCATCATGATGCCGGACACGCTGGCGGTCGGCTTCATTCAGATGCCGAAGGTGTTCGTTTTCAGGACGATTGCCCTGGCTCTCGTCGCACTATGGTCGCTGGAATGGTCATGCCGTCCCGCCCTCGATTGGCCATGGAGGGGAGGCAGGGTGTGGTTCCGCCTGCGTGCCTGGCTGCGCGACGACCCGGCGCACTGGATCGTGGCCGGGGCCCTTGCCGTGTTCGCGATCACGATAATGGGCACCTTGGCCTCGCCGGTGCCCCATGTCAGCCTGTGGGGTATCGACCCTGGCTGGGACACCTACGCCCTCCATAGTGTTGCCGGCTACCTGGCTATCTTCCTCGTGATGGCGGCCCATATCCGGACCGAGACGCAGATTCGACGAATTCTCACCGCGTTCGTCATCGTCGGGGTGGTCGCGTCGGTCTATGGGCTCGGCCAGCACTTCGGCTATGACCTGTTTCGTGAGATGGCACAAGACAACACACGGGCCCGGCTGACGCTCGGGAACCCAATCTTCGCCGGCGCTGTGCTGGCCATGACCATCCCGGTCACGATGGTCCTTCTGCTCCAGTTCCGGGACCGAGTGGGCCCGCTGACACATATTTTCGTCTTCTCGTTGCCGCTGGCGATCCAGATCGCTGCGTTGCTGTTCACTTTGAGCCGTGGCCCCTGGTTCGGCTCGATAGTGGCAGCCTCTGTCACCCTGGTGCTCATCGCCCGGCAATTTGGGCGCGAGATGCTGACCCGCGCTCTGGCGATGGGCTCCATCTCCCTCGCTGTTGCCATGCTGATTTCACTCATCCCGGCGGGCGGCGTCCTGGCGACCGATGAGCAGAGCACCGTCGGCGGGCGCCTCGCGGGCATCGTCGAGGAGACGACGACTGGCGGACTGAGCAGCCGGCTGGTCATCTGGCGCACTGCCGGCCGCACGGTCATTGGCCGCCCCTGGGCAGATACCGATGCCTACCCCGAGCTGCCGGACCTGAGGGCGCAGTCGCTGAGGCCAATCATCGGCTATGGCCCGGACATGTTCCCGTACGCGTACCAATTCATCGGCGAGACGCGAGCAACGTCCAGCCTGGTCTCGCACGGGCATAACTTCCTCGTGCATATCGCCGTCGAGCTCGGCCTTCTGGGAGTTTTGGCCTACCTCTCCTTGCTCGCCGGGGCGGTCCTTGTCCTCGCCCGGATGCTGCGCGATGCACGGTCGGGCCGCTACTCCTTCGGTTTCACGCTGCTGGTGGTCGCCGCTGCCGGTTCCGTCGCGGGTAGGGTAGGCGAGCAGCTCACGGGCAAGGCGCAAGTGTCGGACCTCGTGATGATGTGGGCCGTGCTTGCGGTCATCGTCGCTCTGGCGAGGTTCGCCCGCGCTGAGCCGGCGTCGGAGGACAACAATGCGCCGCCCATGCCACGGCGGCGCCCGCGGCAGGCGGCACGTGAGACAACGGTTGTCGCCTGGACTCCCGACTGGCGCATCGGCACCGCGTTGGCAGTCATCTTCGTCGTCGCGTTCCTCTGGTGGCAGGCCACCGCCCGCCCGGTCATCGCCTCCTTCGAAGCGCGAAACGCCGACGAAGCCTTTGCGGCCGGACAGCTGATAGAGGCTTTCGCCCATATCGACCGGGCGCAGAAGTGGCACCCGGCCGCCACGCTTTTCTACGTGCGCAAGGCGAATGCGGCCAGCTCGCTGGCTCGCCACCAACCGACGCCGGAGGCGACCCTGCAGCAGATGCTGGAGGCCGACCATGAGGCGCGCGAAGCGTTGGAAGGGAATCCCTTGGATCAGCGGGTTTGGTTACTAAGAGCAGGGCTTTCCCTCGATATCGCCCTCCTGCAGGGCGGCACCGACGTCGCCGCTGCGAGCGTGGACGAGGCACTCCACGTCAACGAATTGATCACCAACCTACTTCCTGGCTACTGGCAGGCCTTCGCTTTGCTTGCGTTGGCCAACGTGCGTCTCGGGCTGCCGGAAGAAGGCCTTACGCTGGCGAAGGAGTCCATTGCGATCGCCGGCGAGACGGCCAATGCCAGCCAGCCCTACTTCATTAAAGGATCAGCCCTGCGGGACCTCGAGCGCTTTGATGAGGCGGTGGCGGCGTTCGAGACCTCCATCACTCTGGCGCCGAACGAGCCTGCGATCGGCGCCCTGCGGGAACTCCAGGAGGCCACCAGTGCATCAGGGACTCCGTAAAGGCCCCCGGTATAATGCTTTGGGCGCAGCGGCCTGCCTTGGTGGTCGGCGTCCGTGTCGCCAATGTCCGTGTCAGGGGATGTGAGCCCATGAAACTGGCTGTCGTCGGTGGGTGTGGGTATGTAGGGCTGGTCACGAGCGTAGGCTTTGCGCAGCTCGGGCACGAGGTGGCCGCCGTCGACATCGACGGGGCGAAGGTCGCTGCGCTCCAGAGCGGACACAGCCCCATCTACGAGGTGGGGCTGGAGCCTGCGCTCAACGAGTGCCTCGCCGCCGGCCGCCTTCACTTCAGCACCGATATCCACGAGGCAGTGAAGGGCGCCGAGGTTGTCTTCGTTGCCGTCGGGAGCCCCTCACTGCACGATGGGGGCACCGACCTCTCGCAGGTCCAGGAGGTGGCGCGCCTGCTAGCGGAGGTTCTCGATCAGTACACGGTTATCGCCATTAAGTCCACGGTACCGGCTGGCACCGTCCAGATGGTCCAGCAGATCCTGTCGCAGCACGGCGCCGAAGGGCTCCACGCTGACGTGGTAGTGAACCCGGAGTTCCTTCGCGAAGGCCAAGGGCTCAAGGACTTCTTCTTTCCGAGCCGTATCGTCATCGGTACGGACTCCGACCACGCCCGAGCGACCATGCGCAATCTTTACTGGCCATTCACCGCCGCCGCGCCTCCTGCCGGCATCGAGATGGCGCAGGGAGTGCCGTACGTTGAGACGACTGCGGTCGCGGCGCAGATGATCAAGTACGCCTCGAATGCGTTCCTGGCCACGCGGCTCTCATTCATCAACGAGGTCGCGGGCATTTGTGAACAGGTTGGGGCTGACGTGGCGGACGTCATTCAGGGGCTCGGCTACGACAAGCGAATCGGCTGGGACTACTTGCAACCGGGCATCGGCTTCGGCGGTCCGTGCTTGGAGAAGGACATCAGGGCCCTTATCCATTTCTCGGGCCAGCAGGGGTACCAACCCAGTTTCATGCGGGCTGTCATCGATCGCAACGACTTCCAAGTCCAGCACATGGTTGCACGTGCCGGAGGCCTGCTCGACTCCCACCTTGCGGGCCGGCGCATCGCGGTACTCGGCCTAGCCTTCAAGCCCGGCACCAACGACGTCCGCACTTCGCTGGCGCTGCGTATCCTCCAGCAGTTGGCAGACCTCGGCGTGGAGATCGTGGCGCACGACCCCGTCGCTATCGAAGAGGCGCGGCTGCTGATGCCGCACGTCCAGTACTGCGAGGACCCCTACGATGCTGCCGATGGCGCCGATCTGCTCATGCTGCTGACGGACTGGCCTGAGTACCGGGACCTCGACTTTGACAGACTTGGTGCCCGCATGCGCCAGCGCAAAATCATGGATGGGCGCAACCTGCTGGACGGCAACGACATCGTTGCCCATGGCTTCGACTACAGGGGCGTGGGCAAGCCGACGCTCGTGCCGGTGCCCTAAGGAGATTGTCTATGGACAGCCCGCGTATCCTGCTGGTGGGATTGGGCGGCTTCGGCCGCAACCACCTGCGTGCATGGCACCACCTTCGACTTGGTGCGGGCCTGCATGTGGCCGAGCTCAACCCTGACCTGCACGCCGAGGCGTCGGCATTCAATCTCCCGGCCGAGCGGCTGACGACGGACGTCGAGCGCTTTATCGACGAGGTGGACGTGGTCGACATTGTCACGCCGTCCACGAGCCACTACGACTTGATCAAGCTCGCGCTGGAGCGCGGGAAGGATGTCTTCGTCGAGAAGCCGATGACCATGACGTCGAAGGAGGCGGAGGCGCTCGCCCGTCTCGCCGATGAATCGGGGAGGCTGCTTCAGGTTGGCTTCTACTACCGCTTCCACCCGATGTCGCCCCGCCTGCGGAGGATGATTACCGACGGTGAGCTGGGCGACATTCGCTACCTGTCGGGCAACTTCATGGGATTCAAGCGTGCGCGGACCGACGTCGGTGTTACGCACACGGATGGCATCCATTTCATCGACCTCTTCAACTGGCTGCTGGGGGCCGCGCCTTCTCAGGTGTACGCGGTCACCCGCGACCATTTCAACCGCGGACTCGAGGACTTCTCTGTGGTGATGCTTGAATACCCGAGCGGTGCCGTTGCCAAGATCGAGTCAGGGTACATCCAGCCGGGGCGCTGGCGCGACAAGGTGGTGCCTGGCGCCTTTACATCCAAAGAGATTTTCGTGTCCGGCTCGCGAGCGACAGTCGAGGTCGACTTCGAGACGGAGTACATGCGTATTCACGGCGTCCAGCATGAGTTTCTCAACAACACCTGGACGCCGGTCTCCAGCGGGAGCAACACGCCGCTCACCCCGACAGCCGACCCGATCCAGATGATCGCGGCAGAGTTCACTGACTTCCTGGCCTGCACGGCAACGCGGCGCCGTCCGAGCGCGGACGCGGTCGGCAGCGGGGTGGTGCTCGCCCGTATCATGGAGTCGCTCTACGAATCGGCGGCATCGGGCAGTCCCGTGCGGTTCGCATGGTCCGCCGCCGAGGTCGCCTCACTCGCTAATGCTCCTGTCACGGATGCACCATGACTTCCAAAGACGTTACCGAAGCCGATCTTCAGTCCAACATTCCCCTCGCGGGCCGTCACCCTGGCCAGGCCGACACTATCGTCAACGTCGGTGGGGTTGCCTTTGGCGGGCCGAAGTTTGTGGTCATCGCTGGGCCGTGCACGATCGAGAACCACGACATGATGATGGATACCGGCGATGCTGTGAACGCGGCCGGTGCGGCCATGATGCGCGGAGGCGCGTTCAAGCCGCTCACGTTCCCATACCGGTCGGACAAAATGTTCCAGCTGGGCGAAGAAGGGCTTCAGTACCTGGCCGAGGCCCGCGAACGCACCGGGCTGCCCGTCGTGACGGAGATATTGGATGTGCGTGACGTGCAGATGCTGGCGCGTTACACCGACATGATGCAGGTGGGTGCGCGCAACATGCAGAACTTCCCGCTGTTGGAGGAGCTGGGCAAGGCGGGCGTGCCTGTGCTTCTGAAGCGCCACTTCGGATGCGGGGTGAGGGACTGGTTGGGCGCCGCTGAGTACATTCTTTACCATGGCAACCCGAACGTCGTTCTCTGCGAGCGTGGTATCACGGCCCCCCACACCCACCAGTTGACCTCGCGCTTCATCGTGGACATCGAGGCCGTGCTGGCGGCGAAAGAGTGGAGCCACCTGCCGGTGATCGTGGACCCTAGCCATGCGACATTCAAGCGCGCCTATGTCGGGCCGGTCTCGCGCGCGGCGCTGGCCATCGGGGCCGACGGCATCATCCTTGATGTGCACCCAGTGCCCGAGCAAGCCGCCGTAGACCCACTCCAAGCGCTCTCGTTCCCAGCGTTTGACAACCTCATGGGTGAGCTGCGCGCCATCGGTGGCGCTATGGGTAGGGAGGTCTAGGTGGCCGCCCCCGCCGCACGCACGGTCGCGCGCCTTCAGCCGCTGGTCGAGAACACGCTGGACAGGACGGCGGACAAGCGCGAGGTCGTCTGCGGCATCATCGGCGACCACCCCTCCGAATACGCCAAGAGCCCGGGCATATGGAC
>Ga0302123_10000990_pt1 | contig 20649 bp, 20 predicted proteins | sample CB21_321_MG_FD_203109 | JGI IMG/M metagenome (GOLD analysis project Ga0302123, IMG submission 203109) | Marine microbial communities from Western Arctic Ocean, Canada - CB21_32.1 | ecosystem: Environmental > Aquatic > Marine > Oceanic | place: Canada: Western Arctic Ocean | collected 2017-09-28 | reverse complement strand
GTGTTTCCGGGTCCGAGATAGGAGTGGACCTCTCGAACGAAGTCCGAGGCTTTGAAACCGTTGGTCTCGCCTGATTTGGTCATCAGATTGCAGGCATACACGACGACGGCCTGGGATTCCCGGATGGCTTCAGGGACACCGCGGACCAGCAAGTTGGGCAGGACGCTGGTGTAGAGGTCCCCGGGGCCGATGACGATTATCTCGGCATCAATGATGGCCTGGCGAACACGGTCGTCGACCGTTGGTTCGGGGTCAAGGTAGATGCGCTGGATCAGTGCGCTGGAACTTCCCTTGCGTCTGTCAATGTGTGTCTCCCCTCGGATTACCGTGCTGTCCTGGAGTTCCGCGACCAGGCGGGTATCCTCGAGGGTGACCGGCAGCACTACACCTTGGATGTTTAATAAGGTGCTCGCCTGTTGGATGGCATCCACGGAATTCCCTGTGATCTCTGTCAGCGCTGTTAGCATCAGGTTTCCGAAGTTGTGGCCGTCCAGTCCGTTTCCGCGGCTGAACCGGAAATCCAACAGGTGCCGGAGTACCTGGCCGATTTCATCCGAGGGGCTGAGGGCCACCAAGCATTTGCGCAAATCGCCCGGGGGCAGATGGCCGAACTCATCTCGGAGTCGTCCCGAGCTGCCGCCGTCGTCAGCGACCGAGACCACTGCGGTGAGGTGGTCAGTGTAGTGTTTCAGCCCTTGGAGGACAGTGTAGCTACCTGTTCCTCCACCCATGACCACGATGCGAGGTGGCATGAAATTCCCCAGTTCGCCCCCGGGCCTTGATTTGTTTGTAGGGATGGGGGCCACTGCGTAACATACCATGCTGGTGCAGCGGGCGTAGGATCTTGATGTTCTTGATTATTATCCTGGGCCGGAAGTCTCTTCTTTGAGGAGATGCCCGGGGTTGTTCTGATACCAATGGGAAAGGGTGTTTATTCCTTCGAGTAGGTTGGGCTGTCCTGCGAAGCCGAGCAGCTGTGAGGCGCGCTCGGTCGAGGTGTAGCTGCGGAGCACTTCGCCGGGCCGGGCGGCGGGTGAGCGTTTCCGGGAGAGAGGTCTGCCAGAAGCTGCCTCCATTGCCTACGGTGGTGCTGGAGGTGGAGGGTCCGGGACGTTGCCGGGCTTCGGAGCGGATGCTTTCACATCATTACTCCAGCGGTCAGGTCTGGTCGATCCCGACCTTAGATGGCCGCAAGCGCCCCTTCCGGGCCGATGGCGAGCACATCGTTAATAAGGAGACGGGGAGGGTATGGAATATCACGGGCAAGGCCGTCAGTCGCGAATTCGTGGGTCAGCAGCTAGAACAGGTGAGGCCTGTCAACAACTTCTGGTTCGCCTGGGCGCTGTTCAAGTTTGACACCAAGATTTACCAAGGGGCGCAGAAGCACGAGCAGGCGGCCTGCGCGCGTTTGAATGCCACGGATGCGGCTACTCGCGCCTTTGACCGTTTTCCATCTCCGCTAAGACTCTCCCCGGCTTCATGGGCGTTTGGTAGAACCGGACACCCAGCGCATCGTGGAGAGCGTTGGCGATAGCCGCTACTGGAGGGATGATGGGCGTCTCACCGACGCCCCGGACGCCGTAGGGATGCGCTGGGTTGGGGACCTCCACGATGATGGTCTCAATCATAGGGACATCCAACGTCGTGGGTATTCGGTAGTCGAGGAAGGTGGAGTTCTCCATATTTCCGGACTCGCCCATGTAGTATTCCTCGTTCAGTGCCCAGCCGATACCCTGGGCCGCGCCGCCCTGCATCTGGCCTTCCACGTAGGCAGGGTGGATGGCTTTGCCCGCGTCCTGCACCGCCGTGTAGCGGAGGACGGCCACCTTGCCGGTCTCCGTGTCCACCTCGAGGTCAACGATGTGGGTCCCGAACCCGCCCGCTCCACCCGGCACCATGATTGCTCCCGTTGAGTTGACCGGGCCGCCCGTGATGCTGAATTTGTCGGCGACTTCCTTGAAGGTCATCTTGAGTTCCGGGTCCGATATGGCGCTGAAGGTGCCCTGGTCGTATTGGACCTGGTCAGGCTGAATGTCCCACACCTTGGCTGCCCGATCGGTCATCTTGACGATAGCCTCTTGGGCGGCGAGATAGGCCGCGTGGCCCGATGCGTTGGTGGTCCGGCTGCCGCCGGTAACGTCGTTATAGCCAACGCTTTCGGTGTCCGCCACCGTGGGGCGCACATCCTCGTAGGGTATGCCCAGGGCTTCTGCCGCCTGCATGGCGATGGACGCCCGGGTGCCGCCGATGTCCACGGAGCCTTCCACCAGCGAGACTGTGCCGTCACTGTTGACGCTGAGGTTCACAGATGAGCGGAATCCACCGTTGAACCAGAAACCGGTGGCAACTCCCCGGCCACGCTTCACGCCGTTCGCGCCTTCCCGCTGAAGGGAGCTATTCCAGTGGGACGACTCCTTGGCTGCCGTCTGGACTTCAATGTTTCCAACGCGGGGGAAGAGAGGTCCGTCTGCCCGACGGTCGCCTTCTTGCGTGGCGTTGAGGAGCCGGAATTCCAGGGGGTCCATGTTGAGCGCCTCACAGACCTCGTCAACGAGGGACTCCATGGCGAAGGCCCCTTGGGTGGCCCCGGGGGCTCGGTAAGCTGACGATTTCGGTTTATTGACTACGACGTCATAGCCGTCGATACGGAGGTTCTCGATCTTGTAGGGGGCAAAGATGCACATTGCGCCGGCCCCTACCGCTGAGCCCGGGTATGCCCCTGCCTCGTAGCGGAGGTCGGCGGTGGCCGCCAGGATTTTGCCGATATCGTCCACGCCGATCTTCACTTTCACTGTGGCTCCAGGCGTGGGACCTGTGGTCTCGAACACCGCTTTTCGATCCATAATGAGCTTGACGGGCCGGCCGCAGTGCTTGGACAGTAGCGCGGCGATAGGCTCCAGATACACGCTAATCTTGCCGCCGAAGCCGCCGCCTATCTCCATGGGAGTGACCTTGATTTTGGCCTCGGGAACGTGCAGCACTCCAGCGGTGGCCTGGCGGGCGCTGAAGTGACCTTGGGTGCTCGTCCAGATGTTGATCTGGCCGTCGTTTTTCCATTCGGCGGTGGCGTTCTGGGGTTCGATGTATCCCTGGTGGACGGTGGCCAGGCGGTATTCGCGCTCCAGGACGATGCTGGCCTTCGCAAACCCTGCTTCAGGGTCGCCAAATTCATGGCGCAGGTGGCTGGCCATATTAGTGTTGGGCATCTTTTCACCCAGGTCATCGCCCACTAGGGTGCGATGGATGATGGGCGCGCCGGGCGCCATAGCTTCGTCCACGGTGAGGATGGGTACAAGCACTTCGTAGTCCACGGTGATGAGCTTGGTGGCCTCTATGGCAGTATTGTGGTCCACTGCGGCTACAGCGGCTACGGGATGACCGGTGTACAGGACCTTCCCGCGGGCCATGAGCTTGTTGCTCTCGGAGATAATGTCCTCTACCTCCTCTCCCATATCCACCAGCGTGCTTTCGGCGACAGGCATATCCTTGCCGGTGATTACCGAGAGGACGCCGGGCAGGGCCAGAGCTTTGGAGGTGTCGATGCGCTTGATGATGGCGTGGGCATGGGGGCTGCGGAGCAACTCGCCCCAGACCAGGCCTGGCAGTTTGATATCTGCCCCGTAGAGCGCGCGGCCAGTGACCTTCTCAAGCCCGTCGGGCCTGAGGGGCCGCTGGCCGATGGTCTGGTACTTGGTGGAAGGCTTGTCGGTTGTGGTCATGGCAGCATCTCCCAGGCTTATTTCGAATCAGCGGCTTTCCGGACCGCCCGGACTATTTTGTCGTAACCGGTGCACCGGCACAGGTTGCCCGCCAGCCAAAGCCTGATTCGCTGCTCGCTGGGGTGAGGTTCCTTGTCTAAGAGGGCCTTGGCGGCGACCAGAAATCCAGGTGTGCAGATACCGCACTGGAGGGCTGCCTCTTCCAAGAAGGCCTGTTGGAGGGGGTGCAGTCCTTCGGCCGAGGCCATGCCTTCGATGGTCTCGACCGTCTTGCCACTGACCTCCGCGGCCAGGACTAGGCAGGAGTCTACAATTCGTCCGTCGAGACTGACGGTGCATGCGCCGCAGTTTCCGTCATTGCAGCCCTCCTTGGTCCCGGTCAGTCCAACTGTTTCACGAAGCGTTTCCAAGAGGCTTGCATAGGGCTCTACTAGGAACTCCACGACCTCGCCGTTGATGGTGGTGCGAACGTAGATTTTCTCAGTTGCATCGAGGACCATAAGGCCTAAGCTCCTTTTGCTCGTTGAATTGCCACTTGCAGCGTACGGCGGGCGAAGACCCCAATCAGCTGCCGGCGCTGGTGCTCGGTGCCCCGGATGTCGGTAATGGGGCTGGTGGCCTCCATGGCCAGGGTGGCAGCGTCGCTGATGGATTCGGCAGTCGCAGGCTTGCCTGCAAGTGAGTCACCCGCCTGCTTGGCTAGAATGGCTGTGGGCCCCACGGAGGCGAGGGCGATGCGTGCCGATTCTATTTGCTCCCCCGTGGTGTCCAGAGTGACGGCGCTGGCTACGCCGACCACGGCGATGTCCATCTCGTTTCGAGGGATGAACCGTTGGTAGGCGGCGCCGAAGTGCGCCGCCGGTTTCGGAAGCTGAAGGCCCAACAGGAACTCTCCCCGCTGGAGGACGGTCGCACCGGGTCCGGTGTTGAATTCCTCTACGGGGATCTTTCGTATGCCTTGGCTACCAGCTACCACGGCCACTGCGCCATAGACGATGAGAGGGCAGACACTGTCGGCGCTTGGGGAGGCGTTGCAGAGGTTTCCTCCAAGGGTGGCTCTGGACTGAATCTGGATGCCGCCGATAAGGCTTGCCGCATCGATGATGCCTGGATAGGCCGTGCTGATCTTTTCGTCCTCGTAGAGTTGGTAGCAGGGCACAGAGGCACCTATGTAGAGGCCGCTGCTGTCGAGTCGGACTTGGCTTGTCTCCGGCACGCCCTTTACGTCCACGAGAACGTCGAGCTCGTAGCGGCCCACTCTGGTCTGGGCCAGGAGATCGGTCCCGCCGGCCAAGCACCGTGCCTTGGGTCCGTGCTCGCTCAGGACTGAGACCACATCATCGATGGTGGTGGCATTTACATAGCGGAATGGTCGCACGGTTCTCCCCTTGAGTGGCTGGAATGTTTCGGTCAACGGGCATGCCATGCAGGATGGCCAGCCAATTATCACTAAGAAGGGCGGTCGAAGCAACAGGGTGCAGCCCTGGGGCACGCATTTTGCGTGAGGTACGCTCAGGCAAGGACGGTTGCACGCCATGACCGACCGCGCGCTGGTGACGGGGGTGGCCGGGTTCGGATTAAGAGGCCGCTCAGGATGTGTGTCTCTCGGTTGACGGCGCGGGCAAGCTTCGAAACGGTGAGATCGGGTTTTCCCTCGGTGAGTTGATTGATCCTGCAGCTGACAACCGCCTGCCGCAGGCTGAGGCCTGTTCGAGAGAGTGATTGCTTATCCAGCTTGTGGCCCATGTTGGTAGTCTTCCGCCCTCGGCGCCGAATGACTGGTGTTTTGTGCCCAGTGTCGTCCATAACGAAACGGGTAAGTCATAAAATGAATAAAATAGGCTACATTATTTATCTATAGTAGGGAACTTGAATCGATTCCTATACAGTTGCTGGCCGAGGCATATCGGTTCCGGCGTGTGCTCGGTTGGCGATAGCGTTAGTAGCTATCGCGTTTCACGGGCGAGGTTGGGCTTTGGTTGGGTGGTGGGGGAGGGAGGTGGAGCCTAGCGGTGATCGGCGAAGGTGGTCACCGGAGTGGACACAGAGGCACTCACCCAGTCTCCTGGGTTGGCCAGGTGTCCTGGGCCGCATCTTACCCGGAGCACTCTGCCTGAGGGCATCCGGAGCTGTAGCATCTGGTCGTGACCGTAAAAGTCCTTCTCAATCACCTGGTAGCGTTCCTGGTCGTCCACGACGTGTCCTAGGTTGACCTCCTCGGGCCGGACCAGCACGCTGACGTGACCGGAGGAGGGCTTGGTTGTGTTTAGGATGCCGAGCTCGGTTGTTACCCTTCCGTTCGTAGCTTCTCCAGGAAGGATGTTTGCATCCCCCAGGAAACTGGCCACTGCCAGAGATTCGGGGTGCGCATAGACATTGGAGGGGGCACCCACTTGGACGACGCAACCGTCCAGCATGATCCCCACCTCATCGGCCAAGCTCAAGGCTTCGTCTTGGTCGTGAGTCACGAATATGGCGGCGGTGCCGGCCGCCTTCAGGATGTGCCGCACGTCGGTGCGTACCTTGGCCCGCAGGCTCGCGTCGAGGTTTGAAAAAGGCTCGTCCATCAATACCACGGCTGGAGAAGGTGCCAGAGCCCTGGCTAAGGCCACACGCTGCTGCTCGCCCCCGGAGAGTTCGTGGGGCTGGCGGCCTCCAGCTCCGGAGAGCCCCACCAAGTCGAGGACTTCATCGACGCGGAACTGGTTCTTGGCGCCTCGGGGCAGTCCGAAGCCAATATTTTGACGTACCGAGAGGTGAGGGAAGAGGGCATAGTCTTGGAACACCATGCCCACCTTGCGGCGATCGGGGGAAAGGAAGGTGCTTGGCCCGTTGACGAGATTACCGCGAATGACCACGGTACCGGTATCAGGGGCCTCAAAGCCTGCGATGACCCTGAGGGTGGTGGTCTTGCCGCAGCCGCTGGGTCCGACTAGAGCCATCAGCGTGCCCTCTTCAGCGGCAAAGGAGATACCGGTTATGGCGGAAATGGCACCGTAAGACTTGGCGAGGGAGTCGCACTGGACTGCAGGCTGGTCTACCATGCTGGGCTTGCCGACGCCGTGGAGGGGTTAGGTATGCCTTTTCGAACATGCATTATAGATACGATACGTTGAAACGAACTAAAAAACAATGTATGGACGAATCCATGAAAGAGCACTAACGATTTTCGGTCACTCGAACTGGCAGGGATCCTCTTCCTGCTTGGTGAGCTGCTCCTCAATAGCAACACCTAGCTCAGACGAGCGCTGGAGGACATCGAGCCAGAGTAGCTGGTCCTTGAGCGCCTGACGGTGGGCCGCGTATCGCTTTTTTGAAGTGCTTCCGGTGCGGTGGGAGGCGTCCAGACTGACTATTTTATCTACCAGTCCCCTGCGTTCCATTTCGCCGCCTGGAGGACCGGAAGACCGGCGCCGGATGAGGGTAATCACAAGCACACCTCCGAGGCTGATGGTGAGAAAACCCGGTACCCCGAAGTCGGTGTACCAGTCGGAAGCATCGTTGCGGAACCGGTCAAGGAACGTCGGTTCGGGCAGGCCAACCAGTTGGAGTTCCAGCAGCTCGCCCTGCGTAAATCCGGCACCCTCCAAGAGTTGGAGTTTGCGCCCTTCCACGGTGGTGGTGCCCAGATCTGCGAGCTGTGATGATAGGGCAGTGGCTACCTCCGCTGCCACAACGACTCGCAGCGTGTCAGCACCAAACCTTAGTGTCCGTCCCAGGTCCAAGGTGCTGCCCTCATAAGGGGCGCGGTAGATGAACTCCATCTGGTGTCCATTGGTATCGGAAGGGGGTACGGGCGTCGTTACGGCGAAGCCCCTGTCCACCTCCAGCACCTCCCCGCCTACGAGGTCTGAGCGCACATCAAGGTTGTGGGAGTCTGGTGGCAGCGCGAACCGCAAGAAGTCGGGCATGCCGGGAGCACTCAGGTCGGGGACCAGCGTACGGTCGGTGAGGTTGACGAAGCTGATGCGTTCTAGGATTTCGGCGATGCCTAGGGTGGAGTCAGCGCCGGTGATGATGAGTGTGTGGCTGGTTACCGTGAGGACATTGAAGTCGGTGCTGGCTTCAAAAACGGTGAGTTCTGCGGGAGTAATCCCCTCCGAGCTGCCGAGGGTGTCTGAGTAGACGACACCTTGGTATTCGGCGGTGAGGAAGTAGATACGGCCAGCATTGAAGGGGACCTCCTCAAACTCGAAAAGGCCGTCGGCCCGCGGTATGGTGGTCCGCAGCTCCATTTCGACGACGCCTTCTAGTATCCGTAAGGTGATCGGCACTGTTGTCGGGTCGAAGCCTGCGTCCGCTGTTCCGTTCCGCAAGGTGCCGCCGATGCTTACCGTTTGCTGGGCAGCAGTGGGTGTGATGCCGGGAGCGGAGAGAAGCAGTAGCGCAAGCGCCAACGCAAGGAGCCGTTTCATACCGCCGTCCCGCCCTCGACGCCTCGAGAAGCCCTGCGGACCTCCTCCTCAATAGCCTGCTCCAGCTCCGCCACGGTCTGAAGTGCCTGCTCCTGCTGCCGCAGCAGGTGCGCGGCTTGTATACGGGCCGCCTGCACTTGGTTTCGGTACTCCTCCTCCGTGAGGTGGTGTAAGAAATACTCCTGCTGGAGTACGCAGACCTCCTCGTATACGCGGTCCCGGGCCCGGCGGAGTTGCTGCGCAACTTCTTCGCCGGCCTCCTTAGCGCTCGGAGCCTCAGCGCTGCGGTAGAAAACCGGGTAGAGCACCACTGCGAGACTTCCCAGCAACAGCACTGTAATGATGAGTATAGCCATGGTCTATAACTCGGCTCTGGCTCCGGCGCCGCGGGTGCTGGGTGTATAGACACCCGCTCGCTGCCGCGCAGGCCACAGGGCTACCAGCGTGCCTAGTATGAGCACTGGCCCCGAGTACCACATCCACCACACCAGCGGATTGACCAAAAGCCGGAAGGCAGCGCTCTGTCCATCGGGTTGCACCTCGCTGAAGAGCACGTAGAGGTCCTCCATAGGATTGGAGCGGATGGCGGCGCGGGTCGAAATCAACTGGAAGCTGGGGTAGACGCCCTGCCAGGCGGTGATGGTATCGATGAACTCGCCGTCACGGTAGATATGCATGGTGGCCGTGCGCTCGGTGCGGTTGGCGAAGGGAGTGGAGTCCGTTCGGGCAAATTCCACTTCGAAATCACCAATCTGCGCCCGCTCACCCAAGGAGAGGATGACATCCCGCTCCAGGTTGAAAAAGGAGGATCCCACGATGCCGAAGGCCAGCATCACGATGGCCAGGTGTACCACATAGCCGCCGTAGCGCGGACGGTTGGCCGCAATTAGCTGAAGGAAGGACACGGGATGGGCCCTGCCTGTTTGGCGGTGGCGGGAGTGGGTCCCTTTGACCCATTCCTGGAGCACAGAGACTGCTACCATCGCGCTGACGCCGAATCCAGCGAGCGCAGCGGCATTGTGGATCCCCATGACCACAAGGAACAGCACGACTCCCACAGAGGCGACCGCGGGGACTGCGACCATTTTTCTGACAATGGGCCAGGTGGCATGACGCCAGGGTAAGAGTGGTCCCACTCCCATGAGGCCGATGAGGGCCAGCATGAGAGGGCCGTTCACTTGGTTATAGAAAGGGGCGGCTACGGTAATCGTCCGCCCCCATATCAGTTCGGAAATGATGGGGAAAACTACGCCCCACAGGGTGACGAAGGCGATACCCAAAAGCAGAAGGTTGTTGACGAGAAAGGCTGCTTCTCTCGATAGCGTCGACTCCAGTCGCTGCGCACTTTTCAGGATATCCAACCGGTAAAAGAAAAGGCCGAAGGACAGCGCTACGGTAACGGCCAGGAACAGCAGGAATATCCACCCTAAGGTAGATGCGCCGAAGGAATGGACGGAGGGTACTGGGCCGCCCCGGTTGATGAAGATGCCGAAGTTTCCAAGGGCGAAGGTCACGTTGATGAGCACGATGTTCCACATGCGGAACATGCCGCGCCGTTTCTGGACCATGATGGAGTGAATGAAGGCAGTCAATCCCAGCCAGGGCATTAATGCTGCGTTTTCTACGGGGTCCCACCCCCAGTATCCACCCCAGCCCAGGATGGTGTAGGCCCACCAGGCGCCCAGAAGCAATCCAGCGCCCAGAAGCGCCCAGGCGATGAGCCCCCACACCCGGCCCCAGTCCACCCAGTCGTCGTCAATCTTGCGCGCGAGTAGCCCCGCCATGGCCAGGGCGAAGGGCACCGATGTTGCAATAAGTCCGAGCATGATTAGGGGAGGGTGGATGAACATGCCTGGGTGGGTGAGGAGAGGGTTTATGCCCTGACCGTCAGCAGGCGTCGACGCCAGCATTCTGAAGGGGTTGGCCATGAGCAGCATGACCGCTAGGTAGAAGGTTAGAATCATCATTAATACGCTGCCGGTGTAGGGGCGCAGCGCGCCCAATCGACGAGGGAGGAACCGTACGGTCACCGATGCCGTCAGCGCCAAGGCCGCTGACACGTAGAGCAGCGATCCTTCATTGCCTGCGTAGAAGGCGACCCAGGTGTAGATGCGGGGCATGGAGAGGTCACTGTGTTGGGCCACGTATGCAATGCTGAAATTATTGTCCAAGAAGGCAATCATTAGCACCGCCGTGGCCACAGTGAGTACTAGCCCACTGAAATAGGTGGCGCGGCGAGCGCTCAGGGCGAGGAGCGGCATGCGATATTGGGCGCCGGCATAGGAGCCCACCGCCGAGTAGGCGGCCAGGGCGAGCGCGATGGTGATGGATGCGGTCCCTAGGCTACCCATCTACGGGTCCTCGTTATCGGGGCTAGTTGGTTCGGGTTGGAGGGAATCCTGCATTTCCTTGTCCACGCGGTTCAAGTAGGGTGCCAGGTCTTCGGCAGCAGCTCTGTTCGATGTGGTAACGATGAAAGGGGCCTCTGCGGTTTGGAGGGTTGGGGTCCGAAGGGAACGGATGACGATAATTACGCCTGAAAATCCCAATAGTAATGCAATGGGGGGTACCACCCACACCAAGAGGGAGGAGCCGCTTCGAGGAGGGGAGGCCAGGACAGACTCACCGTACACCGAGACAAAATAGGCGGTGATATCCTCTTCCGATTGGCCTGCTGCCAGCCGGTCCCGGAGGATGGCGCGCATCTGTTGGGCCAATGTCGCTCGGGACTGATTCAGGGTTTCGCCGGGGCATACAGGGCAGATGAGCTGTTTGTCCAAGGCTAAGGCACGTTGTTCTTGGCTTTGGACATCCTGGGTAAGAGCCAAGGGTGGTTGAGCAACCAAGGTTAAGAGTGCTAGGGCGGCGAAGATCCCACTGTGCAGACTCCGTGCCATGATGGCACTGAATGAATGGCCTATTTGGTCTTTTGCTCGTGTACCGGTGCGCGTTCCCATCCCTTCATTCCTCCCCCTATAGCCCAGGCGCATCTGTATCGATGGGCCTATTTGTAACCGGGCGCCTTCGTCCGGCCCAATAGTTCTTCACGTTGCTCGCTGGGCATTGTGACTAGGTGAGCAAGGAGCCAACGCTCCTCCGGTTTCAGCAGATTCTTAAAGGGAGGCATTAAGCCAAACCCAGTGGTGACTGACCAAAATACCTCGCCCTCGTTCAGCGCAGTGATGCGGTCACTGGTGAAGGCTGGAGGCTGCGGGGCACCATAGTCGTTAAAGAGTAGGCCGACGGGTCCATCGCCGCCGGAGAGGTTGCCATGACAGGCCGAACAATTGATGTGGTACAGAACACCCGCATGCTCAAGCAGGGAAGCGTCAGCGTCGATAGCGGTAAGCGGACTGGTCAAGGCTGCGGCCTCGGCGCGGAAGTCCGGCAGAGGGAGCTCGGCTCCCGTAATGGGCACCGAGCCGACGGGTGGGGCCAAACGAGGCGGCTCTTGCGCTTTGTAGGACTGGTTGTAATGCATCTCTTGGAAGATATCAATGGGGTAGGAACCTGTGCTCCGCCAAGGGCCATCGCCCGGCTGGGAGCAGGCAACTGCTACGAATACGAGACCTACTAATGGGAGCAGGCTGATGAGTGATTTATGGTGAATACGGTGCAACACACAACCTCGGTGAGCTATTTAGTCTCAGTTTTCACGTCTTCGGCGCCGGATTCCAGCATTACCTGTTCTGCGTGACCGACCTGGTCTTCGGAGCAGTTGACGAGAATGCCGATATAACCCTCAGTAATCCGGATGTCATAGAGTCCCAGGTTGCGCTTGGGAAGACGAGACTCGAATAGCACTCCCAACACTGTGAAGATGATTGCGGCGAGGAGGGTTCCTTCATACATGATGATCGTCATGGGAGGAATGCTGAGAATCGGCTTCCCTCCGGTTACGAGGGGGTAGGATATTTGGGTGGCGGCGGTAAGGAGCAGCGCTATGCTGAAGCCAACGATGGCACCCACCAGCGGCCAGACGTATATCCGATGACTGGGTTCCTCCTCTCCGAAAGCTCCTTCTGGGTAGGGAGCCCCGGAATAAATATCAAGGTTTTCGGCGGGAAAGCCGTCATCTTGAAGCTTCGTCATCGCCTCAGCCACCTGTTCGGCTTCTCCGAACACTCCAAGCAAGCTCATATTTGTCATTACATACCTCTTCTTTGCACGCATATCCGCATCGTTGCGGATCGGTGTCACTCAGTTTCCGGACGGGCCGCCAGCGAAAAGCCGCGCCGCCAAGGTTCAACTACCCACGACGGGGGAGCGCAGGGCGGACCCTGGTCACTCCTCCTTGATGATGGCGGGAATCATTTTCTTTCCCACCTTAATCTCAGCTTTGAGCACCATGCCCTCCTTGGCCTCCCAGATAGGGATGAGGGGGAAGAATTTACCGAAGAGGAGCATGAGGAGCACCACGAGGGCGAATGTTCCAGCGACGATCGTAATCTCCACGGGACTGGGTCGGTACGATGCATAGTCGAACACAAACGGCTGTTTGCGCAGAAGGCCAGGTACGATGATGATGAGCCGCTCAAACCACATGCCGACGTTTACCAGCAGAGAGAGGATGAACATTAAGGCAAGGTTCCGTCTGACCCTCCTGAAGAACCATAACGGCACGGGTAACGCGAAAGAAAAGAAGTAGAAGGCCAGGAAAAACCAACTCCAGGGAGGCTCGAAGAGCCGGAGCCTCCAAACGACGAGTTCCTGCTCTTCTTGGAGCCAGAAGGCGAAGACCAAGTCTAACCAGAACAGGAAATGCCACCCGAGGGCGATGGGTATGAGGAGCCTGCCGATGGCATCGATATGCTCCTCCCAGATATAGTTTTCCCACTTGAAGGCGACGCGCATTAGGATCATCAGCGTCAGCACAGCCGATACTCCTGAAAGCACGGCGCCGACGACGAAGTAGGGGGCGAATACGGTGACGTGCCACGCGGGGACGAGGCTGACGCCGAAGTCCCAGGACACGATGCTGTGGACCGAAACGAAGACGGGGAGCAAGAGCGCCGACAGCAGGATGCCCGCGATGGCCTGGAGTTTGAATTGACGTGGGCTTCCATGCCATCCCAGCGCGAGGATTCCGTACACGGTGTGTCGCCAGCCGGTGGTTCGGTCACGAATGATGGCGAAGTCGGGGATTAGTGCCGTGAAGACGAAAAGCGAGCTCCCCGTTAGGTAGGTGCTGATGGCAATGGGGTCCCAGAACAGCGGTGAGCGAACATCGGGCCAGATGCCCCGGGAGAAGTCGTAGGGGAGCAGCCAGTAGATGATCCGCCACGGACGCCCCGCGTGCATGAGGGGCATACTGAGAGCGGTTAGCAGCGAGAAGACGGTCATCGTTTCGGCGGCTCGGGTCATGGGTCTACGCCATTCGGCCTGACTCAGGCGGAGAATGGCCGAGATCATGACTCCGGCGTGGCTGATGCCGATCCAGAACACGAAGTTGGTGATGAAGAAACCCCAGAAGACTGGGCGGCTAAGGCCGGTAACCCCCATGCCTTGGTTCATCATCCACCCGAAGGCGCTGCCCGCGCCGGCAACCACAAGTGCCAACATCGCTACCAGTATGATCCACCAGAGCGGTGTGCTCAGCACACTGCCCAGCAGCTCCTGGTTAATTTGCCGGTGGGTGAGGGTTGGCCGGTAATACATCTTGGTTACGTTCTCCTGGCGGTACCTGACACCTGGAACTAGTAGGACTTCGCAATCACTCGGACAGTCCGGTTCAGGAACTGGCGGACCTTACTGAGAGGCAGACCTTCGCCCACTTCCCAGATGGAAATGACAGGTATGATTTTACTGACGAGAAGGAACAGAAGCGCAGACCCTGAGATGGCGCCAATGATGATTAACACGTCCGCCACTCCCGGGGCCTGGACTCCTGGAGGGTCGGTAAGCAGATGGGTTGTTACCTGGCTGTCGGAGATGGAAAAAGCCGACACGTACATCCGGATCTGGTTGAAGAAGGCGCCGATAAGGATGGAGACAGATACCAGAGTGGGGCCCCAGATGCTCTTGCGGACAGGGTTCCAGATGAGCGCCGACACGGGGAGAAGGAAGCTTAGGAAAAAGGTCATTAGGAATGGTATGCGGTAGGCATCAAACATGAGGAACTGGATGAGGTTGACCTCGGAGGGTTGACGGCCGTACCAGAAGGTAAGGAAGGTTGCCCACCAGAAGTAGAACCAAAGAAGAGAGAAGGCCAAAAGGGGCTTGCTCAGCGCCCAGAACTGGTCTTCTCCGAGATAGCGTTTGTATCCGCCGGCGGTACGGAGAATAAACATAGTCACAAGGACAACAGCCACTCCGCCCTGGAGCGCCTGAAGGGCTTGGAAAGCGGGGAAGATGGCGTCCTTGTAGCCGGGAAGCAGCCCCGCTGAAAGGTCGGAGCTGATTAGGGTCATCATGAGGGGGAGGCTCATCAGATAGAACCCGCCGAGAATCAAGATGCCCCAGCGGTGCACCCGCCACTGGCGAAGGTTGCCTTTCCAACCCAGGGCCAGCCGCTTAATGAAGCGTTGGCGTCCCGAAGGTTCCAGGTGGTCTCTTGCCGCGGCCAGGTCGGGCAGGGCAAGTACCCATAGGTAAACCAGTCCAGCCAGGACGAGGGTTGCCATGGAGACGGTGTCCCATCCGAAGGGCGCGAAGACGGGCCATTCGAACCAAATAGAGTTGCGGCCCTCCAGGGGCGGCAATGCGGCCAGCACGGGGAGTAGAAGCAATAATCCCAGGATTCCGGTCACTCCGTAGATTTCTGCGATGCGGGTCATGGGCCTGCGCCAGTGGTTTTTGGTGAACCGCAGTCCGGCGGCGACGGCGGGCGCGGCCGCGAAGACGGTGGTGAGATAGGCCACGGTGGCGGCCACATAGCCCCAGTCAGACCGGTCGTCGAACCCATCAGTCAAGCGGATAATCATGCTGGCCACACCCAGGCCCGTGAGGATGGACAGCACCACCACCCAGCCCCAGTACCGAGAGGTAATCGACCGGAAGATCCCGAGCACCTCTCTCGATACCTCGGAGTGGCTTACGCCCTCCAGGCGCCCATCGCCACTGAGAGATTGGCTATGCATGGGCCTCCACCTTTGAGTCAACGGCTTTGAGGTAGATGACGCTAGGGTTGGTGCCCAGGTTCTGCAGCACCTGATAGTTTCGCTCGTCCATGGCCATTTGCGAGACTTTGCTGTCCGGGTTGAGGGTGTTGCCAAAGGTCAAAGCGGTGGTGGGGCAGGCTTGGACGCAAGCAGGATCGAAGGCTAGGTCTGCGACCGCTTGCTTTCCTCTGGTTGCGCGCCGGATGCGCTGGATGCAGAAGGTGCACTTTTCCATCACGCCCCTAGAGCGTACGGTGACATCGGGGTTGAGTTGGTTGCGTAGTTCCACAGGCCAGACGGGCTCCCAGAAGTTGAAATGCCGTGCGTGGTAAGGGCAGTTGTTGGCACAGTAGCGGGTGCCCACGCAACGGTTGTAGACCTGCACGTTGAGCCCTTCGTTGTTGTGGTAGGTGGCGTAGACTGGACAGACCGGCTCGCAAGGTGCGTTGTCGCATTGCTGGCACATCACCGGGATGAAGCGTGCCTTCACATTGGGGAACGTCCCTTCCCAGTACCGTTCGATACGAATCCACTCAATGGCCCGATCCTGGTTGAAATGGGCCTCTTCGTTGATAGGAATATTGTTTTCCGATTGGCAGGCCACCACGCAGGCTTGGCAACCAGTGCAGCGGTCGATGTCAACCACCATTCCCCAGCGGTGAGCTGGGGGACGTTCGTCGGATACCACTTGTTGCGGGGTCGCCATGAGTTTCAACCTTTCTTTCTACCGGCCCGGTGGTCCGGTAAGGATCAGCGGGTCTTCGTGACTACCTGAATGATCTTGTCATCGGGCAACTGTATCGCGGGAACAATACCCTCGTAGGCGGCGATTCGCTGCTTTCGTGTGGTCTTCACCACGCGGACCATCGTGGCGGCCCAGGCAAGCCCTCCGGCCTCTTCGTCTTCCACCGGGTCCAGTATTTCAAAGGGGTTGGTCCCTCTGCCTGAGGCATAGCTTCCGAAGTGTTGGTGGCCTTGGCCCAAGGGTATTGCTATCACGTTGGGGGGCGCCGCTGGGTTGACGTAGACTGGCGCTTCGATGGTCTTGCCCGTGGAAGATTCCACGATGACAACACTCTCCATCTGCACGTCTAGTTTTTTGGCTGTTTCAGGGTTCAGCTCCACCCATGTGCCCCAGGTGACGGTGGTCACAGGGTCGGGAAGAGCCTGCAACCACGGCAGATGGGCCGCCTGCCCCGCTCCAATAGAGTTGTGCTCGAAGGGTACAAGGTAGTAGGGATAGGAACTGACCTTCCCGTTGAATTTGGGCATCACCGCATTTCGGGGGAGCACCGGCGCTATGGGAATCGTGGAGCTTGGCTTGTCGGTGGTATCCCACCAACCGCCCCGCTGCAAAGTGCGAATCCAAAACTCCTCAAAGGTTGGACGCCGCACGGAGCCGCGGTTCGTTGCCTTCAGCGGTTCCATGGACCTCCGTAAAGCATCACGCATATTGTCGGCGTTGATGCCGTCATTGGCCTCCAGCTGGCGGACGACCTGAAGCAACACGTCGCCAGTGGCCCGGGTGTTGGCGAAGGGCACCACCACCGGCTGTTGAAGCGCCACCGTGGCATAGCCGGGACCAGGGTCAGGGGTATCGCTGCCCCACTCTTCCAAGGCAGTGTGTCCGGGCAGAAGGAGGCTAGCCTTAGCTGAGGTATCGTCCAGGAAGCTTGAGAGGCTGACAATGATCTCGACGTTGGCGAGCGCGCCAGCTGCATCAAGGCTACCGGGAAGACCATGGAGCAAGTCGGCGTCTTTGACAATGAGGACCTTGATGTCCCCACGGCGCATGGATTCTAGCGCGACTTTCCATTCCTTTATCGAAGCCCCCGCTATCTGGGAGAGCAGGGTGCCGGAATTGAAGATGAGCCCTCCGGGCCGGTTCACACTCCCTACAAGGAAGTTGAGAGAGTAAATGGCCTGGAGGTTGAAGGAGCCGTTGGTGTGGGCGGCGGCGGAACCGCCTCCGATAGCAAGGCTGGGACCGCGGGAGGTGTCGGCGAAGGCCCGGGCCAGTGCCTCGATGCGCTCCGCTGTAATCCCGGTGGCCTCGGCCACCTGGCTGGGGCGGAAGTTGTTCAGGGCCTCGGCGCCCTGATTGCCCGTCAACTGACCGGCGGCGTCGTCGTCTCCTAGGCCTTCGTCGATGATGACGTAGGCCATGGCCATGGCGAGCAGGCCTTCCATGCCTGGATTGACGAAAACCCACTCATCGGCGTTAGCTGCGGTCATGGACATATGAGAGTCGACTTGGACAAAGTGCCCACGATCGCGGCCCGCGCCCTGGCGGAACTCGCCGTATCCTCGCATGAAATGGGTGGAATCAAGCCAGGTGCTCAGGAAGTCAGCGCCAAAGCCCAGCAGATAGTGGGTATTGGCCAAATCGAAATCGGGGAGAGGCTCCTGACCGAACAGCCGTTTCATGGTGGAGCGTAGCACCGTCTTGTCGAGCGGGTCGAACCCCAGGAGCTGGGCGCCTGTAGCTTTGGCGAATCCCTTGACGACGTCGGCCATAAGGCCACGGACAGGGCCAGTTGCAATTAGCACCGATCCGGGATCTGCGTCTCGGAGGGAATTGGTAAGCTGGGAGATGCCCTGGTCCCAGGAGATGGGACTAAATCGGCCCGGGATACCCGCGGTGGTCACAGGACCTTTGATCCGGTCGGGGTGGTACACGGCCTGGAGGAGTGCCTCACTGCGAGCCCCGTGCTTGCCAGTGTTCAATGGATAGTCGGGGTTGCCCTCCACCTTCTTGGCGCGTCCCTCCATGACCCGAACCCGAAGGCCTTCGCTTCCGGAGCTGGACTGGAAGACCGTGGCGTAGAAATTATCGCGGCCCGTCACTAGGTCCTCGGGGAGTTCCAGTGGGCTCTGCACCAAAATCTCGTCGTCGGGCACATTACAGCCGTTGAAAACCACGGCCCCGATGCCCGTGGCTCCCGCCCATTTAAGAAAGTTCCGTCGTGTGAGTGCCATGCCTTAGCGCCTTGTGGCCATTCTCCTAGTAGTGGCAGGTCGTGCAGTCTGTCGGTGCATTGTTTACACGGTGACAGTCCACGCAATCCCGCATTTTTAAGTTCCGCACTTGTTTGACTGTTTCCATGGCAGCCACATCCCCGTGGCAGGTTGAACAGGTAAGGCCTGCCTGGATGTGTGGTGAGTGGACGAATTGCACGTGGTCAGGCAACCGGTGGACTCTGACCCAGTTGATGGGCTGAGGCTCCTGGCCGGGATCGGGGTTGCCGTAGGAGAGCAGTAGTGCTATCTGCTCCTCGGCTGTGGGACTTTCCGACTGTGATCCATCGATACGGCTGAAATCGTGGCAGAACAGGCATTGCTGCACCGCGGGGATGCCCGCAGCCTCATCAGTACTCACCGTCCGGTGACAGAACTGACAGTCAAGACCGGCTTTTTGAACGTGCACCGTATGCGGGAAGTCGATTGGCTGTTCCGGTCCATCGGAGAAGCCCAGAATGTCGGGAGGCGTGCTCCACCAGCTTTGCAAAAGCACGTAGCCGACGAAAAGGACCAAAATACCGAAGATAAGGCCTACGATAGGTACAGCTATCTTGAGGGCGAGACTGGTGTTGCGCATTAAGCGCTCACGAAGAGCCTGGTGGGGGATGTCCTATTCCCCACAAACCCATTGAGCATCGATATTGGCCTGCCGGACAGTGTTTTCAAGGAGCTACAATCCCTAGATGAATCGGAACTTGAGGATGCTGTTGAGGTCGCCGACCCGTAGAAAGATTACGACGACCGCTGTGACGGCAACTACGAAGAAGAGAGCACTGCTCACGAAGAGGGGCGGGCGCAAGCGGACGAGCCGCGGATCTGGCAGGTCCCCGGACGCTGCCAAGGAGGGAATCACGCCAAAGGAAATGAGCATGCTTCCAGCGAATCCGAGAACTGAGCCCAGGAGAACCCACAGGGGAAAGAGGAGACCGCGTGTATTGGCCCAGTCGGCGCTTGTGATGTAGTTGGGAACCTCTCCCATGAGTGTCCTCAGTATCGGATGATGCGGGGCAAGAAACTTGGAAGCCTGAAGGCGTTGCTGCGCCTCTAGTGCACGGTTCCGTCTGCGGCGGTGTGACGGTTGTCCGAGCCGGAAAGTTACTCCACCGGGGTTGGGGTGTCAACACCTTTGGGGGGTATTAACTCCATTGCCAGCACTTCTCCCAAAATAGGAGCCACGGAGGGGATTGCTTTCAAATTGGATAGCGTCAGGATAGAATAGCCTTGTTCTATTAGCAAATGTAACGTATGGAGTCGCATTTATGCTCAACACCCTCCAGATAGCGCAGACGGGCAATCGGCGCACATTCCTTAAACGAGTAGCCATCGGCCTGGCGGCAGTGGGCGCTTACACTCTTCTCACTAAGCGGCCATTCGGAGGCACCAAGCAGGAGGGCCGGTCGATACCGGCAAATCTGCCGGGCGCAGGATCAATTTTCCAGCCGCGGGGCGATCGTAGGGGGGAAAGGTAGGCGCAACCCTCGTCTGCGCCCCGGCCCCCAAGCATGGCCACCCCCGGGATAGACATCGGGATAGCCCCAGACGTCTCGCAAGAGAGGCGTGAAGTCGAGCACCCTAGCATGTGGGTAGAGAATCACAAACTACCTGGGAGGGAGTGTTGCCACGGACGAATTAGACCGAAAGATTATTGAGATTCTCCAGGAAGATGGTCGGGCATCGCATGCGAAGATGGCCCGCGACCTTAGAGTGAGCGAAGGCACCATTCGGCGCCGCCTGTCCAACCTGCTCACGGAGCGGGCGATTCGTGTTGTCGCCTTTGTAGACCCTGAGCAGTTGGGGTATCACACTTCCGCGTTCATCGGACTGCAAGTGGACCCGGCGCAGGTCGAAGCGGTCGCCGACCGGCTCGCCCATCTGACCGAAACAGAGCATGTTGCGATAACGACCGGAAGTTTCGACATATTTCTTTGGGTCAATTTGCCCAGTTCCGAGGCGCTCGCGGACTTTCTCCACACTAAAGTCGGTGTCGTCGAAGGCGTTCGGCAAACAGAGACCTTTATAAGCCTGCAGACCAAAAAGCGCATCGCAGGTTCCGGCATCCACGGCCCAGCGCCGACTTAGCGTTCCTTGTCCGAGCCAACGCGCAAAGCAAAAGGTACGCAGGCTTGAATAAAGCATGGTCTGAGCGCCATTTGCTGCAAGGTTCTATGCCTGAAGTCATAAATTCCACACTTCGACCCCGCGAAATCGTAGGGCAGGCAGAATGGAATCGGTAAGGACGACAATGCGCGGTGGTTTTTCGGATATATTTCCTTGACACAGCCTGGGCGTGGCTATACTATTTTGTGTGCTATTGAGCGTAAACTAACCCTATAGGAATACGCTCGACGTCGGATGGGCTGTGAATTTGAGGAGGACGGAATTGAAACGCTTGGT
>Ga0302123_10000986_pt1 | contig 20754 bp, 19 predicted proteins | sample CB21_321_MG_FD_203109 | JGI IMG/M metagenome (GOLD analysis project Ga0302123, IMG submission 203109) | Marine microbial communities from Western Arctic Ocean, Canada - CB21_32.1 | ecosystem: Environmental > Aquatic > Marine > Oceanic | place: Canada: Western Arctic Ocean | collected 2017-09-28 | reverse complement strand
TTGGCCACAACCGCTGGACGGCAGTGCGTTCCATGACCAGGACTCCCTGGTGACCGTTCAGTTTGTCAACGACACGACGGCGATGTGCTGGACATCTGACTTCGGAGCTGGCGGTACCAAGAAAAATACCGGCACCTTGTTCAAGGCCGTCGGCCCGTAGTAAACTCTGAACGCGGGCCGTTTCTTGCCGGGGACTCTGTATACTTCCGCCTTAACGGGTTACAATACTGGCATGCGCTTTCTTGACTGCCTCACCGGGCTGCGGATTACATCTTACGTGTTGTCCGGCGTGTTGTTTGCGCTGACGGCTGCCTCGTCCCCTGTCCTCGCTGCAGGTGGGTTTGCCTCGACGGTACTGTCCATGCAGGCCATTGACTGCCAGAGCTGCGGGATGGCCGCGGCCGCCAAGCTCAAGGGTTCCGAGGGTGTCGAGGAGGTTTCCTTTGACCGAGGCAAGGCCGAGTTGGCCGTGAGTTATGATCCGTTGGCGACCGATCCGGCAACGCTCGCCTCGTCGGTGGGAGAACTGGGCTTCGCCGTGGTCGTTGGAAAGGGCAAGGGGGGGTACCTGCCCGACGTCGAATTCTCTTCCGAACTGGACGTGTCCTGGGCATCACGCGACGGCGAGGCGGTAGACATCGAGAAACACCTGGCCGAAGGCAAGGTGACGGTGATCGATTTTTACGCCAAGTGGTGTGGTCCGTGTCGCCTGGTCGACCGCGAAATGTTCTCCCTCCTGCGCTCTCGCGACGACGTGGCCCTGCGCAAGATAAACGTCAACGACTGGGATTCACCCGTGGCCCGGCAGTACCTCCGCAAGGTTTCGGAGCTTCCGTACGTGATCGTGTACTCGAAGACGGGCCGCAAGGTCGAAGCTATAACTGGCCTCGACCTGCAACGACTGCGCGCGGCGATAGACCGCGGGGCCTCTGATGGGTAAGCCGGGACACGTAGCGGCGGCTGTCTTGCCGGCACTACTGCTGCTGGCGGTGCCTGCCTGGGGTCAATGAGCCGGTTGAATAAACCCTATGCTCTCCGGTGGAGACGCACCCACTACTGCCGAGTACCAGGCCCCTCTTTCGCGGGGGGGGTTGCGCCTGGGCCTGTCAACCGAATACCACGCATTTACCAGGCCGGTTCACGGAGATGACTACGTTACCTACGAGGAACTGGTAGCGAACTGGCCGGCGACCGAGTCTCATCACAACAGCAAGCTGTACAGCTGGCAGGCCGATTTCTCGCTTCGCTACGCGCTACGGGACCGGACCGAGCTGTTTGCTATTCTGCCGCTTCGGCGACTGCGCGTCGAGGTAGCCGAGGAGACCAATCACCACCGCAACGAAACGATCGAGGGGCTCGGTGACATGCAGCTGGGCGTGCGCAGGTTCGTGCGGGCCGAACAGTATTTGCGGGTCGGGGCGATACTGGGAATGAGTTTGCCCACCGGGGAAAAGAAGTCACTGCCCACCGAGGCTTATCTCGGTTCGCACGTGGCCGCCGACCTTGGTATCGACGTTCCATCGCACAGCCACCTGCGCCTGGGCAGCGGTACCGTCAATCCCTTTGTCGCCGTCGACGGGGTCTACTCGCCGGAGGGCGATTGGATATACATGGGTTCGATGAGCGTGACCGTACCGTTCTACGACGCGACCGACGGTTATCGGACCGCGACCAGTGCTTCGGCCACCTTCGGGCTTGGCCGCCGCATGAAAGACGAAGATTTGACGATCAACATGTTTACCAGCGTGTCGTACTCAGGCCGCGACGAGTTTCACGGCGACCCGGTCACAGGCACGCTCGGTACCCACGATGGCAACCTCGATGTCACCAACACCGGTCGCTTCGAGGTGACACTCAGGCCCACTCTCGGCTATCGGTTTTCCGACAGTCTTTCGCTCGATATCCAACTCACGGTGCCCGTTTATACACGTATACACGAGGACGTTGACCAGCGTGATGTACAGCTTTCCGAGAGGGTAGGCGTGGTGTTGTCGCTCAGTTACCAGCTCTGACGCGGTGTCCTCCCGGGTTGTCCGGGGCGACGCGTTCGACTCAAGGCGGCAGTCAATTCAACAATGCCGCTGCCGACGACGAAGGGAACATCACTTCCCAGGTCTCGGGCTATTCCAGTAACCGTTTTGGATGGCGGCCGTTCACGAAACCGATGAACGGAAACAGCATGCTGTAGCCGAGCATCGACTGGATGTCGGGGCTGCACAGCCGTGCTCTTTCCCGCGAGATCGCGAGGCAGTAGTTCTCCTGTTGCCGCGCCCATGGCTCGCAGTACTGCGCCGTGGCAGCCATCCTCGGCTGGCCGCTGTCGTTTGAGCCGGCGCCGTGCCACAGCGTGCCCAGAAAAAACACGACCGAGCCCGCGGGCATGACGGCGGGGGTAAGCTTGGTCGAATCGGTATCTGGCTGCCCGTCTCCCCACTTGTGGCTACCCGGTAGGACCAGGGTAGCGCCGTTTTCTTCCGTGAAGTCATCGACGGCCCAGATCGTCGCCGCGCTTATGGGCGCCCTCGGGCGGGGCAGTGGATAAAATCCGTCGTCGTGGTGAAGCGGCTGCCTTATCTCACCCGGGTAGACGTTGATGGCCTGCAGTTGCGAGAGCAGGTAGTTGTTCATCAGCAGGGTGTCGAGCAGCGCCAGTATCAAGGGGTGATCAACCAACGGGTTGCAAGCCAGGGTTTTTTCGATGACCGAGTATATGCGGCGGGTCTTGAAGCCTTCGAACTCGTTGCGGCCGTCGTGGGTGAGCAGCGGCAACACCTCGGCCTTGAGCTCGGTCATGGCCTGCCTGGGCAGTAACTCGGGGATGATGACGTAACCGTTCTGCTGCACTTCGGCCAGCAGCCGTTCGACCAGCTGGGCGTCTACGCCGCGCCCTTGTGCCGCTGCGGCCGCGTTGGCCGAATGCTCGGCTACGGGTTCGTTCTTCAAACTGCCGTCGTCTTTGGTATACAGGCGGTTGGCCATGAGGGGCTCCGTCGCGGATGACCCGCGAGACAACCATTAGACAAGATACCTGTCATTGCCGCCAGCCCGGGGCGGCTTGCAGCGGGTGTGGTTGGCTGCCAGCCTCAGTCGATGTTTGAGTTTCCTGCCGCCTGGTCACGTCGAATCGCGCTCGCCGTTGTGTCGGCTTTTTTCACCTTCGCCGGTGTCACCCACTTCACCAACACCGGGTTTTTTGTGGCCATCGTGCCGCCGTGGTTGCCGGCTCACCTCGAGCTGGTCTACATAAGCGGCGTGTTCGAAATCCTCGGCGGGCTGGGTGTGCTCCTGGCGGCGACCCGACAGAAAGCCGGCTACGGGCTGATCGCGCTGCTGGTGGCCGTGTACCCGGCCAACATACACATGGCGTTGAATCCCGAGCTGTTTCCCGACATGACGGCCACGGCCTTGTACCTGAGGCTGCCGATGCAGTTCGTGGCGGCCTGGCTGGTGTGGTGGGCCACCTGCGATGACAACGCTCGCGGGTAGGCTTGGCCGACTGCAGACCAACCGTGTGAACGATTCTTACGAGTACCTGCCCAAGAACGTTGATGAGATCGTCGTTCGCCCGTTCGCCTTCGAGTTTCCCGAGGATCTCGATCCGCTGTGGGTTCCGGCCAACCCGGTGCGCTCGCACTTTTTCAACGGCGTGTCGTTGACCATGCCCTACCTCGAGCCCTACCTGGTGCAGACGAGTCGTGAGGCCGCCGAGCTCATAGATGACCCCCTCCTGCTCGAGGACATGAAAGCATTCGATGGCCAGGAGTCCCGCCACTTCGAGTGCCACCGGCGCTTGAACAAGCTGTTGAGAGACAACGGCTATCCCGAGTTTGCCCAGGTCGAGCAGCGGCTGAAGGCGTCTTACGCCAGGCTTTCAAAGCGCAGCTTGAGAACGCGGCTGGCCTACAGCGCCGGCTTTGAAACCATGACCAACGGGTTTACCACCTGGATTATAGGCAAGCGGCGCTCCTTGTGGCGCGGGGCCGAGCGTCACGTGACCTCGTTCTGGCTCATGCACATGCTCGAAGAGGCCGAGCACAAGACCGTGGCCTTCGATGCCTACATGGCTTACTCGGGCAAGTACCTGCCGCGGGCCTTCGGCGTGCTGCACGGGTCTTTGCACGTGCTGGGCTACGGGCTCATTGGTATGTTCACGGCGCTTAAAAAAGACGGCAGGCTGCACCGGCCTGGCGACCTGGCCCGTTTGGTCCGTGAAATGTGCGTGCTGGCCTGGAACGTGGCCCCTTTCCTGTTACACGGCTTGTCGCCCTGGCATAATCCGAGGGACTTCAAGGACACCGACTGGATGCTCGAGTGGATAGCCGCTTACAAGAAGCTGCCCGAGGGGGAGTTGATACCGCTTGTAGATACCAGCGATCCGGAGATGCCGGTTCCTTTCTGACACGATAGCATTGCACAATAACACGGCGCAGCACCGGCGGCTGTGCCACTAACAGGGGGTTCGGATGGACAGGCTTCAAAGAATAGCGATAGCAAACGGCTTGCTCGTGGTACTGGCTGGGATGCTTGCCGGTTTCATGTTGATTTTTTCTCTCATAGGCGGGTGGGAACTGTGGCCAGGTAACATCGTGTCCTTCTCGGTTTACGGGACCAGTGAAGGCTGGGTAAGAGCCCACAGCGGTGGTGCCATGAACGGTATCCTGCTGGTGGTCATCGGCCTGGCCCTGCCCAAGATGGGCCTGTCCGAGAAGCGGCAGCGGCTGATGGTTTACGGCTTCATGGCCGTGGCGTGGGGTTTTACTGCCTTTTACTGGCTCGGCAACGCGGCGGGTAACAGGGGGCTGAGCTTCGGGACAAACCAGCTCGGCAACAGCGACATCTTCGGGATACTGGGTTTTCTTTTTGGTGCGCTGCCGGTGTTCCTGGTCATGTACCTGCTGGTGATAGCGGCCAAGGGCTTGTTGAAAGACAGTAACTGAAGATCGATGGGCGCGGTCAGAACTGGAAGTAGTAAAACGGCTGCCCGCTGCCCGCGAACAACATCAGCACCCAGAGAAACCCGCCGAGGTATACTGCGCGTGCGGGCCACGCCAGGCGCGACAGGTGGGGGCCGGGCCACGCTTTCTTGTTGCCCCAATGCCAGGCGTAGAGCAGAGCCAGGCCGGCGGCCCACGCCAGGTGCACGGCGTTGTCGCCCGGCGCCCAGGTGGTGATCCTGGTAAGCATGAGGAGCGCACTGTCGATGCTTTGTGCGCGAAAAAATACGTTGGCGAAGGCTACGAAAAACGGCATCGAGAGGTAGCCGATCGCGGTGGCCAGGCGGCTCCTGTCGGGCAGCAGGTCGCCTGACTTGAGAAGGCGGTAGGCCGCCAGCAGCAAGCCGTTGTACATACCCCAGACGACGAAATTCCAGCTCGCGCCGTGCCACAGTCCAAAGGCCATCCACGTGACCACGGTGTTGAAGACTACGCGCGCCCGCGTTCCGCGGTCGCCACCGAGCGGGCGGTACAGGTAGTCGCGAAACCAGTTGCCCATGGTCATGTGCCAGCCGCGTCGATAGTCGATCGGATTGCCGGCCAGCAAGGGGAAAAAGAAGTTTTCGGGCAGTTCGAACCCCAGCAGCTTGGCCATGCCCCTGGCCATGGTGGTGTAGCCCGAGAAGTCGCAGTAGATCTGGGCCGAGAACGCGAAGATCGCGATCAGCAGGGCTTCGCCGCTGTACAACTCGGGCGCGCCGAAACACCTGTCGACCACCAGCGCAAAGCTGTCGGCGATAACGATTTTTTTGAACAAGCCCACCAGGCACAACTCGACCCCGTCGAGCACCTGCGCTCGGCCCGGCAGGCGATGCCTGCGCAGCTGCGGTAGAAATTCAGCGGCGCGCAGTATCGGACCGGCGATCAACTGGGGAAAGAAGGACACGAACAGGGCAAAATCCATGGGGTCTTCGCAGGCCTCTATCTTGCGACGGTATACGTCGATCGAGTAAGAGATCGTCTGGAAGGTGTAGAAGGATATGCCGAGCGGGATGGCGGTGTGCACGCGAAGAGGGTCAGCCCATCCAGGGCTGAGAGTGCCCAGCGCGACGAGGTTGTCGAGGAAAAAGTTGACGTACTTGAAGTAACCGAGCACGCCCAGGTTGCCCAGCAGGCTGAGCAACAGCCAGGCTCGCCGCCGCGTCGGGTCGCTGGTGCGCTGCAGGCGCCGGCCCACCGAGTAGTCCAGCGCCGTCGATGCCAGCAACAGCAGCAGGAACGGCGGGTTCCACGAAGAGTAGAACGCGTAGCTGGCGCCGATGAGCAGCGCGCGTCGCGTGGGCACTATCCAGTGCAGGGCGAGCACCGCGCCGAGGAAGAACAGAAATTCTGCGCTGTCGAATCTCACCCTTCAGCGATTTCCTGCCGGCAGTACGCCGCTGGCCAGTAAGACTTCGGCCAGAGCGGCGCTGAAACGCGGCCGGGCCTCGGGCGTGAGGTGAACACGATCATAAAAATCGTCGGCGCCGAAACCCGGCAGCATGGTTTTATCGATGAAGGTAAAGCCCGAGCGCTCGGCTGCCTCGCCCAGGCAGCGCTTGTATTGGCCTTGCACCCGTTGGGAGTCGGCCCAGCGCAGCTGCGTGGGCGATTGCACCACGGCCACGCGGGTGCCCACCGCGGCCAGTCGCCTGGCGAGCAGTTCCAGAGCGTCGACGTGAACGCTGGGGCAGGCAAACTCACTGGTCCTGGCCTGCCGCCGCGCTCTTGCCCTCGCGGCGGTTGCGCCGTGCAACAGCGTCCAGGCCTCCTTGCGACCGAGGCTGCTGCTGTCACCCAGGCGCGAGAACAGTACCTGCCTGAAGGCCCGGCGGTTGCGTGTTACCGCGTGGGATGAAGACAGCGCAAAATCGGCGTGCAGCGCGTGCCCGGCCAGCAGGCCACGCCAGCCCAGCAGCTCGCTCGCCACCGAGAAATCGTAGTGACGAAGGCTCTGCCAGGGCTCGTCTTCTCGTAGCGACCACACGCTGTCGAGGATTACGACGATGTCGGGTTGCTTCTCGACTAACCGGGGCGCAAACATTGCCAGCTCAAGCTGGGTGGCACCCGGAAACCACAGCAGTCCCAGGTGGTCACTGTCCCAGGGGCTGGCGTCGGCCAGGACGTGCAGGTCGATGTTGCGGTTTACCGTGCTGCTGCCCACGAACAGCATGCGTGCGCGGCGGGCAGGGCGCAGGCGGATGTTGGCCTCGGCGCGGGCCACCATGGAGCCATAGCCGTCGGCCCTGCTGCGGGCGAAGCTCCAGAATCCCGGCCAGTTGCCGAGCACTACGTTGCTCAACGCGTAGGCCGCCACCAGTATGGCGACCACCGCCAGCAGGGTTGGGCCACCGGGCCCGTCGGCCCGTTTGTCGGGCAAACCGCTCTCGTTAACCCGGGAAGATTCCTCCTCCTCTGTAAACACTGCCAGTCGGTCCCCCTTCGTGTTTCCGCCGCTGGTGCTCTTCGCTTGACTGGATGTGAACCAACCCGCCGGTAACCTCGTTTCTAGGCCGCTTTGCACGCGCAGTCTAATTATCGCGGGGCCATGCGGGGAATGGCCATGGCCGCCTATGTGCTAGCCGCGCCAGTTATTACTTGGGCACCAGGAACTTGAAGCGGTCGGTGTCCTTCAGGCCAAGGGCCTCCGAGTGGGCCTTGGCGGTGAGGCGTCGGCTCGCGGGCGTGTCGATGTCGAGCTTACGTGCACAGCCACGCGTCTGTGGCTTGGCTGACTCCCGTCGCGTTGTTCTCCCCGGGTCGTCGCTCAGACTCGTCCGCCACGGGCTATCCCTCCAGCGTCACGCCGTAGTAGTCGGTGTACGGCAGCATTTTTTTTCTGATCCTGGCGGGATCAAAACCCCACTGCTCGGCCGAGTACTTGTGTTGCCCGAACTTGCCCTTGGGCTTGGCCTTCATGTAGGCGCGTATGGCGTCGGCGTGCGGGCCTGCAAACGGGCGGTCGAGTTGCGAGTAAAGCTCTTCTACCGCTACGGCGGGGTCGGCCATGAGCTGCGAGAAGTGCAGGTCGACAATGCTGTCGGCGAATTCTCCCTCCGAGCGACGCCGTGCGAGGTCTACCATCATGTCGCCCAGCCCCACGCCGTCGGGGTCGGGCATTCCAACCTCGTCGCTGCGCTGCCAGCGCACGGTGGCCAGGGTGCTGAAGGCCGAGGGTTCGGTCTTCAAGGGGTCTCGGTGGGTGTGTACGACTCGCGCGTCGGGGTAAGCGTCGAGCAACATGTCGATAAACGCCAGGTAAAGGGGCGTCTTCAAGACCCAGTTGCGAGGCGGGCCGCCATGCTGCAGGGCCTGCAGCAGTGCCCGGTGGTAGTGCATGGTGGCGGGGTAGTCGGCGTCCCAGTTTGGCACGTCGGCTATCATCGACCAGTGGCCGCCCGAGAAGCCCGGCAAGGTGAGCGTGACGCATTCCACGGGCAGGTCGGCGCGCAACTCGTGGATGGCCGCGAACTCCGGTTGCACGTCGGCCCAGAATTCCTGCTCGCACTCGGCCATGGCCACTCGGGCTTGCTCGTTGGCGCGGTCAAACGCCAGCGGGTGGATGACCTCCCAGGCCAGTGGCGCGCGCGCGGTGGGGTCCAGCGCAAGCAGCTCGAACAGGATGGACGTGCCCGATCTTGGTGGGCCGGTGATGACCAGCGGCGCGTTGATATTTTCGTCGGCCATGGCCGGGGTCTCGCTGCGCGCACGGGTCAGAAACAGTCGGGTACGCAGGCCCCGCAGCACTTCCTGCCGCGTCATGAGGCGTCCCACCGTGTTGAGCGCCCCGGTGGATTCGAGCTCTTCGAGCAGCGACGTGAAGCGGGCCTGCCAGTCACCGTCGTAGCTGCCGAAGTCGCTGAGTCCGCCCGTCGATTCGACAGCGTCGTTCATCAGCGCGGCGGCGTCGAGCGGGATCAGCCTGCGCGCACCGGCCACCGAATCGCCCATGGCGTTTATGCGCCGTACCCAGTCGGGGCGGGTGTAGTGCTCGGCCAGTGTTTTACTTGTCGACGACATCGGCTGTTGCTTGCCCCGGGGTTAGGACTCCGAGCCCGTGGGTGGGCGCTGGACCTCAGCCTACGGCTATCTCGATGCCTTTGCCCGATGGGTCGTCGTAGCGTTGGTGCAGTATGGGCAGAACGAGTTCGGGAGCCACGGGGCCCAGCACCTTGCCGTTGCTCTGCGTGGTGCCTTCCTCGTACTCAAAGCGCGTGAGCTTGACCACCTCGATATCGGCCACGGGGTCGAGCGGCGATTCGCCCAGGGTGATGCCGGCGCCTTCGAGCTCCCACGAGTTGCTGTGGTCCTGGTGCCAGTCGAGGCGTACGAGCAAGGGGTCGTTGTCAAAAGACTTGCCCGCCTCGCAGGAGGGAAACATCTTCAGGCAGAAGCCGTGCTGGGTAAACTTGCGCGGGCCGAGCTCTTTGCCAAGCGTGCCCTCGGCCGTCACGTAGGTAAAACCCATGCGGCTCACGCTCGTTGAAAAATGATCGCCCTCCCTCGTGAAATCTATCTGGGCAATTTTCTTGGCCTCGCCGTATGTCTCGCGGCCGGGCACGACCGCCTGCTCGGTGGTCATGGGCATGGTGATGAGGTTTATGCCCTCTACGCCCTCGTGGGTGACCTGCACGCCGAAGACCATCGCGCCGATTGTCATGCTGTACTCGGGCGAGACCTCGATGGTGATGTCGGTAAACGTCACGCAGACCAGCGGACGATCAACGGGGTCAAAGGGTTTGAGGACAAGTGCGCGGTAGATCTCGGGGTGGGTCTCGTACTCCACGCGGATCTGCCGCATCGAGCTCTGCATGAATTCCGGGTTTTCCCGCTGGGCTTTCTGTACCTGTTCGAGGGTTCTGACGTAGCGTAATTGTGCCATTGACGGTCTCCTTTAAGGTCGCCAGACTGTCACACCGCCTCGGCGTTGACCAGCCTGTCGAGGGATCTCAGTTGCCGTTGATTTTCTCCCAGCAGTCGTCGTCCAGGATGCGATCCATGTCCGAGGTAAACTCGAAAAAATTGTCGGCCGGCATTTCGGGTTGCCGCGTTAACTTGGCATAGCTCGAGAGTATGTCGATAATCGGGCGGACATGGACGGCTCTAAACCAAAACGGGTGAATGCAACTACCAGGGGTGGCCTCGTTGCGGCCATTGTTGCCTACGGTGTAGCCCGCGGAATATCGGAGGAAAAATTCGAGGCAGCTACCAAGCTAAAGGCTAAGGACCTTTTGAATGCTGAGTCCCGAGTGCCGGAGGATACTATCGGGCTGTGCTGGAATGTCTTGGGCGAAGCTTTCCCTGGGCGTCCTATCGCCTTGGAAATGGCTGAATCCGCGCCATTTTCATACATCGGACCATTGGCATACATGGTCCAGTTCTCATCGTCGATTGGCGAGATAATGGAAACATTCATGCGCTATTCTCAGCTGATGTCCGATGGGCTTGATATTCGCTGGGGGCCCGACACCGATCCTCGGGCCCTGGTTTGCCGACATCATCAGGACGCGGTGGACGGGGGATACGGGATGGAAGCCTCGCTAGCGATAGCTTGGCGCCTCAACAAGGAAATCCTCTGTATAGATCATAGCGTGGTCGGATTTGAGTTTGCCGGGGAACCGCATGGCCCCATTGAACTATATGAGGAATGGTTTGGACGACCGGTGCGGTTTTCTGCCGGGCGGTCAGCCTTACTGATCGATCCCTCCACGTTGGATGACCGGCCCAACGCTGCGAACGCTGGCTTATATGATTTCTTCGACAAACAGATGCATTCACTGTCCGAGGCACTCGATAAAGCAGATCCTCTTTTTGAGTTGCGCTCCGCGATATTAGATAATGCGAAGCGCGGAAAATATTCCCTCGATGATCTTGCAGAAACTATGGGTATCGGGGTGCGAACCCTGCAACGTTCTGCCGAGGGGCTGCGCATCACTCTTCGGGTCCTGGTAGACGATGTGCGACTCGAATTTTCCCAGCGGTATCTTGCAAATAAACAATTCTCGAATGAGGACGTTGCATTTCTTGTCGGTTACTCCGACGCGCGCGCATTTAACAGGGCGTTCAAGCGCTGGACAGGTCTAACGCCGGGCGAATACCGAAAATCTTTGAATTAGTTAGGCCCGGTCCCCGGACCTCGTCGGCAGCCGCTACCGGCGTGAGCTTGTCGGGCCGGTTGAGCCTGATCAGTGCTACCTGGTCGCGTAGCTCGTAGGTGATCTGCTCGTAGTCCTTGGTGACTTTCTCCTAACCGCGGCCGCTACAGGACCTGCCGTTCCTCGGCCAGGAATATCGGCGAGCGCGACAGGTCTGCAAATCGATGCTCGTCTTCGTTCAACTCTGCAACGGCAGCCTGCGCCTCTTCTGTGCCGAGGACCTCGGCGTGGCGCTCTAACAGCGGCGCGTGGTTCGCGTGCCAGTAGTCCTGGAACTGCTCGCGGGTGAGGGTCGGCAGTCGGTGCCCGCAGAAACAGAGTTTTATCATTCTTCTATCCCCCAGTTGGGCGCAGTTGTCCGGGCCCGGCCCATCCAGCCCGGTAGACGGCGGCACATCCACCTCGGCCGGTGCTAAGCCAGGCAGGCGGCCCGGGCCTCCTACGGCTAACCCTGGTTTGCATCAGGCCTCGGCGGGAGCCCTGATTTTCCTTAATTTCCTGTTGGTACACGAGTTGCAGTATTTGTATATCGAGCTCGCGCTGTTGCAGGTTTCGGGTCTGGATCCGACCGACATCAGCATCGGGTCGTTCAAGAAGACAGTGGGGAGCAAGTTATGACAAGGACCAGCACTGCCAACGAGCCGGCCGGTAACGACGCGGCACTGTATCCGGGGTCCGCTTTGGCCGCGGCGGCGGTCACGCGGGAAGGGCCGGTATCCCAGGAGACAGTACACCGGTCGCGGGACGGCTATTTCGCCCGCCTGTATGCCGATCCTTACGGGCTGGAAAACGAGGCCTATGACTGGAGGGGCGAGGACCGATTCGTGGCCGTCCTTGGTCCGTTTTACCTGGCTATAGCGGCCACGCTCGGGGTGTTGGGGGCTCTCGGCGTATTCCCGGCACTTAACACGGCGGCAATGGCTTTTTTTGGTATCTCGATCGTATTCGAAGTCGCGGGTAAACTCTTCGCATCATGGCTCGTGATGCGACACCGAGTTCGGATCAATTACGTCCGCAAACTGATTCTTCGCCCAGTAAAGAAGCTCTCGGCGTTCGTGATCCCGCTTCTCATAGTAAGCGGCGACAAGGTGATTATCGACATAGCGTTCCTGTTCTGCCTGGGCCAGTTGAAAACCATAGGGCTCGAGTATCATCGCGTTCGGCGCCGGGTCGCGTTGTTACGGTACGCGTTCGTTTCGTGGGATCGGCTGGAGGACAGGCCGTATTCCCTGCGTTACGATATGCTCGAGGACGTGTTTCGTTTCGCCGTATATCTGCCTTTCATGGCGCTGGTGGCCAATCCCTTCATCGTTCTCGTGCCGCAACTGATAAATGAATTTGGTGATGGCCTCGCCGAACCAGTGGGTATCCGTTTCGGCAAGCACAAGTACCGCACCAGGGCCCTGTGGCACAACGGGCGTATCTGGGCCGGGCAGTTCGTACGATCCCTGGAGGGTAGTGCGACGGTGTTTATCGTTTCGGGCGTGGTGCTGTGTGGTTACCAGTTCCTGTCGGCCGTCCCGGTGTTTACGCCCGAACAATTCCTGGTGGCCATGGCCGTTATTCCCCTTGGGCTGACGTTTGCCGAAGCCGTGAGCCCGCATACCTGCGATGGCCCCCTGATGGCTCTCACCGGTTGTGGCCTGCTACTGGGTATTTTCTCGCTCTAGAGACCGGCGGCGCATCCGGGTGCTCCGCTGCAAACCCGCCCACACGGTAGCGACCTTCGAGCGCTAACTTACGTTAGCAGCACAACCCCGGTTATAGCCCGTGTTTACTGGGTTTCCGTGCCGTTACCGTTTGGCACAGCAGTTGCTTTGACAGGGGCATGCCGGCGCGGGCTCAACCCGCGGCGCAAACGGAGGATACGACATGAACAAGGCAATCACAGCAATAGTAACAGCAACAGTAACCGTAGCTTTCCTGGCCCTGGCGCTGCCCGCGATCTCGCAGGCCCAGAACGTCAACGACCACCTCAAGTGCTACAAGATCAAGGACTCTCACAGGTACTCGGCGGTGGCCGATCTCATCACGAACTCTGACCAATCGATGTACCCGAGCGAAGCCGGCTGCAGGATACTGGTCAAGAGCAAGGAGTTCTGCCTGCCGATCAACAAAGATCGCATCCTGCAGCCCAACAACAAGCGCGACGCCCCGCACGAGGACGTGGTTGGCCAGGATCTGACCAATGATTTTCTCTGCTACAAGGTCCGCTGCCCCACGGATCCTACCGGTGCGATGCCACCCAGCGTCCAGGACGTGGTTGACCAGTTCGGCCAGCGCGAGATCTCCGGTTTCAGGACCACCAAGATGTGCACGCCCGCTTGGAAGGTGTTCGGCAACAACGATCTACCGGACTTGATCCCGGTGGCAAGCGCCTTGACGGGTAGTTTCTGCATGCGGGATGCGGCGGCTGCAAACCTGCTCGTGACCGTGGAAAACCAGGGTGCCGCCAACGCCGCGCCTACACAGGTGACGGTGGAGTTCCAGACGGCCACTGGTCCGGTCATCCACACCGCCTCGGTGCCCGCTCTTGCCGCGGGTGTTTCGACTTCGGTGGCCGTGCCTTTCCCGGTGGGCCCGAACTGGTGCTACGAGCCTGACTGCCAGTTCAGGATCACGGTGGATTCGGCGGGTACAGAGCTGGAGTCGGACGAGACAAACAACGTGGCCAGCGATTACTGCCCGGGCTGAAATAGGCTGACCCCGGCCGGTAACTCCCCCTGCCGGCCACGTGGCCTCTCCCCGGCCACGGATACCCCGGGTTCCCTCGTGGAACCCGGGGTTTTTCTTTGCTTCGCCCGCGGGGCGAGGTGGCATGAGGAATGCGGTCTGTTAGAACTGCCGCATGGAATTTTCGTTTGCTCAGGTTTTTGACACCCTTGCTTCAGCCATGCCCGACCGCGAGCTGCTGGTCTGGCGCGATCGCCGGCTGACTTATTCGCAGGTCCACGAGCGTTCGCGACGATTGGCAGGTTATCTGCACTCGCGTGGGTTGGGCTGCCACAGTGAGCGTGATGGACTGGCTGGCCACGAGTCGGGGCAGGACCACGTGGGCCTGTATCTCTACAATGGCAACGAGTACCTCGAGGGCATGCTCGGCTGTTGGTACACGCGGGCGGCTTCGCTCAACGTCAACTACCGCTACGTCGAAGAGGAGTTGCAGTACCTGTTCGCCAACAGCGGAGCGCGCGCGATCATATACAATGCGGTGTTCGCGCCGCAGGTGGCCGCGGTTCGCGACCTGCTACCAAAAGTCGAGCTGCTCATCCAGGTGGCCGATGAATCGGGAAACGAGCTGCTTCCCGGGGCGGTGGACTACGAAGAGGTGCTGGCCTCGGCACCCGCCTTACCCGACTCGGTGGAACCCTCTCCCGATGATCTTTACGTGCTCTACACCGGAGGTACTACCGGGATGCCCAAGGGCGTGCTGTGGCGGTCGGCCGATGTTTTTATCGCTGCCATGGGCGGTCGCGGTATCGATGGCGTTGAGCTCGAGTCGATCGAGGCGTTGTTCAAACAAGCCGCGGGGTCGGCTCCTTTTTCGGCGGTTGTGGGGCCGCCACTCATGCACGGAGCAGCCCAGTGGGCGAGTTTTCTGATGATGTGCATGGGCGCCACCCTGGTCATTCCCGAAGTGGTAGAGAAGCTCGACCCCGCTGATTTTCTCTCGACCCTTGTGCGCGAAAAATGCGTTTCGTTCTCGATGGTCGGCGACGCGTTCGCCCGCCCGCTGATCGATGAGATCAAGCGCGGCGACTACGACCTTTCCGGGCTGATGATTATCGGCTCGGGTGGGGCTCCGCTTTCGACCGACAACAAGGAGGCGCTGCTCGAGCTGGTGCCACACGCAACCATAATGGACTCCATCGGCTCATCGGAGACCGGCATGCAGGGGAGCAACCCCAGCAGTCGTGACAGTGGCGTGACGACGGGAGATTTTCTGCCCGCGCCGGGTTCCTGTGTGGTGTCCGAAGACCTGTCGCGCGTGCTCAAGCCGGGTGACGACGAGACCGGCTGGTTTGCGCAGACCGGGCGGGTGCCGCTGGGGTACCTCGACGACGCCGAGAAGACCGCGCGTACTTTTCCGCTGATCGACGGCGTGCGTTACTCGGTGCCGGGCGACCGCGCGCGCTGGCGCGAGGGGGGTATCATCGAGGTGCTCGGGCGAGACTCGGTGACCATTAACTCGGGTGGCGAAAAAATCTTTGCCGAGGAGGTCGAAGCCGCGCTCAAGCACCACCCCGACGTTTACGACACCGTGGTGGCGGGCCGTCCCAGCGACCGTTGGGGCCAGGAAGTGGTGGCTGTCGTCCGTCTCCGCGACGGCGCAACGGCCGGCGAAACAGAACTCCTGGCGGAAGCCGCCCTGCACGTGGCGCGCTACAAACTGCCCAAGGCCTTCGTGTTTCGCGAAGAGATCCAGCGCAGCCCCAGTGGCAAGGCCGACTATCGCTGGGCCCGCGAGCAGGTCGAATAGGGGAATTTACTCGCCCTTGTCGTGGGGCGGAACGCCGTTGAAGTCCGGCGCGCGCTTTTCGAAGAAGGCCGTTATGGCCTCCATGTTTTCCGGGCTGCCTATGCGGCCCATGAAAGCCTTGTCTTCACGGCGGCGCGCGGAAACGACCTGTTCGTTGCGCGAGGCGATGAGCAATCGCTTGGTGTGGCGCAGTGAACCCAGCGGTTTAGCCGCGAGTCGGGCCGCCCGCTCGAGCGCCATCCCGAGCACCTGTTCGGGCTGGCACAGCTGGGTGGCGAGGTTTAGTTCCAGGGCGCGGTCGGCGTCAATGAAATCGGATTCAAAGAGCAGGTCGACCGCCGCTCGCCATCCGCAGACCACCGGTAGCAGGTAACTGCTGGCTGCTTCGGGCACAACGCCCAGGGTGATGAAGGGCGCGCGCAGGCGCGCGTCGCACGACATGTAAACGTAGTCGCAGTACAGCAACATGGTAAGCCCGATGCCCACGCCGACACCGTTGACGGCCGCGACCAAGGGTTTGTCGAAATCCACCAGCGCGTCCATGAACAGCGAGAAGCCGTTCTCAGCCGACGCGTCCGATGTGTCGATGGCGCCCATTTCGCCCAGGTCCTGGCCGGCGGTAAAGGCACCGCCTGCGCCGGTGACCACGACCACTCGTACCGCATCGTTGGCCATCGCCCCCTGCAAGGACAAGCGGGCTTCGCGCCACTGCTCGGCGTTAAAGGCGTTCTTTGCCTCGGGGCGGTTGAGCGTGAGCAGCAGCACGCCGCCTTCTAGTTTCTCTATCACGGTAGGCATGTCTGGTTCTCCCTCGCTTACAGCGGCAGGTTACCGGTGGCTGTCTTGAGGTTGCCGTCGCGCTTCCAGCTTTCCAGGGTGCGCAGTGCAATGCGCCAACGGTGTACCTCGTCGGCACCGTCAGCAAAACGCGCCCAGCGCGCTTGTTGCGACATCTTGGCCAGCGGCGTATCCGTCGAGTAGCCCAGGGCGCCGTGTACCTGTATGGCGCGGTCGATGATCTGCCCCAGTATCGTGGCTACGAAGTACTTGGTCATCGAGGACTCGCTCTTGAAATCGGCGCCGCTGTCAATGAGGTAGGCTGTGTGCAGGATCATCAGCTTGGCCTGGTAGAGCTCGATGGTGGAGTCAGAAATCATCCACTGTATGCCCTGTTTCTCGGACAGGTAGCTGCCGTGCGCGTAGCGGGTTCCCGCGCGCTCCACCATCATCTCAAGCGCTTGTTCGGCTTGCGCCAGCCAACGCATGCAGTGGGCCAGTCGGGCCGGTCCCAGGCGGTACTGGCCCAGCCGGTGCCCGTCGCCGCGGCCACCGAGGATGGCTTCGCGGGGCAGGCGCAGGTTATCCAATCGTATTTCGCAGTGGTTGTGGCCTCCCGACATGGTCTCGATATCGCGCACTTCTTCCCAGCCGTCCATTGGCAGGTCAACGAGAAAAGCCGAATTTGCCGCTCGCGGGTCGTCGGGCTCGTCCTCGGTACGGGCAATGAGAATGGCAAAGGAGGCGCGGTTGGCCCCTGAGATGAACCACTTGTGCCCGTTGATGACCCACTGGTCGCCCTCCAGCTGGGCGCGGGTCTGGATGAGGGAGGGGTCGCTGCCGGCAACCTCGGGCTCGGTCATCGCAAAGCAGGAGCGGATGCGACCGTCGCACAGAGGGCGCAGGTATTTTTCTTTCTGCTCGTCGGTGGCCCAGTGCAGCAGGGTGTGCATGTTGCCCTCGTCGGGCGCCTGGGCATTCAAGGCAAAGGGCCCGAAGCGCGCGCGCGCGGCCTCGGCCGACACCGCCGCCATGGCAACGTGTCCCAGGCCCATGCCGCCGTATTCCTCGGGCATGTGCGGCAACCAGAGGCTGCGCTCGCGGGCCTCGCGGCGCATTTTTTTGACACCTCCTATGAGCACATCACGGGCCTCGCCCGATTCCTCTATCTCTCGCTCGGCGGGAAGCACGACGTCTTCGATGTACTCGCGCACGCGTTCACGAAGTTTTTCAATCTCGGGTGGGAAGCTGAAATCAATGGCCATAGCCAAGCAACCTGTCTGCCCGCCTCAGCTCGGTCAAGGGAGGGGCGCCGACGTTCCTCGTTTTGGCGTTGGGAAATAGAACGTGTTCTAGTCGGGCGGTGGACTTCAATGACAGCCCACTGGAGGCAGCATTTCGGGCAGATGCGCGTGCTTTTCTGGCTGACAACTCTGCTGCCCAGGAGGGTGCCAATACCGGCCCCGATGCCGACCATGAGGCGGTGGTGGCCGCGTCGAGACGCTGGCAGCGCCTACTGGCCGAAGCCGGTTGGGGCGCTATCATGTGGCCCGAACAGTACGGCGGCCGCGGCCTGGGTCCCATCGAGCAGGTGGTGTGGAACGAGGAGCTCGCGCGGGCCGGGATCACCGAAACAACGCTGATGGGTGGCATCGCGATGGCCGGACCCACCATCATCGCTTACGGCAACGACGAGCAGAAAAGCCGTTTTCTCGAACCGACGCTCAGGGGTGAGCTCATGTGGTGCCAGCTCTTCAGCGAACCCTCTGCTGGCAGCGACCTGGCCGGCCTGCGTACCCGTGCCGAGCGCGACGGGGACCAGTGGGTCATCAACGGTCAGAAAGTATGGTCGACCTTTGCCGACCACGCTGACTGGGGATTCATCATCGCGCGCACCGACCCCTCGCTGCCCAAGCGCAAGGGCCTGAGCTATTTTCTCGTCGACATGAAAACACCCGGCATCGAAGTACGCCCTTTGCGCGACATGAGTGGTGGCGCTCACTTCAACGAAGTTTTTCTCGACGACGTGCGCATACCCGATGCCAACCGCCTGGGCGAACAGGGGCAGGGCTGGCCGATAGCCCGTACCACGCTGTTGCACGAGCGCATGTCCATCGGCTCGGCCTCTCGCATGTTCAGCTTTGGCGAGGTGCTGGCCCACTTGCGCGAGAACACCCCCGTACCCGACCAGTTGTTGCGCGATCGACTCGCTGGGCTCTACGCCTGGTCGCGCAGTCTCGAGTTGCTCAACGCGCGCGTCAATACCAAGCTCGGCCGGGGCGAAGATCCCACGGCCGAGGCGTCGGTCATGAAACTGGCGATCGCTGAAATTTTTGAAAGCGCGGCCGACGTCATGATGCGAGCCGAGGGCAGGGCGGCACTCACGGGTGAGGGCGAAGCCCAGCACCGCTTTTATTTTGCTCCTGGCCTGCGCATTGGCGGCGGCACCGACGAAGTACAGCGCAACATAATCGCCGAGCAGGTGCTGGGCCTGCCGCGCGAAGAAGACCCGTGGGCCGACACGCCCTTCGAGGATCTACCGGCCGGATCATGAACGGCCGGAATACAGCAGGATGAATTTCGGTTTCAGCGAAGAGCAGGAGCAGTTCCGCGAAATCGTGCGGCGTTTTGCCGAGCAGCGCTGGTCGCTCGAAGGCGTGAGCACGCTCGCGGGCGCAGACGACGGCGAAGCCTTCGACTGGCAGGCCTGGCAACAGGCGAGCGCCGAGCTCGGTCTTGCTGGCCTGCTCGTGCCTGAGCGACTGGGTGGCTCGGGTTTTGGCTATCTTGAGATGGGCATCGCGTTGGAAGAACTCGGTCGGCAGTTGGCGGGCGGTCCACTGTGGACCTCGGCCTGCCTCGCAACGGGCCTGCTTTTGGAGCTGGCCGACGAAGAAGCCCAGTCCGAGCTTCTGCCACCCATGGCGGCCGGTGAACAGCTGGCCACGGTCGATGTGGCCGGTTACCTGGCGGTGGCTGATGGCAAACTGCCGACGCTCGAGGCTCGGCCGGGCCAGGCCGGCGGCTGGCAGATCGACGGCAGCTGTGCGCACGTTCCCTTCGCGGCCCAATCCGACCTGCTGTTGCTGTGGGCCGATCACGAAGGCGACGCCGTTTTGTTTGCAGTGGCGTCGGACGCCCGGGGCTTGACGATCAAGCAGACCAGCAGCCTTGATTTGACCCGCTCGGTGGGTGACCTGGTCTTGTCTGCTGTTCCCGCCCGGCGCCTGGCCCTGGCCAGTGGCAAAGAGTTAACCGCGAGGGCTCTCGACCGCGCGCGCGCGGCGATGACCGCCGAGCAGGTAGGTGCTGCCGAGGCGTGCCAGGAGCAGGCCATCGCCTGGGCCAAGGAACGCATGCAGTTTTCGCGCACCATCGGCAGCTTCCAGGCAGTCAAGCATCGCTTGGCAGATGGCCGCTTGTACCTGGAACTCGCCCGCTCGGCGGCCTACTGGGCATGGTGGGCTGCCGACGAGAACGACGCTGAACTTGTCGAGGCCGCGCCCCTGGCCAGGTCTATGTGCTGCGATGCTTTTGCGCGAACGGCTGCTGACCTCATCCACCTGCACGGTGGCATGGGTTTTACCTGGGAGCATTCCGCTCACCACTATTACAGGCGCGCTCGTTCCCAGTCGGTGCTGCTCGGTGACGCTCAGCTGGAACGGCAGCGCCTGGCCGACAGCCTGCTCGCTGGCTGAGGCCTTCGATCGGACTTTCTGGCCCTGGAATACAGAGGCTCGGCAACTGAATGTTGACGAACGGCGGTCCTGTCCGGTACAAACATAGAGGGTTCTTTTTTTTTGCTATCAGCCGCCCGGCAGAAAAATGGTCTCCTGGAGTGAATCAATCGTGAATTTCAACAGGCTCAACTGCTGTGCCGCGAGTCTGCTCTGTGCGGCCTTGTTAGTACCGGCGACGAGCGGGCAGGCGGGGGCCCAGTGTACGGCCATCGATGGTGGTAAACTCAAGATCAAACCGGCCGCTGGCAACTCGCGAAGTAAGCTCAGCTGGAAGGCCAAGGATAAGTCGGTCGAATTTCTTATCGCCGACCCGACCGTCGGCACTACTACCATAGAGATGGTGGCCGCCGGCACGGTGCTGGCCTCGCTTGGTTATGGCCCGGTCTCGGCGGCGGCCTGGCGCAGCGGGGGTACGCCGCTTCGCATATGGAAGTACAAGGACAAGGACGATCCCTCGCCCATAGACGGCGTCCAGAAAATCATCAGCAAGAGCAACCTGTTCAAGCTCAGGGGCAAGCAGGGGATAATCGACCTGCTGACCGCACCGCTGGCGTTGCCCGTCACGATGCAGATCACCGACAGCGCTGGCGCGTGTTACCTCGCCCGCTTCAGCCAGTGCAGCGACAACA
>Ga0302123_10000982_pt1 | contig 20817 bp, 13 predicted proteins | sample CB21_321_MG_FD_203109 | JGI IMG/M metagenome (GOLD analysis project Ga0302123, IMG submission 203109) | Marine microbial communities from Western Arctic Ocean, Canada - CB21_32.1 | ecosystem: Environmental > Aquatic > Marine > Oceanic | place: Canada: Western Arctic Ocean | collected 2017-09-28 | reverse complement strand
TCCGTGTATTGCTGGAAGCCGGCGCGAAGGTGGATGGGGCGCTGCCGGATGGCTTGACACCGCTGCAGCTTGCCCAGATCCGGCGTCATGAAGTGCTGGCGCTGTTCCTCCTAGAGCACGGGGCCGATCCGGACATTGCGGGGCCTGGCTTCCCACCCCTGCATGTCGCGGCCTACCTGAGTCAACCGGCCATCGCGAAAGCCCTCATCGCCCGTGGCGCAGACGTGAATGCCAGGATGATGACGCCCCACCGGCTGATCGAGGCGTTGGAGCTCGGGTCGAACCGCCGGCCCGGTGACACGGGTGTGTTCACGAATATCGGGTCGACGCCCTTTGTGACGGCGGCCAAGCACGGCCAGATCGAGATCATGCGGACGTTGCTCGACGCTGGCGCCGATCCGTTTCTTACGGCGGAGGCTGGTGAGAATGCCCTGATGTCGGCCGCTGGTATCGGGAGGCCGCAACCGTCGATGGTGACGTATCACGCGTGGAAGGAAGCCGATCAGTTCGAGGCGGTCAGAATCGGCCTCGAGCTGGGGCTGGATATCAATGCGAAGAACGAATGGGGGCTGACGGCGCTTCACGGGGCGGCGTACATGGACGACGCCAGCGTCATTGAGTTACTGGCTGCCCACGGCGCTTCGCTCAACACGCTGGACTGGCAGAATCAGACGCCCCTGCGCGTCGCGCAGGGCCACGAGATTTGCTGTTCGACGTACCACCGAAAGCCGTTGGCCGCCGCGGCGCTGCTGAAAGCAGGTGCAAACGCCGCTGCCGGCGTTCTGTTGAAATTCGCCGCGCACGATTTTCAAGATGACGCCGTGAAGGCGACATTTGCAATGCCAGAGAGCGATTCCCCGGGTGGGTCAGTGAGCGGGGGTAAGCAATGAAGAAACGCGTAACTGTGGGCGGAACTGCCGTCCTGGTGCTGGTGCTGGTGGGCGCCGCTCAGGCAGAGCCGGGAGGGCAGAGCGCTACTGCCGGCGCCGCCGCCGGTGCAGCGGCCACCGAATTTAGCGCGGAGGCGAGTGCTGTGGTCGGGAAGTACTGCGTGACCTGCCACAACAAGCGGCTCAAGACCGCGGACTTGATGTTCGACGCCGAAGGCATCACCAACATCGGCCAGCATGCTGAGGTCTGGGAGAAGGTTGTCCGGAAGGTGCGAAGCGGATCGATGCCTCCCGTTGGCAGACCCAGGCCGGCGCCGGCAGCGTTGACCCAGTGGGTGGCCGGATTGGAGACGGCGCTCGATAGCGCGGCCGCGACCCGTCCCAACCCTGGCCGCGTTGCCACGATGCACCGTTTGAATCAGACCGAATACCAGAACGTTATCCGCGACCTGCTCCACCTCGATGTTGACGGTGCGGCCCTGCTTCCCGTCGACGACGCCGGATATGGCTTCGACAACAACGCGGACGTTCTCTCAATATCTCCACCGTTGCTTCAGCGCTACATGCTGGCGGCCGCGAAAGTCAGCCGTCTTGGGATAGGCGCACCGCTCTCGCGCCCCACGGCTGTTGCGTACATGAATTCGCCGCTCTTGTGGCAGGAGGATCGCGTCAGCCCGGATCTTCCATTTGGTTCTCGTGGGGGCATTGCCGTTCGACATACGTTTCCGGTCGCCGGCGAGTACGAGTTCAACATCCGCCTTCCGCGTAATGCAGACCCCTCGCAGTTTCAGAAGGAGCTCCTCGGCACGGAGCCGATAGAAGTTCGAATCGATTACCAGCGGGTCAAGCTGATTCAGCCGAAGGCGTCCACGGACGACGGGGGGGGAGCCGAGGAGGAGCAGACGGAAGCACCGTTCCGCTTCCGCCTTCCGGTGCAGGCCGGGCCACGCCTTGTGGGGATTTCGTTCGTGGGGGATATGGGACACCGGCTTGCGATCGACGCCCGCCCGCTACGCCCGTCGCTGAGCAGCTTCTTCTACCAGACGTATCAGAGGATTCCGGAAATATCGGGCGTGCAGATCGTCGGGCCCCTCAATTCGATCGACGCAGGGGACACGCCGAGCCGTCGTCGGATTCTCGTGTGCCAGCCGGCACCAGCAGTCGAAGAGGAACCCTGCGCGCGAGAGATCCTGGCCAACCTCGCTCATCGAGCGTACCGCGGAACGGCGACGGATGCGGATATCGAGACGCTGATGGCCGCATACAAGACGGGTCGGCGCGAGGGGGATTTCGAGGTCGGTATCCAGTGGGCGCTGGAAGCGCTGCTCGTTCAACCGAAATTCCTGTTTCGTGTCGAGCGCGATCCCGTCAACGCAGAACCTCGTGTGCCCTACCGTATCAGCGATCTCGAGTTGGCGGCGCGGCTGTCGTTCTTCCTGTGGAGCAGCATTCCGGACGACGAGCTCCTGGCGGTGGCGACGCGAGGGGAGCTCAGCGACCCAGTGGTGCTGGAGCAGCAGGTTCGGCGAATGCTCACCGATTCGCGGTCGGCCGTGCTTGCGAAGGATTTCGCCAGTCAGTGGCTCTGGTTAAACAAGTTGCAGCATGCTCAGCCGAACCCCGTACTGTTTCCCTATTTTGACGAGAATCTCCGTCAGGCGCTGCGTCAGGAAACCGAGCTGTTCATCGAGAGCCAGGTGCGGGAGGACCGCAGCATCAGCGAGCTGCTGACGGCGGATTACACGTTTGTCAACGAGCGGCTCGCACAGCACTACCGAATCCCGCATGTGTACGGCAGTCATTTTCGGAGAATCACGCTGACCGATGAGCACCGGTTCGGCCTCCTGGGTCACGGGAGCATTCATACGGTGACCTCCTATCCAAACCGTACATCACCGGTGATTAGAGGAAAGTGGCTGCTTGAGAACTTCCTGGGCACGCCCCCGCCCCCCCCGCCGTCGGACGTGCCTGGGCTGAAGGAGAACGATGAGGGCGGTGTGCCGACCACCGTTCGGGCGCGACTCGAGGAGCATCGGCGGAACCCAGCATGTGCGACGTGCCACAGATTGATGGACCCGCCGGGCTTCGCGCTCGAGAATTTCGATGCGCTGGGACGGTGGCGCGTGGAAGACGCCGAAACGAAAGAACGGATCGACGCGTCGGGCACGCTCGTGGATGGCACGACGTTCGATGGCCCGGTCGAGTTCAGGAACCTGTTGCTGGAGCGTCGCGTGGAATTCGTCGACACCGTTGTCGAGAGGCTCCTCACGTATGCTCTTGGTCGCGGAACCGAATACTATGATCGACCCGCGATTCGCACGATTGTGCGTGAGGCTGCGGCGAGCGACTTTCGCTGGTCGTCAATCATTCTGGGAATCGTCAATGGCGATCCGTTTCAGATGCGATCCCCCGGCGACGTGGCGGCACTGCAAGCCGAAAACACGGCTTCGCCAACAAGGAGGTAGTAGCTATGAGTAACATCGTGATGAAGAAGTCTATGCCCCGCCGGACGGTCCTGCGCGGTCTCGGTGCTACCTTGGCGCTCCCGCTCCTTGACGGCATGGTGCCGGCGTTTGCCGGCTCCGTGAATGCCGCGACGACGGTGCCGAAGCGCATCGGCGCGTTTTATGCCCCGAACGGCATGTCGATGACGTACTGGACGCCGAAGAGCTACGAACCGGGGTTCGAGCTGCCTCCGATCCTCAAACCGCTGGAGCCGTTTCGAGACAACCTGTTCGTGTTAAGCCATTTGGCCAACAGCTCCGGCGTCGGTGAAGGCGTCGGCGGCCACGCACGGTCGTGCGGTCCCTGGCTGACGTCCGCCCGCATCAAGAAAACCGAGGGCTCGGATATTCGCGCCGGCATCTCGATGGATCAAGTTGCGGCAAAATATCTCGGCAGGAACACGCAGCTGCCGTCTCTCGAGCTGTCGACCGACTCGAACAACACGCTGGGCGCCTGCGACGCGGGCTATAGCTGCGTGTATACGAACACGATTTCCTGGCTCGACGCGACGACGCCGATGCCTATGGAGAACGATCCACGCGCCGTGTTCGAGCGGCTGTTCGGGGCGACCGAGAGCACCGATCCGGCGGCCCGGATGGCTCGTCTGGCACAGGAGCGAAGCGTGCTCGATTCCGCTCTAGAGAGCGTGTCACGGCTCAAACAGACGCTTGGCGTGCAGGACCAGTTGCGCTTGAACCAGTACCTGGACGGCGTCCGCGAGGCCGAGCGACGCGTTCACACGGCGGAGGCCGACAGCAACCGGGGACTGCCGGTCCTCGAACGCCCAGGCGCAGCTCCTGACTCCTACGAGCAACATGTCCGGCTAATGTTCGATCTCTTGGCGCTTGCGTTCCAGACCGATATGACGCGGGTCTCCACGTTCATGATGTCGAAGGAACAGACGGGCCGTGCCTATCCCGAAATCGGCGTGCCGGATGGACACCATGCGGTCTCCCATCACCGGAACGACCCCGTGAGGCTCGAGAAGCTGGCGAAGATCAACACGTTTCAGATGCAGCAGTTCGCCTACTTCCTGGAGAAGCTGCGCAACATTCCGGACGGTGACGGGACGCTCTTCGATCACTCAATGTTCGTGTATGGTTCGGGCATGAGCGACGGCAACCTCCACTTCCAGCTCGACCTGCCGACGGCGCTGGTGGGGGGGGGGGCCGGTACAAGCAAGGGAGGGCGGCATGTGGCGTATTCGAACGATACGCCAGTTGCCAACCTCTGGATGAGGGTGTTCGACAAGCTTGAGATCCCGGTAGAGAAGTTCGGGGACAGCACCGGAAAGCTCGAATACCTCTCCAGCGTCTAAGGCGTAGGCTCGCGGATCCAGCTTGGCAGGTGTTTGGTGCTTGCCCCACTCGCTCCTGCATCGCGGGCGGTCGTGGTCGTCGTCCAGACACGGTGGCTGTCCTGGTCGGTGGGATGACCCGTCGCGACACGCGCACCCGCGCCTCGTAGATGCCACGCGTGTCGTAGGCCGCGTCAGCCGCGAGGCAGGAGACCTTGTCGATCAGATCGACGGCCGTCGTCGCGTCGTCAACATGCTCACCCGTCATGGCGTGAGCGACGATCACGCCCGACCCGTCGACGCCCAAATGAAGTTTCTTCCAACTAAGCGTGCCGCGTCCTCCATGTTTCGCGGCCGCCCATTCACCTTCACCCACAGTCGAGAGCCCGGTACTGTCGACGATGAGATGGATGGCGTTGCCCGTGGCGATCGCGTCCGGTGCTAACCAGAGGGTGACGTCACCCTACTGAACCAGCGCTCGATCGTACGCCGGCCAGTTTCCGACACGAAATTTTGTCTTGTACTTCGTATGCACTCTCGATTTCACCTCGGGATCATGCGCTGTCGGCTATCACGATGGCCAGGGCCGGTACAAACACTGGTTTCCGCGCACCAACGCCGCTAGCGGGCGGACTCCACACCTTCTGCCGCTGCACGCTCGTCTGCCCGCGCGCCACGGAGAATGCCTTCCATTCCGTAGTTCCCTTCGTGACACGCGTACTCGAAGAGTGGCCCGTCGGTTCGCTTCATCGGAAGCGCCACGGTCCAGGCCCTGGTCCACCAGGTCTGATCCTCGACCGTGAATTCGTAGAGGAGTGTGTCTGCATCGAGGCGCGTGAACCGCTCGACCAGATGAAACGTCTCGCCGCCCCCGCCTCTCCCGGAGAGCGCGCCGCTGAAGCTCGCCTTCTCGGTAAAATTCGTCGTGTCAACCACCAGCGTGTCGCCTTGCCACCGACCGCGCGAGTCCCCCAACCATTGGCGGACCCCGGACGACAGGTGTGGACGCCCGTCCAATGGGATGACGCGTGCCACGTGGATCATCTCGGTCAGCACGACGACGTGGTCGGGCGTCTGGAAGAGCTGGAGGTTATTGTTGTTCCCGCTGGGCACGATCGGCGGTCCCGTGCTGAACCCCAACATGCATCGTTCCGACAACCCGATGTCTTCGGGCCCGAGCGCCGGCGGACCCAGCACGATTCGCTCCGTGATCGGGCGTCGTCGCGGCGTGCGAAGCTCCGCCTCTGCCTCAGGCGTCAGTGGGGGGATCCTCCCGTTCGGAGGGTCGACGATCAGCGACGTGCGCCGGTCGCCGGTGAGGTTCGTTCCGCGGTCGTGCCAGAATTGATTGTAGCCCCGGTTGATGTCCTGGATGGCTGGACCGTCGCGGCGATCGGAGTCGTGATTCTCGAGCAACTGTCTCTCGAGCTCCGCCGCCTCCTCGTCGGTCAGGAACGCCCGATCGGCGAGCTCCGCCGAACGTTGCAGCGGCGTCAACGTCTTGAAATCCCAGATCCCCCGCAGGTCAGGGTCTCCCCACGAGGTACGACCCACCGGCGCGGTCACGCCCGTCGCTTGCACCGACATCACCTGGGCCGGCCACATCGACATACCCACACCGACGACCACGGCTCCAGCGCCGAGTGACAAGAGAGTGCGAAGGCTCATGGGTAGGAACGAAAAGAACCTCTAGGGTTGGGCGTTTACAGTTTCCGCGTTCTGTGCCCTATGCATCAAGAACGTTTCGCTAGAGCAGCGGAGACGGGGAAATCTACGCGGTTCATGTAGTGGGCAGTCATGTTAGCCCGGTCCCAGCGAGGCCTTCAGCCTCTGCAGTTCTTCCCTCGTACGGAACTCCAGTTTCGCCACTTTTCCGGCGCCGAGGTAGCCCATCCCGATCTGAGTTCGGCCATTCACCGTGGCCGATTGTAGTCCGTGTGTTTTTGTTCCGATTGTTGGCAGGAAATAGCTCGTCCACTGCTCCGTGTTTGGATCGAACTTCGCAATCGCGTCTCCGTGCGTAAAGGGCAACCACACCATGCCGTCCTTGTCGATCGACGTTTCGTAACAATTCCCGTCAGCGTGCTGGGGTGGATATGGATACATTGTTGCGTCGTGCGACCGACTGTCGAGCTTGACCAAGCCGCCGCCGTACCACGAGCATGCCCAGACGGTCGGTCCCCGCGGGTCGGCGCCTGGTTTGCGAACCGCCACGGCACCCGGCCTCCCAAATCCATAGAAATCAAGGTGACCCGCGAAGACCGCCAGTTCCTCCGAGGTGAACAAGTCGGCCCTATTGTTCGCAGCCTCAGGCACTGGCACGAACGAGGTCTGGTTGGTTTCGAAATCCGCCTTCATCAACCCATCCCGAGGATTGGCGGTCGACCACCAGCCATTGCCATCGCCATCGCCAATCATCCCGTAGTTCGAGGCATTCTCGATCGGATTCTTGAAAAGAGTCCATTGTCGGGTCTGCGTGTCGTAGCGCATGGCCTTCGCATCATTCGTGAACCCCGCGGCCCAAATACCACCCTTTCCGTCCTCGCCAATCCATGGCCCCACTCTGGACCCTTCGGGAGGACGGATGATTTCTGATATGCCCGTGCGCGGGTCGATTCGCCCAAGCGCGCCAATGGAACTCATGTCGAACCACACGACCCCCTCGTCGTCCACGATAATGTCGTGCGAATTCGCGGGAGGCCCACCCGGTGTCTCCGAGACAACGAAATTCGTCGCTTGCCCCGTCATCCAGTCGTATTTTACGACGGTGCGGGTGATGTTAAACATGTCGGCCATCCACACGTTTCCATCGTGATCCAGCGTCGCGTTCATTGCGTGGCGCTTGGATTCGTCTAAGAAATCGACAGGGCCGAGAGCCCAGTTGGTGCTGCCATCATTGAAGAACGGCAATCCGAACCCGGGCTCAGGGGCATCGTATTCGCGGGCGATCATCAGGGTCGAATCTCCCGTCGGACGCCGAGGCGTAAACGTCATTGGCGACGGACCCGGACCGCGCACCTTCGCGAGCCACGCCGCCAACTGATTCCCGAATTGGGCCATGATCGCGTTCGGCTCGCGCCTGGCCGCGCGAGCAGGATCACCGTACCCATATGGCCCTATCCGACTCATCACGGTGATGATGTTCCTCCACCCTGGTTCATCAAACCTACTGATCAGGGTGAAGTTTTGAGGGTGACAGCCCATGCAGGCCGCCCTGAATACTTCCTTCATTCGGCGGTCCTCACGAGTGTCATCAGGTAGCGCGGCATACCACTGGCTTCCCGTGAGTTGATTCTCAAAGTCTGCTTTGGGTGTGAGAGTGAAATCGCGTCGAACCCCTAATCCGTCCAGTGCGACGTCTGCGCGGTCGGCCTCGAAGGCCTGCGCCTGTGCCCATGCCCTATAGGGCTTCCCATCCTCGAGTGGCGGGAAGTAATACTCGCCGTCGCTGTCCGTGAACACGCTCGTCGTCACGTTTCTTCCCACGGCACGGACCGACACAGTGACCCCTTCGAGCTTCTCGCCGGACGTCGAGGTGATGGTCCCCCACAGCGTCTGGCCAGTTTGAGCAAAAGACACCGTCCCGGCGACGTACAGGCAGGCGATCAATAGGATGGCCTGCACAAATCCTGGCTTGCGACTCATCGTCGTTCCCCCTGTCACTTCTGAGATGTCGAGGATATTTCTTCCAGCCGATCCAGCACAGCCGGGCGGACAATGTCGACTTTCTTGAGGTAGCTGATGATCACGTCAATCTCTTCAGGCCGGAGTGCATACTTGAATGCCGGCATGGTGGCCGAGCCTTCCGAGATCTTCAGACGTGCCGCGCGTTCGCGTGCTTCCCCTTCCACATTCCTCTTGGAGAGCGGCGGGCCGTAGTTGAGGAGGCCCTCGGGCGCGCCTCTGGTTGTCGACATCGTCGAATAGTGACAGGTGTTACAACGCTGCTTGAACAGAAAGGCGCCTTGCCTTTCGCCCTCGCTCAACGACACCAAGAAGTGCGTGTCGGTGAAACCAAGCACCTGTGGGTCCATGCCCCATGCGGCGCGCATCCACTCTTCAACCTCGACGGGCACGGCGGGCGGACCCGCTGAAGTCGGCTGCTGCGCAAGAACGCCAAACGATGGGAAGACGAGCACACTCAGCAAAGTCAACACAGGTTTCATGGCCATGTATTTAGGCTCCTGGTAAATCCTGACACACTGGACCGTGCCCTTTTCGCGGAACTCGCACACCGCGCCTTGGCGAGTCAACCGTCAACGTCGGGTTGGTTGGGACCTCGACCACCATCATTATACGGTTGCCTCACCGTTGCTGTGGATAAGTAATTCCTGCAGGGGCACTGTCAATTTAACTAAAAAAGGGCGCGACAATCTCGAAAAGGGTGGGTTTAGATCGCCGTTCAGCAGTCACACGTCACCTCATCCAAAATGCGGAACGAACGCGTTCGGAGCAACCGGTGGTGAATCGCTTGGAGCAGGTGGCGGCCAACACGAAAGAGATTCTGGACGACGCCGTGCACCGATGCGAAGCGTTGCAGCTGAGCGGCCGACTTGAAGCGGCGCATCTGGTGCTCACGCTGGAGGATGGGTTATTGGGAGACTTTTGCTCGATTGTTTTCGTACTGCCGGGTACTGTGGACCACGGACGTCATCACGGTGTCGTGCGCTGCCGAGTAGCTGTGTAGCTTGTCCGTGATCAAGCGTCGAGGTTCGCGCCCCTGACTTTTCAACAGCTTTCGGAAGAACCGTGCGGCTGCGCGTCGATTGCGCCGCGACTGGACGAGGATGTCGATGACATCGCCGTCCTCGTCCACGGCCCGCCCCAGATACTGCTGCCGCCCCTGAATCTTCACGAACACTTCGTCCAGATACCAGGTATCTCCCATGTAGCCCAGGCGGTGGCGTAAGCGCCGTGCGTAGTCGAGTCCGAACGTCAGACACCACTGCCGAATCGCCTCATACGTGACGGTGACGCCGCGTTGAGCGAGAAGATCTTCGACATCTCGGAAGCTCAGGCCGAAACGGTGATACAGCCAGACGGCGTGACTGATGATGTCAGGGGCAAATCGGTATCCGCGGTAGCTGAGCGGCTGGCTCGTCATCGGCTCACTCTGCCACCGGCAGCTCAACTTGACATTGCCCGATCGCGGAGGTGGCGAGTATCGTGCGGCCCGACACGATCCTGGCGTGGCACCGGCGGCTACCGAACGGGAGGGGGCAGCTGGCCGCCTATGACAGCTCCCCTGTCACTGGGCCGATACAGGCTGATCGCGAAGTCCGCGGTATCTTCGAGCGCGGTCAGCTGGCAGACACGGCCGTACGTCTCGGGATTCATGTGCCACTTGTAGGGCGTCATCTCGATGAGACACGCTACGTCGCCTGCCTGGCGCAGGCGTAGTGGGAAGGTGACGCGGTCGCTCCGTTCCAGCTGGAATCCCGCAGGAATGCTCACCTCGCCATGCGCGTGTGGCTCGTCATAGATCAGGGCACGAAATGCCTCCAGATGTTGCGCGCCTGGCTTCACTTCGATGTACAGCCCGCCGTGGCGCAGGACGCGGCGCACCTCTTCGGATGCCGAGGGGGCAAACACCCGCAGCACAGCGCCGACCGAACCCGGCAACACGGGCAGGCGGTGTGTGTTGCCTACGGCATAGTCAATCCGCGGTGTGGCTTTTGCCGCCAGTCGAACTGCCTCCCTGGCAACGTCAACGCCGTACAGACGCACTTCAGCAAGGGCAGGCGCCGTCGCCAACTGGCGAAGGTAGTACCCTTCACCGCAACCCACATCGAGGATGTCTCCTGGCGCCTCTCTCGTCAGCAGGTCGGTCAAGGCCGCCGCCAGTGGTGTGTAGTGGCCAGCCTCGAGAAAGTCGCGCCTGTGTCGCACGCTGTCCTTCGGATCTCCGGCCGCGGCCGAATGCCGATGCTGTACCAGGACCAGATTCACATAGCCTTCACGGGCGATATCGAAACTGTGCGAACCGCAGGTGAAGACTCGCGCGCCCCGTGCAAGTCCTTCCTTGCAGACCGGACACATCCAGATCGGCTGCTGCATGCTGCATTGTGCCCCGCGGCCGGCGTTGGTGGATGACCCGATGCTGGGTGCTTGCCTTGTTCGCTGTTGGTAGTGCGAGGTTAAGCCGTTACGGTGCAATAGGTTATGGCCCAGAATGGACCCAGTGGCCTCGCTCTCCTGTCGCTGACCGCCTATTTCTGGCGCATCAGCTTCCGACCTATCGGCTCAAACTCGCGTGCCACATCCTCAGTCGAATGATTGAGCTTGGCAGACCGGAGTCGTATAGCATCGGACGGTGAGCGGTTTACATTCGGTGGGAGCGCTGCGCGTCAGCACCGATTCACGCACCAATGCCCAAGCAGTGTGTCATGTAGTTCTTGCACCCAGCTGCGTACGGGACCATCATGGGCGTATTTCGACGAGAGCGGGGGGGATCAGATGAGCCATCGATGTTTCGCTGTGGTGTTCACCGTGATCGGAGTCGTATTACTGGCTCCGGTACCGATTGCTGGCCAGGCCCAGACGACCGCGGCGGATCGATCGACGCCGCCCCGCACTCGCTGGGGTGCAGCGGACCTGCAGGGCGTGTGGGACTTCCGCACGCTCACACCCATGGAGCGACCCGACGCGCTTGCTGGGCAGGCATTCCTGACTGACGAAGAAGCGGCCGAGTTCAGACAACAAGCGATCTACTCGCTTGATGCCGACCGTCGCGACAATTCTGACAAAGCGTTTGGTTTCGGCAGTGACATCGAGCGTGCCTACAACCAGTTCTGGTATGACTACGGTACTACGCTCAACGAGAATAAGCGGACGTCTTTGATCGTCGACCCGCCTGATGGGAAGATTCCCTGGACACCGGAGGGTCGGAACCGACCAGGCACGTTCGCCACGGCATTTTCGGGATTGATCACCCCCGGTCCGGAGGATCGAGCATTGTCCGAGCGCTGTATTTTAGGATTCAACTCCGGACCGCCAATGGCTCCGAGCGCCTACAACAACAATGTTCAGCTCTTTCAGACGCCAGACACCGTCGTGATTCTGAACGAAATGGTTCACAACGCCAGGGTCATTCCCCTGGACGGGCGGCCGCATCTGTCACAGGGTGTCCGCCAGTGGGCCGGCGACTCCCGCGGCCACTGGGAGGGGGACACGCTGGTTGTCGACACGACCAACCTGCTCGGCGAGACCAACTTCACGGGCTCGAGCGCAAACTTGCACCTGGTCGAGCGGTTCACGCGCGTTAATACCGACACCCTCCTCTACGAGTTCACGGCGGAGGATCCGATGACGTTTACGCGCGCCTGGACAGCGCAGATTCCGATGAGGCGGTCTGGCGGCGCGCTCTACGAGTATGCGTGTCACGAGGGAAACTACGGGATGTCCAACCTTCTCGCTGGGGCGCGGGCAGACGAGAAAGCCGCTGCGCCGGAGGCAAACCAAGGGGTACGGTAGGTCAGAAGGGCACTGTCACGTTGACGGACTCTCAGCGTGACGGTCGTCCCGTGATGGCGCACGAGGCTGGCCGGCCGACTGCCACGTTACGACCTACTTACCACCCTCGCTGGCCTCGTCGATGCGCGCGCCAGCCAGCATCGCCGTGAGCGAGTAGTTTCCCTCATGGCAGGCGGACTCGAAGATCAGGTTCTCGGTGTTGTCCAACGCTTCCAAGGCGAGTTCCATCGTCCACGGCTGGGTCCAGACCGTCGTGTCCTCGACCGTGATCTGGTATTGCAACAGGTCCGGGGCCACCCGCGTAAACCGCTCGATGAGATGGAGGTTTTCCCCCGATCCCTGGAAGCTCGTCTGGTTGGTGAAGTTGGTCGTGTCGACAACCAGCGTGTCCCCCTCCCAGTGACCCACTGAATCGCCAAGCCATTGGCGGATGTGCGAAGGGATATGGGGCCGCTCGTCCAAGGGAATCTTGCGATACGCGCCGCCACCATGACCCTGCTCATAATAGATCGTGACCGATGCGGGGCCTTGCGCGAGACGACTGATGCCACAGAGACCGCCAATACACGGAATCGAGACGCCTCGACACCGCTCGAGGCTTCCAACCTCTTCCGGGTGGTCATAGCGATCTTCAGAGTCGACGGGATAGGGCACGTCGGCGCCACCGGTCTGCTGCGCGGCGGCCCTGGCGGCGGCTCTGGCGGCGAACGACTCGGCCCTGGTTGCTTGTTGCGCGTCGCCCTCTGGCGTCAAGGCGGGGAACTTGCCGTTCGGTGGGTCGATGATCCGCGACGTGCGATGACTCTTGTCATAGCGCACGCCGATCCCGGTGCTGAAGATGTTGTTGTAGGCGCCTTCCACGTCGGCGCGGGTGCCGGAGTCGCCGCGCACGTCGCGCCCTTGAGCAACTGGATTCGTTTCCCGCGCTTCTGAGGCGGCGTCCAGATCGGCAACCTCCTCGTCAGTTAGGAATTCTCGATCCGCGTTGTCATCGGACCGCTGCATCGGCGCCCTGCTCTTACTGCTCCAGATCCCGTGCAGGTCGGGCGTGTCCCACGCGGTTCTGGGCGCCGTCCAGTCCGGGTCCAGGGTCGGCCACGTCGCGCCCTGCGCATAGACGGGGCTGCCCGACAGTGACAGGCCCGCGACCATGGCTCCAAACAGCGTCAGAGTTCTGAATGCTCGCTGCATGACTACCACTCCTTCCGGTGGACTCTCCACGCCTGGTCCACTCTACTATCGGTCTCGTTATCGAACACGACGTTCCCGCTCAGCACGTCGCCCGTTGTGTGATGGCGGCGCTTCCTGAAAGGAGAGGTTGCGCCGCCTGCTCGATCTTAACGCGCTGACACCTCATCCGGAACGGAGAAGACGAAGAGCGTGTTGGCCGAGCCGGCCACGCGCCCGCCTCCGACCGGCACGGCGAGATACTGTTTTCCATCGACTGCGTAGGTCACGGGCGATCCCTGAATCGGTGCTGGCAGGCGAGTCCGGAACAGCACCTCACCGGTCGCGGCGTCGTGCATCATGAGATATCCGTCGCCATCGCCACTCACTGCCAGGCCGCCCCCGGTCGTCAACGCCGACGCCAGGGCTCGGCTCTGCGACGAGTGCCGCCAGAGCACCTCGCCGGTGGCGACGTCCATCGCGATAAAGTGGCCCCCATGGTCCGGGCTGAGCGGATGCTTCCCGCCGCCCGTTGCCTGCCACCCTGAGTGCTCTGCACTTCGGTAGAAATAGAAGTCCCCGACCGGACCCTCCGCCTGCTCGACCTCTCGGAAAATGGCCTTCGTGCACCCCGGGTGAATCGGAATGTAGATCGCGCCGGTCTCGGGGTGATATGCCGTCGACGGCCAGTTGCGAATGCCGAACGGACCCGGACAAAACTCGAGCTCGACCCCGGCCTCTGGAATCATTCCCGGTCGGTAGGTCGCCCGCCCGGTCTCCGGGTCGACGTCGATGAGATTTTGATAACCTAGGTCGTGCGCAGCGACGAATTCGCCCGTCACCCGGTCGAGCTCCCACAGGATGCCCAGCTTTCCCATCTTGAATAGCGAGCGTCGCCCATCGTGGTCGATCAGCAGCGCCTCGAACGATTCATCCAGGTCGTGCGACTCGCCCGGCACATACTGGTAATACCAGTCCAGCTCACCCGTCGTCGGGCGCAGCGCCAGTGCACTGTTCGTATACAGCGCGTCGCCGTCGGTCTTGCGAGACACCCGCGCCCACGGCTTCGGGTTCGCCGTCCCCCAGTAGATCAGATCCGCGACCGGGTCATAGCTGCCCGAAATCCACGCATCGCCCCCCGCTCGAAACATCGACGGCAGGTCGCCCCAGGTGTCGCCCCCCGGCTGCCCCGGTTGCGCCACCGTCGGCGTCCGCCACAGCTCCACCCCCGTCTCCGGGTCGTGGGCAGAGATGAAGCAGCCGCCCTCCTTGTACCGCTCGCATCCGGTCATGCCGGCCACGATCTGGCCCTGTGCCACGATGGCCCCGCTCGTATACCGATACCCGCGGCTCCAGTCCGCCACCGTGTGGTCCCACACTACCTCGCCGGTCTGGGCATCGAGCGCCACGATATGCGCGTCATTTGTCGTCACGTAGATCTTGTCGCCGTAGATCGCCAGCGCGCGCGTTCGGCTGCGGAACGTCTCCTCCGGCGTTCCCTCGAACGTCTTGCGATACTCCCAGATCCGATTGCCGGTCACCGCATCGACCGCCTGCACGACTCCGACGGGATTGGGGAGATACATCACGCCGTTGTAGACCAGCGGCGTCGGCTGACTGAGCCCCGGCCGCAACGGCCACGACCAGACCAACTGCAGGTGCTGCACATTGTCTCGGTTGATCTGGTCGAGCGGGCTGTAGCCCCACCCGTCCAGCGTCCGCCGCCAGTGCAGCCAGTCGGCCGGATCCGGCTCCAGTAGCATCGCGTCGGTCACCGGCTCGAACGCCCGCTCCTGGGCGCTGCTCGGGAGCGACCACAATCCTGCCACCACGATCCACAGCGCCGCCCCCAGTGTCGCCCGCATCCTAATCTTCGTCATACGTGCTTGCCTCTTACGGATGTACGGTCACAGTCACGCATTCGCAGGTCGACGTGGCGCCCTGGTTGGCACGCGACTACGGCAGGCACGGGCCAGGCAGCGCGGACGTCAGCACTCGCTGATGTGGAGGCCAAGAATATAGATGAGCAGCGAAGCGTTTCAGCTAAATTTAGCCTACAGTATACCAGTTGCCGTCAGGGCCGCGACGTGCCGTCGAGGACGCCGATGTGGTCGACAGTCGCGGCAGACTCGGCGTGTTGTCATACAATTCTTCTGGTTGAGGTGACAGTGCCCAGGGTGAGGTTCTGCATGCGCGCTCGGTGGCCGTTCTCGTTGCTGTTGAGTGCCGTCGTGCTCATGGTCGACACGCCCGCGCACGGTCAGGTGCTGGAAGTCGTCGGCACGATTCGTGGACCAGCCTCAACCGTCAGCGTATATGAGACACGGGCCTTCGTATCCCACGGCCAGACGCTCCGCATTTTCGACATCGCAGTTCCTACGAATCCGACGCTGTTGGGTTCCTTTACCTTCCCTCAAGATGTGCGCGGCGTCGCGGTGGCCGGGTCAGTGGTGTTCGCGGCCATGGACTTCTCCGGGCTCGGCATCCTGGATGTGTCGAACCCCGCGACCCCAGAGCTGCTCAGCTCCTACGACACACCGGGGCAGGCACTGAGCGTCGCCGTTTCTCAATCGACGTCGACCGTGGCGGTCGCGAACAGGCTGTCCGGTCTCGAGGTCATCGATGTAACGAATCCGGCTGTGCCTGTCTTCCGCGGCACGTATTTCACGGAGGGGTATGCAGTTGACGTCGAGACGTCGGGCTCGTTCGCCTACGTCACCGACACACCGGGAGGCCTGTCGGTCATCGACCTGTCGCAGACCGGAGATCTGGCGGCGGTTGGAAATCAAGGCGTCGCCTCTCCATCAGCCGCGGTGGCCGTGAGCGGAGTGCTTGTCGGCCTGATGGGAGCCAATTCACAGCTCGAGTTGTTCGATGTCTCCAATCCTTCGACACCGGTCTCGGTTGGCACCTACAGCGATCCCGAGCGGGAACGGGCCGCGTTCGCCGGAGCAGCTGCCACCATTGGATTGGTTCGTGTTCGCATGCAAGACTCGTTGGCCTTTCTGACCGACACGTACCCGCCGTTCACGCTCCAGGTGGTCGACGTGGGCAACCCTGCCGCGCCGACCCTTGTCACGTCTTACGAGCCTGGTGGCGCACCCCAAGATCTCGCGGTGTCTGGCTCGTTGGTCTTTCTGGCGGTCAGAGACGTGGGCGCCGGCGACACCGACCCGCCTCCACCGGGTGTGCTCATTCTTCGCCTTCGCCCGTAAGGGTGATCGCAGCCGCGCCGACGGTTCACATGCACCGACCCGACAGTGTGGGCGACAGATGCGCCGCTGCACGTCGCCGACACCCGCTGCGACGGTCAGCACCGAAAAAGGAAAATCCGAGGAAGTGTTCCCGCACGGGCTTCAGCGACTAGCCGACACCTCGAAAACCCACAGCGCAGCGCCACGGTCGGGTGGGTTCACGATCTCCGGTGCGAGTGCCGAATAGGCCGCTGTCAAGTACCCACCCGCGCCGACAGTTACCGCGACATATTGACGACCGTCAGCCACAAACGTGATCGGCGGCGCGTTCGGAATGTCGTTCAGACGAGTGTGCCACAGCCGGTCGCCGGTCGACGCGTCGTAGGCGCTGAACCGCCGGTCGAGCGATCCGGCGAACAGCAGTCCGCCCCCGGTCACGAGCGCACCCGTCGTCTGCGGTGCGCGCTGCCTCGTGATCCACTCGGTCTCGTGCGTTTCGAGGTTGATCGCTTCAAGGCGGCCATAGCTGCCGTCGCTCTCCGGCCGTGGCCGCACCGTCCAGCGCACGCCGGTCGACAGACTGCCGCGTTCCCCGTCCGCCACGGGGATCATGTCCATGCAGGCTTCGACGATCGGGACGTACGCGATCTTCGTTTCTGGGTCGTATGCCGTCGGCGACCAGCTACGGCCACCGCCGACGTGCGGGCAGACCATCTTCGTCTCCCCGTCACCGGGGATGAGCGCCGGATCGACCGTTTTTCGGCCTGTCCTCTGGTCGATCGCCGTGATGCCGTTCTGCAAGCCGAGATCGATGGACGACACGTACATGCCGGTTTTGGTTTCGACGATATCGAAGATCGCCTGCTTTCCGGCTGTCACGACCACGCTGGTCGGCACGCCGTTGACCGGCAAGTCCATGATCTGCCGCTCGAAGGCCCAATCGAGATCCCACTGGCCGTTGGCTTGATGTTGAAAATGCCAGACGAGCTCGCCGGTGTCCGGATTCAGCGCGAGCGTCGTGTCGAGGTATAGCCCGTCGTTCGTGATGCCCTCTCGGTGCACCGGATCGCGGAGCGGCGCCGTATCGTAGGTGTTCCCTGGACCAAAGAACGCGAGGTTGTTGACCGGGTCATAGCTACCTGGAATCCACACCGATCCCCCATTCCGTTCGTCATGCGGCAGTCCGTTCCAGCTGTTGCCCCCCGGCAGTGCCGGCGGGGGAATCGTATTGAAGCGCCATGCTTCGTTCCCCGTGTCCGCATCGAGGGCCACGATGTAGTTCCCGCCTTTCGCTCGACCGGTCGTGCCGACCATGACTTTGCCCTTCGCGACCAGCGTGCCACCCGTCAGACGCCGCTGCGCGCCGCTATCGTCATCGGCGATGGCCTGGTCCCAGACGACCGATCCGGTCTTGACGTCGAGCGCGACCACATGGACGTCCGAGGTCGGCACGTAGAGCCGCTCACCGTAGATCGACATCCCGCGTTTGAGACTGGGCGCGCGGTCGCGAGGCAAACGACGAGCGTAGCGCCACAGAAGGTCGCCGCTGGCGGCGTCGAGCGCATAGACCTTGTCGCCGTAGCCGTGTACGAACAGCGTCCCGTCGTGCACGATGGGTGTCGACTCGTTCGGACCCGGCGGCAACGACCAGGACCACGCCACACGCAGGTCGTCGACGTTCGTGGTGTTGATGTGATCGAGCGGGCTGTATCCGGATGCGTCGTAGGTGCGGCGCCACAAGAGCCAGTCTTCCGGCTCGGCGTTCTCGAGCATCGCGTCGGTGACCGGGCGAATGCTGTCGAGCGGATTCCGTCGAACGGGCACGGTCGGCAGCGCGATACCGGCCGACAGTCCGCCCCCAGACGACGACCAGCCCGGTGAGAGCGCGGCCAGCGCGTCGAGATCGATCGGCAGCGCGGTATCGTCCGGCCTGATGCCGTTCTCCTGGAGCACGAACGCCAAGAGCTGGACGTAGGCTTCGTCGGTCAGCGATCCTGGCCGGTCCTGGGGCATCGTTGCGCTCGTCTCGTCAAACAGGGCCTCGAGCGACCTAAAATGCCACCGCGCCTGGAATTCCACGCCTCGCAGCGGAGGGGCAAACGGTCCGTCGTCCAGGTTCTTGCCATGACATGACGAGCAGTGCCGCGTATAGACCTCGAGGCCCGCGTCAGCCTGCTCCACTGTGTATGTCGCGGGCGTGCGCTCCACCCTCTGTGCGCGGAGCGGTGTCTCATGTGCAGCGACCAGGAACGTCACGACGGTGACGAGCCAGAAACCCCAGCGCTGAATCGGTCGACGAGTGCAAGTCATCGGCACCTCGTGCGCGGCGAGCGCGTCATCGTACGGTAACAGGATCTGAATATCGAGAGTAGGCCGACTATATCACCATGCGTGCGTGTAGGATTTACGAGGATCTTGACGAGCAGAGGAGCGCGGCATGATGTCTGATTATCGTGTTCAGTGGGCGGTTGTGGCGGTCGGGCTGACGATGCTTGTCACTGGGCCGGTGGCCTGTGTCACGAACGAGGGCGGCGGCGGCACCGTCGCCTTAGACGCTGACGATGTCGGTGGCGTGGTCACCAGCGAGCAGGGGCCAGAGGCGGGTGTCTGGGTGATCGCGGAGACGCACGATCTCCCGACGAAATACATCAAGAGTGTGGTCACGGATGAGGACGGCCGGTATGTTCTGCCAGACCTGCCGGAGGCCAGCTACGACATCTGGGTGCGTGGCTACGGCCTCGTCGATTCGCCGAAGGTTCAGTCGACTCCAGGTCAGATCCTTGATCTGACAGCGGTCGTCGCACCGGACGCGGCCGCGGCCGCGCACTACTACCCGGCGAATTACTGGTATGCGTTGCTCGAGCCGCCGCCAAAGAGTGACTTCCCGGGGACCGGACGCAATGGCAACGGCATCCCCGAGGCTCTGCGAACACAAGGTGCCTGGCTGGGCAACATCAAGATGACCAACGCCTGCACTCAATGCCACCAGATGGGCACGCTCGCAACCCGCGAGGTTCAGCCCGAGATACGGGACATGTACGACAGCACGTATGACGCGTGGGAGTATCGGACCGAGGTCGGGATCAGTGGTTCGTTCATGGCGAGCACACTGGCCCCGCTCGGGCGTCGGCGGGCACTTGAAGTCTTTGCCGATTGGAGCGATCGGATCGCGGTCGGTGAGCTCCCGGAGGTGCCACCGCGACCGCAGGGGCTGGAGCGCAATGTGGTTGTGACGCAGTGGGAGTTCGCGACTGAGAAGACGTTTGTGCACGACGTGATCTCGACGGACCGTCGCAATCCGACGGTCAACGCGTATGGACCGGTCGTTGGCGTGGAAGAGCTCAGCGGCGACTGGATCTCGATGATCGATCCGGTCAACAACACGGACCGGCGGGTCCCCGTTCCACCGCATGATCCGAGCATCGAGGCGGTCTGGGGACAGGACATGACGCTCCCGTCCCCATACTGGGGCGACGAGGTCATCTGGGCGGCCAAGGTCGCGCCGCATAACCCGATGTTCGACGCGAAGGGGCGGGTCTGGATTACGGCGCGGGGTGGCTGCCGGGTGTACCACCCGGACACCGACGAGATCATTCGACTCGCCGGGTGCCCCGTGGGCCACCATCTGCAGTTCGCCGATGACGACGTGCTGTGGGGTGATGGCGGCGGTGGCGGCTGGTTTGACACCCGCCTCTGGGACGAGACTGGCGATGAGGCGGCGGCGGGTGGCCGCATCGTTCGCGTGATCGATGCGAATGGCAACGGTCAGGTCGACGAAGGCTGGGTCGGGCCAGGCGACCCGATCGACCCACGTAGGGACAAGGAAATAAGTCCAGGACAGGCGTATGCGGTCATCCCGAATCCCGTGGACGGTTCGATCTGGATCTCGTACTCGGTGATTCCCGGCGTGCTGACTCGGTACGATCCCGAGACGAAGCTGACAGAGGTGTACGAGGTGCCATACGAGAACCCGGATGCCGAGATCGAGGGGTACCTGCCGCATGGTATCGATGTTGACCGTAGCACGGGTGTGATCTGGACCGGTCTGAACAGCGGGCACTTCGCGGAATTCGACCGCGCGAAGTGCGCCGGCCCCTTGAACGGACCCGACGCGACCGGGCAGCACTGTCCCGAGGGTTGGACGCTGCACCAAACACCGGGACCGCACTTCAAAGGTGTGACCGATTCTGGGAGTGCGGACTCCTTCTATCTAAATTGGGTCGACTGGCACAATACGTCGGGGCTTGGTGACAACACGCCGATCCTGGCCGGAACTGGATCCGATTCACTG
>Ga0302123_10000981_pt1 | contig 20827 bp, 12 predicted proteins | sample CB21_321_MG_FD_203109 | JGI IMG/M metagenome (GOLD analysis project Ga0302123, IMG submission 203109) | Marine microbial communities from Western Arctic Ocean, Canada - CB21_32.1 | ecosystem: Environmental > Aquatic > Marine > Oceanic | place: Canada: Western Arctic Ocean | collected 2017-09-28 | reverse complement strand
CGTACCAGTCAACGAAAATTAGCAAGTAAAATCGGTGTTGCGCAAGGAACGATTACCAATCGAATGCAGCGTTTAGAAAACAATGGTGTCATCAAAGGATACGGAGTAAAATTAGATGCGGAATCAGTCGGATGGGGCATGACAATCATGGCTGGCTTAAGAATTGAGAAAGGACGAATGATCGAGGTTCAAGAAAAAATCGCCTCTGACCCAAGGGTGTTTACGGTCTACGATATCACTGGAGATTGGGATTCAATGGTTCTGGCTAGAGTAGAGGATAGGTCCGACCTCGATGACTTGACAAAATCGGTTTTTACCCTTGAAGGAGTGGTACGTTCGTTTACACATGTGGTATTGAATACCGTCAAAGAAAGTGGGGTTCGTCTACCCCCTCAGGGTCGTTGAGATCAATTATAGGCAACAGATCGATGATGAATGTTCGCATTCCTTCGACGCATGAGGTCTCGGGCCTGAGTGCTTTAGAGAGGGTACGTCTTGGCTCTAAATCTATCAACACATCAAGCGATTGTAAACGGTTTGTAATCTCCTTTTGCAACCTACCTCCTGTACGGTCCCAATCCATCAAAATGATGGGGTTACGCGAATGATGTTCTATTAAATCCACAACCACTCTTTCGATTGGCCAACCGCGGTTCAAAAGGATTATTCCGCCGCTAAATCCGAGGTCCTCAAGAATAGAACGGTCACGCTTGCCCTCAACTAAAATGGTAGCCCCAGCTCGGTTGGCAGAGCGGGCTTCGGCAAGGGCTTTACCAGCGATTTCAAAGCGAAGTTCTCTATTCACAAGCTTCCTCCAGTTTTACAATGACTTGTTCAGCGCTCAAATCGCAAACCGAAAGGCGCTTTTTGCGCGAAGTATGCCCTGAGACGATTTCAACCTCGGTGCCGAGTACCGTTGCCATCAGATTACAGACCGCATGATTTGCTTTGCCTTTTTCGGCATGAGCCTTTACCGCAACCTGGAGTCGTGAACGCCATTTATTGAAGCCGATTACCCCTTGGCGTGTTGAAGATGGCTTTACTTCAATCTCCAGCAATACCCTTCCATCCAATGTAGTTTGAATACTGGCGGGGAGATTCATCAGCGCTTGCTGTGAGTGGGGGTTGATGAACATTACAATTCGTTCTCCCTACGGGAGAAGGAATCCTGCGCAATCGCTTAAAGGGGTCATCACTGCGACCAGCATGGGGAGAGTCATGCGCGAACTTTGGCCTGATGAAAATTCGCTGTTCAACGTTCTCTATGACAAATTTATGTTCTGGTCCATTTTGGTCGGAATATTTGCATTTGCATGGATGATTATCGCGATTATCAGATATCGAGATGGGGTCGAGCCAAATACCAACCCCGATAAAATCGAGGTTGGAACCTTTCCGCTCGAAAGACACAATGCCAAATTAGAATTCGCTTGGTTCCTTGGCCCAACCATTCTGATAATGTGGGTTACTTACCTTGCTTTTGGTTCGATGAATCTCGTCTGGGGAGCATACCCTGCTGAGGATGAGGCATTCAACGTCACCGTCACCGGTTACCAATGGTTCTGGAATATGGAATATGACGATGCTCTGACCTACGAGGATGTCAGCACAGAAACCGATGTGGTTTTCCTCAATGACTTGACCATCACCACCTCGGATATGTCCGCTGCAACTGCAACTATTACCATCGATAGTGCTGCGACCGATTATAATCTGACCGAATTGAGTAATGCTATGACTCTCTATGTAGCCATAGCCTTTGATGATAGTCAATATTCACTGGTCGAGGTAAAGGATGCTAATGGCGATGTGATGCATACCTGGGGGCATATTCCAGTGGGCCATCAATTCAACACCCCGAGTGATGATTTGATTATTCCCTGTGATGAAGATGTGGCTTTTAATCTTCATTCCAAAGCAGGTACGGATTCTAATCCTGCGTATGTCGGAGTTCAACATGCATTCTGGCTTCAAGAATGGGGCATGAAAGAGGATATAGTTCCGGGCCTACCTCAAGGAACCAATATGTTCGTCCAACCCAATGAACTAGGGTCTTTTCCAATCCGTTGTGCAGAATTCTGTGGCCTACAACACTCGATGATGACCGGTCAGGTTACAGTAGTGGCTAGAGAAGGTATGACTTGTGATGCAGATTATGGCATGGTCTTTGACAATAAGGAGGCACTCGCTTGAGAACCAGAACCATCGCAATTCTAACCGTGTTTATGTTATCATTATTCGCGGTTCCCCAGATGGATGCGCTCTCTTCAGGCCCAGGTTCTGTCGCCGATGCAGGTTGTAGTTGTCACGACCTCGGTGCGGCTACTACAGCAACGACCATCACCGTAGATGGCTTTCCTGAGAGTTTTAACGCCAGTGAAATCTATACTTTCACCGTCACCATCGATAACGACTTGCCCGTTGTCGGTAGTAAAGATCACTTAGGTGGTTATCGGATTCTGACCACCGGTGGCACTGTTGTCAATAGTGACCCAAGCCTCGGCCATGAGGTCGATGGCGGTTATACCCACACATCTGCTGGCAATAAACAACGCTCATGGACCTTTGAATGGACCGCTCCAGGTGATGGTGAATCTACTGCCGACTTTACCATTCACGCAAATGCGGTCAATGGTGATGGTACTTTCAATGGCGACGGTCCAGCGACACTGATGTTCACCATTCCTGGAGTAAATGCAGACGCCCAGGCTCCATCCGCTCCACCCCTTACAATTCTGTTAACCATCATCGGATTGGCGATAGGCCTGATACTTCTAGGAACCATGTGGGTATTCTACACCCATAACCCTGAGACCTTTTCAATCGCAAATTTCTGGTATTACATCAAACCTTGGCTAACCACCAATGATCACAAAGAAATAGGGATTCTCTACTTCTTATTCGGGTTCTTGTTCTTCTTAGTAGGTGGATTGCTCGCACTACTGTTCAGGATACAATTAGCATTGCCCGAGAATGATTTCCTCACCTATGACGAATATAATTCATTTTTCACACTCCACGGAACAACGATGATTTTCCTCGCAGCAATGCCGATGATTGCCGGATTCATGAATTATGTTCTACCCTTACAAATCGGAGCAAAGGATCTTGCTTTCCCTCGCATTAATGCCCTCGGGTTTTGGCTCTTAGTCGCCGCTGCTCCATTGCTATTCAATGGCATTTGGAGTGGTGAAGCAGCAGATATTACTTGGGTGATGTATCCGCCATATTCCAGTCTTTCTGGAATTGGAGAAGCCGGGCCAAACGCTGGCACGGTTGCATTCATCTCAGGAATGATTTTGCTTGGAGCATCCTCTACATTAAGTGGAATCAATTTCATAACAACTGCATTTACCATGCGTGCCCCTGGTGTTACTTGGATGAAAATGCCATTGTTTACCTGGTCGGTATTGATCAGTGTATTCATGCTCTACATCTCACTACCAGCATTGATAATCGGTCTCGCCTTCTTGTTATTCGACCATACCTTGGGCACCGTCTTCTTTACTTCAGGTGGCGACCCACTGCTTTTCCAACACCTCTTCTGGTTCTTTGGACATCCAGAGGTATACGTGGTCATCGTTCCTGCCTTTGGGATAGTTAGTGAGATTTTGGCTACCAGTGCCCGCCGCTCAATCTTTGGCTACAAATCGATGGTCTACGCCATGGTTGCAATAGGTATCGTCGGCTTTATCGTATGGGGGCACCACATGCTCACTAGTGGCATGGACCCATTCTGGAGAGCTGCATTCATGATTACCACCATGGCTGTTGCTATTCCGACGGGAGTTAAAATCTTCAATTGGCTAGCGACTCTTTGGGGAGGAAGTTTAATCTTCAAAACCCATACATTGTGGGCATTGGGATTTATCATTACCTTCAGCCTTGGTGGACTTTCTGGAATGTTTTTCCCAGTAGCTGGTTTAGACACACATTTCCATGATGGTTACTTCGTTGTCGCGCACTTCCACTATGTCTTCATCGGTGGAACAGTCTTTGCATTATTCGCTGGAATATACTATTGGTATCCAAAGGTAACCGGTCGTAAATTAAACGAAACCATGGGATTATGGCACTTCCTAATCGCTTTCAGTTCTTTTAACGCTACCTTCTGGCCAATGCACGCACTCGGTATCATGGGCATGCCTCGCAGAACCCATACCTATGCCGCGGATTCGGGCTTTGCAGAATATAATATGACGATTTCAATCTTCGCTTTCATCTTCGGTATTTCGCAATTAATCCTACTATGGAATCTCATCTACAGTGCAAAGCGTGGCGAAAAGATAGGCAAAGACCCTTGGGGCGGATGGTCGTTGGAATGGTCTACAACAAGCCCACCTCCTACACCGTCCTTTGATATCATCCCTACACAGAAAGATGCAAACGTGGGCCATGACCATGGCCACGGTACTAAGAAGATCAAAGACCGGTTGTGGACTGCTAAGAAAAAAGGTGACTCTGAGGAGGTGATTTTATGAGTGCAAATTTACACGATGTTAAGAATACCATTTGGATGCGTAGCGTTGTCATCGGTGGGGGATTAGTATCGATCGGTGTTCTTGCTTATATCGTGATGGCTGTGGCAATCGGTTCGAGTTATCATCACATTTGGGATGAGGCTGTGGTCAATTACGATCAGGTCATCAACGATGGATATCATACTGGGGATGCAGAATACGATGATGCAAAAGATGCGAAAACAGAGGCTCATCTATCTTATCTGACCTGGACTACTGCTGGAAAAACCATCCTAATTATGACCAGCGTTTATGCTGCGTTCTATATCTTGGCTGGATTCTTCAATAGCATTCACCCTGAGCCAGAACATGACGAACACGGAGATGGCCACGAGGAACACCATGGAAGTGCATCTCCAATTCTAATGGCGATGGGTCTTTTCTTCTTCATGTATGGTTTCCCTGGTTTCGTCAATACCTGTAAGTCGATGCTCGGGCTAGACGTCGATGCTGATTTTGCAGGATTTACCGCCTCTCTGGTCGGTGTCGCTATTCTGATTCTAGGCATCGGAAATTGGTGGCGTGAGGACTTGAGTGGATATAAAGAACAAATCGCTTCTGGTAAGCCTTTTGGCGGCCAAGATATCCGCAAAGCCGGAATGTGGATTTTCCTAATGAGTGAGATAATGGTCTTCGCTACCTTCTTCTCATCATATCTGCGAATGCGAACTGGATGGTGTACTGAATGGGCCAAGAGCGATGGCCGTTGTGATATTGTCGATGTAACAACTGCAAGCGATTTATTGCGTCACGATATTGGCACCTTGATGCCGGGGGCGATCAATACCTTCGCTTTGATTATCTCATCATATACGATTGTATTAGCGCTAAAAACAGCAAAGGATAGCGACTGGGAACCTTCAAAGAACAAGTTACTCAAATCACTATTCCCTACTCGCCAACTCGCGGTTCGTAACTATCTGATTATCACCTTGATGTTGGGGTCACTTTTCATTGTTCTCAAATTGATTGAGTGGAGTCATCTCGTAGCAGAGGGATTCGACATCGGCACCCAAGCAGGCTCGATTTTCTTCATTGCTACCGGAGCCCACGGACTTCACGTATTCATTGGATTATTAGTGATGCTTTTCTTGATATTCAAGGCCGATACTGTTGGTTATAGCAAAGAGAATAACAATGCCATGGGAATCGAATACTTCGGACTTTATTGGCACTTTGTGGATTTGGCTTGGGTAGCCATCTTCCCGGCATTCTATCTATATTGAGAGGTGATGAAAAATGGGACATGAAAAAATAATGGGCAAAGATATCTACTTCTGGAACTTCTTGGTTTTGATGTTATTTACATTCGTTGAGGTCGCTGCCGTCTTCTTTGGAGGCTCTATCGACCTGAAAATCGTCTGGGCGATTCTTATCGGCGTTGGTATCATCAAAGCCTATGGAATCGCGGCATTCTTTATGCACTTGAAGGGAGACCCGGTGATTTACACGATGACCGCATTATTTCCTATCTCTTTTGTGATATTGATGCTATGGGGAATCGGTCTTTCCAATCCTGACAGTATTCTCGGACTTCCGGGATGGTGCTCACCGAATTGGGATTACGCTTACGTGACCAATTAAATTTAAAATTAATCAAACCAAATTCCGTGTCATTGATATGGAAGAGTTATTTCGCCCAACCATGAAGACTAAGGCAATATTATTTGCCCTGATACTTTTCGTCTCAGCAATCCCCAGTGCAGCAAGTGCAGGCTATAACGGTAGCCAACTAGGGCGCCCAGCAGTTACTGATTTCACCTTGACCGATCAAACTGGTGATAATTTCTCATTCCATAACATGACTGGAGATGCAATCGTCGTCTCATTCATATTTACACGCTGCCCTGATGTCTGCCCGGTTATCACTCAAAAACTTAAATCCGTGCAAAACGATCTCGATGATTCGCTCAAAATTAATTTCATTTCGATATCGGTCGACCCCCACTATGACACTCCAGAGAAGTTGACCACTTACATGGCAACTCATAATGTCGAATGGCCGCATTTGACCGGTGAATTGGCCATAATAAAACCTGTATGGGACTCATTCATCATTCAAACTGAACAGCAAACCAAACCAGTTGAAGAAGGACATGATCAGCATGAAGAAATGACTGGCATGGATGACATGAATATGACGGCTGATATGGCTGACATGAATATGGGTGTAATCATTGTCAGTGAGAGTGGTGTAGCCAATGATTACCAGGTCCAGCCCAGTGGCTACCATCTACTCGAAGGAGCAGCATATGAAGCGAATTGGTCACTCAATGTCTCAATAGATCACGTTGCCAATGGATTTAATGGAATTGATTCTCCTTCGGATTCTTCGTGGCTGTGGGAGGTTCACACCTGGAATGAAAGCAATTCAATCTGGCAAAATATCACAGCAGATTTGGACGATATCAACGCCTTCAATGACTCGGTTTTGGCATTCGCGCCAAATAATACTGCGGACTCTGAAATCCCTGTGCCAGTGGATGAAAATGCAAGTATTACCCTAGTTTATCCAAATGGCAGCAATGAAAGCATAACCTTACCAGATATGAATGGTTGGCACATGACAGCGTCGGCATTGGATTTAGCAGGAGTTAACTTCAGTGCCCCTGATTCCTCTTTGGGTCATTTTATGGAGTCGATTGAGAATGAACCCTCTGCTAATTCTTCATGGTGGTGGCAACTCCACGTCTGGGACATGGGTACTAATACTTGGATGGATAGCGATTTTGGGATGGATTTGACCATTGATCAGGACTACATAGCTTGGGCCCCGAACAGTACCAATAACTCCGATATCCCAGTACCTAGCTTTGCCTCAATCGATCAACATACATGTAATGGTAAAGGGTGGATAATGGGAACAGGGCAGGATATGCATTGCATGTGCGATGCTGGCTATCAATGGGCTGAAGACGATATGTTGAGTTGCGTTACGATTCCGCCCCATATGCCCGAATATACTGTTGGCCATTCAACCATGACTTACATTCTCGATTCTGATTTCAAGCCATTGGTCGCTTGGTCGGGGTCGGATTGGAATGTAGCAGATATGGTAGCAGACATCCATATGGTGGCTACAGGATCTGCATTAGTTGATGCGGCAATCGATAGTGATGATTCGTGGCTGCCTGGATTTACTTTTGGAATAATTGCTTCCGCACTTGGTTTGGCAATCATTGCTACTAGGCGTGAATATTGATAAATGTTCGAACATCTCTTCAAGCGCCATGATGTAACTACAGACAATGGCGCGGAGAGAGAGATTCGAACTCCCGTGGCTTACACCACCGGCTTTCAAGGCCGGCGCAATACCAGACTATGCGACCTCCGCTTGAGCCGGTCGTGGTGACTTTCTTTCATGACCTTTGTCTTGGCTTACAAGCAAAGGCTTCTCAAAGTGAAGGCTCCCTGTGGAGAACATGGGGCGCACCTTACCACTGCTTGCCATCTTCGTTCTCGCCACTATGTCATTGGTCGGATGCACTGCTGCGCCAACTGCTGATTGGGGTACTGGTACTGATGAAATGATGATTACTAAAGAAGGTAATAACGTCACTATCAATTCGGGAATGAATAAATATACTGGAGATAGAGGTCCGTTTCAGATAATGGGCTGCGATACCAGTACGGAAAATCGCAGCACCGACTTACTTGAAGGTGGAGATAAAATTACCTTTACTGGTTATCTTGCAGATTCGGTGATCTATGCGACTCATGATAATACTCGTCAAGATGGAAGAGATGTTGGTGTAGCTGGAGCGGTTGCCATCCAAGCGATGGATTACAATGCTGCTGCTGAGTTAGAAGAAGGGATGGGGCCCAAGGTCTTCATCCCCGAGGGAGAGTGGAACAATCCCCTTCGGCCTGAATCCAAGGCAGGTGCTGGCGCTGACCCTTTGACCAAAGAAGAGGCTACTTTCTTCATCATCGGTATTATTCCTTCATCAGAAAATATATTGGATAATATCAACTCAATCGAAAGTTTACATCAAGCGGTGACTATTACCGGTTGGATATTGGTCAATACAAGTTCAGCGGATGTTCTTGCCAGTGCAGATGTAGAGGGCGATTGCAGTGTTTCTACCGATAAGGTTGCCAGATATCACGTCTATGTCACCAATATTGAACTCGAGAGTGGAGTTGTCAGCCAAAATGGAAATGATGATGATGAATGGTCTCTAGGTGATATTGACTATCTGGGTAAGTGGGGTTTCATCTTCTTCTTCATGATAGTAGGTATCGGTGGCGGTGTCGGGGCATATATCGTTTCTAATATGATAATCCTTCACGGTGCTAAATCAACTGCGCAAACCCTGCTCGGGCGTGAAGGATTCGCAAAGGCTCAAGAGATGAAGAAAGATCTTAGTCGGGCAAAGAAAGAGGGATTCTCAGCTGAAAATGATGAAGATGAAAACGACTTTGAAATTCGAAAGAAGCCGGAGTCGAAGAAGAGCAAAAGTACCGAGGTTGAAGATGCCCCTGCCCTCGCGGGATTCAACCTCGATAATATTCTTGCAAGCGGACCTGCCGACGGCGGTGGGGTCCAAACCGCTGGCGGAGGGGTCACCGTGGCCAAAGGTGCAGCATCGATGTCAGCCTCCGTACCCGCAAGTGTATCGGCCGCGCCCGTTGTAGATTCAGGACCGGTAGTTACTGGGTCGATGGGTGGCGCCGTCACATCTGCACCAGGAACCCATGCCGAGCCAACCTCACACTTCTCTGCATCGGTATCGACATCTTTTGGCACAAGTTCACCCGCTCCTGCGGCGACACATAAACCAGTAAAACGTAAGAGTGTGAAAAAGAGAGCCACTTCACCCGCACCATCTCGTGAAGCAGGACCAAGCGGCGGAGGGCCTCCCCAGCGCAAATCACAACCCACGAAAGGGGCCGGACCACCAAAGAGAAAAGCACCCCAAAAGAAAAGTGAGCCTTCGGTTGCAGATGATGACTTCGAGGACTTCTCCCTCTAAGCCCAATCAACTTTAATTGCACCACGTACCAATAATTGATCACGATGCCATTCTAGTGTAGCGGGAGCAATGATACAAGGCTCACCATCGGCTTGCACCCATGTCGCCTTACCAAATGGTTGGTCTTGAGCAACGCCCTGCTTATTCACCGGTTTAATCTCTATTCGGTTGGCTGGTCGTTGGAATATTCCCCACTTACCGATGTGTTTGCCCTTTTTCACCGGGCCCATTAGTCCCAGCATTCTCAATCGGGATAATCTAGGTGCGAAGACGAGACTGCCCTTTTTATCGACTGGTGAAACCCCTGGACATACTTTGTACCCTCCGCCAAAAGTCTCGCCGGTAGTAGCAGCGAACATAGTCAAATCGACAATCTCCGCTTCCTCATCATCGAGTTTCAACCATACTTTACGTCGAGGCCAAAACGGGATTGTCGTAATACCTAAATAGGTGTATTTGCTATTGCCTTTAATCCATTTGCCCCGGGTTAATTTCGCCCTGCTCACCGCACTGGTAATACCAGCATCGCTCTCCAAGAAGACCCAACGAACAACGGTTCCTTCGCGTTCAGGCTCTCCATCCCAAACATTGGTTTGAGGAGCGGGGTAATCCTTGGTCGCTTCAGCGGCAAAGCCTTCCAGCCGCCAAGCTGCACAGCGGCGGTCGACCCCGTCTTTTAGAATCGAGATAGCCGCCGATAAATCATTGCGTGGAATGCCTTGGGTGATAGCATAATCATTACCAGATCCATAAGGAATGATACCCATCGGAATGTCGCTACCGCGCAAAGCGCTGGCCACCTCATGGGTAGTGCCATCGCCACCAACTGCCACGATTAAATCGCTAACTCCTCTTTGGCGCAGATCCCATGCGAGATACCCTGCGTGGCCTACCTGCTTGGTGATTTGGGCGTGAACCGTGAATCCGGCCGCGGTCAATTGCTCGACTATATGCGGCCAACGCTTACCACAAATGCCATCGCGACTGGCTGGATTGACTATGCAGTGAATCTCGACCATGCACAGCCAGAGACTGGTAGCCTCAAGAGCATATCCATTGTAATGGAAGATGTCATGATAGGAAAGCCCCTCGAATGCTCCATGCAGTGGAGCGAAGAAGACCGCACTCGCATGCTGCGGGCTATCGAGCTCGCCGAGTGCGGACGCGGTAAAGTCTCACCAAATCCCTTGGTTGGATGTGTCATTGTCAAGGATGGAAAAATCGTTGCAGAGGGTTGGCACGATCATCTGGGAGGACTACACGCAGAACAGATGGCAATTCATGATGCGGAACAGAAAGGTATCGCCATCAAAGACTGTACTGCCTATGTTACCCTTGAACCATGTAATCACTTTGGCCGCACCCCGCCTTGTACTGAATCCTTGCTCTGGGCTGGAATCTCCAAAGTCATCATCGCTCACGATGACCCCAATCCTAACGTTAGAGGAGAGGGTATCAGTGTACTTGAGGATGCTAATATCACCGTCGAGAAGGGGCTGCTCAAAGAAGAGGCTGCTGCCCAGATGCGCTACTTCCTGCATTGGTGTGAATACAGAAGGCCCTTTGTAACCATCAAAGTCGCTGTCGATGCCAATGGCAGTGTCGACGACCTTGCCGAGGATTCTCAACGCTTTACCTCACAGGAATGTCTGGTTAAGGTGCACGAATTAAGGCGGGATTGTGATGCGATTCTAGTTGGGGTAAATACCGTGATTCGCGATGACCCTTCGCTCACGGTTCGACATGTTGATTGTGAAAAACAGCCCTTGAGATTGGTAATCGATCCAAACTCGAGAATTCCTGAAGATGCAATTCTACTCAATGATAGCAATAGAACCATGTTGCTTCAAAGTGGATTCAATGGCTTACAGAGGTTACTTGAGATGTTGGGGGATATGGAAGTTCAGCATTTATTGGTCGAAGGAGGGCCAACGACCATCGCTCATTTCCTCGAACAGGATCTGGTCGACGAGTTTTTATTGGTCCAATCCGATGTGGTTCATAATCAGCCAGTGCCGGCGGAGTTTGATCTTTCAAAACTCACTCGCAGCGAAAATCTAGTCTGGGGCGAGGAAAACGTCCACTGTTGGAAACGCTGAACTTCAATCACAAAAAGGCCTTGTTTTTTTCAGTTATTCCAATCTATCGACTCGCCGTAAGCAACATGTAGTGGCAGTGTAGGATGCACACCGTGCGCCTAACCCTGCTGGTGACCCTGCTACTTTGCCTTCCTTTGGTTTCTCTAACCAGTTCGGCTGATGGAAGAGCCAGTGAAATCGAAGTTACATTCGACCATAGAATCTGGTTTTCTGATGAGGTCGTTGAAATAAATGTGACTATTTCTGGTGCCCAATATGGTGTGGTACACGAGATCATCATTCAACTCAGCGATGATAGCGGTACGCTCATCACACTGAATGAGACTTGGCAGCAAAGTGCCACATATACCACAAAGACCTTTCAATTTCAATCGTTCTTCAGTGGAGAGAAATTCGTATCTGTAGATATTTCACTGTCAAAAGATGGAAGCGTGATTGGAAACGGCAATGGGAAATTTGTCGTCTTGCATAAATCCATTCTGCCATATGCCTCCAATATCTTGGTCTTTGGCGATAGTCTCTCTGATATGGGTAATGCCAAGGACAGTATCAATACGCCTGATGTCCCTCCTTACTGGAATGGTAGATTCTCAAACGGCCCGGTTTGGATTGAACATTTCTCCGATGCCATGGGCATCAATACCACTCGAGGAACAGGTACACAAGTTGGAGATAATCGCGCCTTTGGAGGTAGCCAAACCGGCCAAGGCTACAGTTATTTCATCCTCCCAAATGTCGGGGCTCAAATCAATTCATATCTTACAAATGTTCAAAGTAATATCGCTAGTGATGAACTGGTGGTACTGTGGGCTGGCGGTAATGATTTCCTATATGGTAGTGCTAATCCCGAGACCATAAGTGCCAATATGGCTTCCCACATCACCACGCTGTCTGAAGCAGGAGCTACCCGATTTATAGTACCAAATCTACCACCTTTGGAAACCACACCAGAGATTCAATCTCGCAGTGCTAACGAGCAAGCACAAATCGCGGCTGATGTAATTGAATATAATCAAAGATTAGCAACGGCCGTTGCCGATCTGGTATCTTCACTGAATATCGAAGTACAATTACTGGATACTCATGTCCTTTTCAATCAAGTCGTAGGTAATGCCGACCATCTTGGTATTATCAACACAATTGACCCTGCCTGCAGTTCCACCGGTAGTCTTCTACCGTTACCAATCTGTAATTCCGGCGACCCTGTCGTAAGTAATGTCGAACAATATCTCTACTTCGACAAAGCACATCCCACTGCAACAATGCACGCTGCCATCGGTAATTTTGCCGATAGTCTTGTTGGCCTGCCAGATAGAGATGGCGATTTGGTTACCGATAGTGATGATCTCTGTGAATGGACTATTGATGAAGTAGTCGACCAAGATGGTTGTAGTTGGGGTCAGCGCGATTTAGATGGTGATGGTGTTGCTAATGCTATCGACCTTTGTGATGAAACATCGCTTGCTGAAGTCGCTGACGAAAATGGTTGCGCTCCAAGTCAGCGCGATAACGATGGTGATGGCCTGAACGACGATGTCGACCCTTGTCCAGAAGACCCTACTGGTTCCGACCATGATGCAGATGGTTGTATCGATCTAACCGATGATGATGATGATGACGATGGCCTTCTCGATGATGAAGACGAATGTCCGAAGGGTGTCATCGGTGGCTTTGAACTTGATAGCGACGGTGATGGTTGTGTCGATTCAGAGGATGTTGACGATGATAATGATGGTCTTTCAGATGAAGATGAGGCTACTGAAGGAAGCGACCCTCTCGATGCTGATAGTGATGATGATGGCTATCAAGATGGAGCAGATGCTTTTCCCACAGATGCTGATGAATGGCGCGATTCTGATGGCGATGGTGTAGGCGATAATTCAGATGCCTTCCCTTATGATTCCGAGGAATGGAGTGATTCTGATTCTGACGGAGTAGGCAATAATTCCGACGCGTTCCCAGATGACCCACGCGAATGGGATGATCGAGATAGTGACCAGACTGGCGATAATTCAGATGCTTGCCCCGATGTTTTTGGTACCTCTCTTCAGCCTTTACCGGGCTGCCCAGATGGTGACGGAGATGGTTGGTCTGACGATGCTGATGCCTTTCCTGAAGATGATTCAGAATGGAATGATAGTGATGACGACGGTGTCGGCGATAATGCAGACCCTTTTCCTGAAGATGCCGATGAATGGAGCGATAAAGACGGTGATGGTGTCGGAGATAATTCAGATGCTTTTCCAAATGATGTGAGTGAATGGAATGACACTGATAGTGATGGTCACGGCGATAATGCAGATGTCTTTCCCGAAGATTTACGTGAATGGGAGGATTTTGATGGTGATGGTGTTGGCGATAATGGCGATGACTTTCCAACCGATGCCGAATTCTCCTCCGACCGCGATGGCGATGGCTATGCTGACCAAGTAGATGCTTTTCCAGATGACCCACAGGCAGTAAAGGATAGTGATGAGGACGGGGTTGCTGATTTCTATGACCTCTTTCCTGATGACGCTAATGAATACAAGGATTCAGATGGTGATGGAGTGGGTGATTCGGTTGACCCTATGCCCTTCTCGGACCGATATTCTAGTTCTACAGACCTAGTCGTTGATGGCTCGATGGCAATAATCGCATTACTGATTTTAGTGTTGATTCTCAGAAGATTGACTTGATGAAACTCGAACTCACGGTCGTGTGTTCGAGAAGATAGAGTGTACATCGGTTACTCTGCAAAATGATTCAGCCTACTCCGTCAATTGTGGAGTCGTGAGAACACTACTGCCATCACGTTGGATAATTGGTAATTCTAATGTTGACAATGAAGGGAGCACGTGTACTGTGCATATATTTCCACAAGCCGGTGCGAGATAGTCTTCGCCTTGCTCTGACATGATGAATCTCAAACCATGGCCACCGGGGAGAATTGCATCAATGGCCTGAAATTCCATTAGTAGTATGATTTGCTGGCCCGGAATAACAGTTTGTGCATCGTAGCCTCCTGCGTGATATCTAACGTCCATAGTCGCATGACCCAATCTCATACCTGTTTCAGCATCTTGCATCTCGACGAAAACCTGTCCGCCGTCAAAAGTAGCTGCTGCTGTGAGGTGCAGGGTGGCCAAACCAGCGATATGGAGATCTAAATTACTCATTGCGGGACAGTCGATTGTGACGGTTTGACCGCCTCCGACTACGGCTGCACCCCCGCCGGTGAATGAACCATCGTTACTACATTCGCCAAGGTCCAATGACATCCGTTCCCCATCCAAAGGTGGCCATGTTTCCTCAATACGCCATTGACCATCATTACGCTGAACCTGTGCGTGTAAGGCTGGTTTCGGGCCGATATTCTTGAGATAATATTCCATCCATTCAAACAAATCTTGAGCCCAATCCCAACGCGTCATATTGTGAATTGCTTCACCGCCATAGCCTGATGCTTGGGCATTGTGTTTGGTCCATTGATCTGGGTAGTTGTGTTCCCATTGACCAATCATACCTGCTACTTCGTAGCCGTTGTCGATGTATTCTTGATACCAATTGGTCCCGGGTGGCCCTCCGAACACTTGGTGTGGATCGACGTTCCAATCTTGTAAACCTTGAACCCAATATATGCTGCCATTGTACTTGCCGAGAGCCTTGTCGATATGACTGCGCTCATCGTAATAGTTGTCCATGTACGGGTCAGCCTCACCCAAACCGTATCGTGTTGGACCTGCAAGGAATCCTTCGACTACGTCAGCGCATAAGTTGTCGACATCATCACCGTCGTAATCGAGGATACTACCGCCATAGTTGCTATGCATAACTTGGCTACGGGCTTCAGCACTACCGTTCTTGTAGAGAAGTGGGCCTAATGCAGTGGTTCCTGAAATAGGGACGATAGTCTTCAGATGTGAACTACCCTGTGCAGCTGCTTCCCAGGCGGTTGCGCCTTCGTAGGACTTTCCGTATAGAGCGACATTTCCATTACTCCATTCTTGCTGGCCAAGCCATTCAACGGCAGTATGGATACTGAGGCCTTCGCCATCGCCACGGTAATCAAAGCAGCCTGTGCTATCTTCTGTTGCAAATACTGCTACTTGAGCGAAAGCATAGCCATGAGGTATGAAATTATCGTAGATAAACTCCCCTCGACCACCGCCGACTACATTGGTTGGAGATGATTCACTTCCTGGTTGACCATATGAGAAATAGGGGCTAACAACAGCGATTATGGGGACTTGTTCACCTTGTTCAGTGTTTGATGGTAACCAATAGGATAGGTGAACCTCTGCCGAATTTGGACCGCCTTCCCAGACTCCTGTTGTATCAACCTCAATGGTGGCTTCTTGCACATCCAATGCATAGTGAGGCCCTGGATTCAGAAGAAAACTGTGAGTATAACTTGTATTCCAATCGAGAGTATGGCGTTCATAGAGATCTGGATAGTATAATTCTACTTCTTCGGTTATGGATTCCTCTGCACCAAAGCATCCGGACAAAGTTGTGAGGATCAATAGGAGGACGATGCCTCCTGCATGTGTACGCCGCCCCATAGAACAGCGTTGAACACCTGTGGTTTGAACATACTGTTCACACATGGGCTGTGACAAATCATGGGGTCTGAAGAACTCCTATGATTTGTCTACCGAATCATTTGTCCTTGATATCAGGAATAATTTATTTCATGGTGGACTTTCGCATCAGAACCGTCAGATGTTAGTTCAGCACTCCACATTTCGTCCCCGTTAGTGTTGGATTCATACGCTGTGAAATAGAGCGTGTTGCCGACTGTAGTTAGGTAGTCAGGACTACTGCCACCTGAGCCTGAATAGATATCCTTGACCATAGTGTTGCCATTGTTCCATGGTCAACCTAGTCTACCCACTTGCTCCATGATCCTGCTCCAGGGGTTCTGTACCACCACACGCCATTTCCAATCGGATGCTCAAGCCATTCGTATCCATCCGCACGCACTTTGCCTCTTGTACCAATAGGTGGAGGTGTTTCTGGCGAGGAAATTGGAGGCGGTGCTATCTGGTCTTGCATCAATGCAACCCTACGTTTCTCAATATGCCCATCTATCAAGGAATAGTCTTCTGTGTTTATCTTATCCTTGGTGTACAGACGAGTTGCTTCATCCAGTAAGTCATCAAGAATATTGATATTCTTGGATATTCGAATCTCCTTGATGATTTGTGATACCCGTTTCTTACCGGATCTGGAACGACGAAATCTCATGACCGTTATCAGAACCGTGAATATTCCAAGGAAGGCAGAACCCGCGATTCCAGCAATTGAATCCATTGAGACCTCCGTCTTTCCAAATACAGGAAGATCGACGATGTATCCCTTCGATTCACCTTCTCCTCCGGGTAATCCCGGTTGTTCCTCTCCAGCAATGTTTTGTTCCTCTACACCAATGTTGATTGGATTCGAGGCCACACATAGAGGAACAAGCCCTGAATCACATACTGTGAATGTGATGTTCATGATGCTAGCATCAGTTCCAGTCGGTCGCCAAGCCACTGACTTGTTGACACTATTGATTCCAAGACGATTAGTAGATGAAGATACTTGCAATTCCTCACATGGAGTCTCTTCATCACTGAAATAGTCACACAGGTTCAGATACCAAAGTTCTCCAATATAGGCGATTTCATTGGTCAATCTGCCATCATACACCGGGTTCTCGTTTCTTGTTGGAATGACGTTATTCGGCCCTAGGATGAACTCGTTACCTCTGACATCTGAGATGAATAAGCAGACGTGATATTCCTGCCCATCGGTGAGACCCTCAAGTCTGATCACAGAAGGTGGCCTGATTAATTCCGAAACATCCTCTGCAGGGCCATTCACATTCGCCCCTGAACAATCACTGATGGTGGTGGTTGAATACCTGACTTGAATTGAGACCGGTCTGTCTGAATCCCCAAGTACATCCCAATTAGAACCGGAATGTGACAATTCCACTAACAAAACACTTCCATTTCCATCCTCGTCCACTACATTCCAGATGGTTGAGATGGGGGGGGGTGTAGTGTCGATGACCTGTTGGGGGTCTGCTGGCTCCTCGTCCTCGCTGTCGGCCCATCCATCTCCGTCGCTGTCCGGGCAGCCCTTCTTGCCACCGGAAGTCGAATCAACAGAGAAAAAGCCTGTCGAATTACCACTTGTGGTGAGGCAATCATCAAGGCCGTTGTCAAAACCATCGCCATCTGCGTCTCCTGTAGCAGAAGCATTGTCATGGAAGGCATCTGCTCCATCTAAGATAGTCCATACTGGTCCGTAATCCCCATTCTCGTCTGGGTCACTGACTCCATCTCCATCTGTGTCAAGACAACCCCATCTGTCGATTGTTGAATTACCATAGAATTCAATGCAAGCATCGGGCTGAAACCCAAGTTGATTGTCGCCGTAGTCATCACCATCAGTATCATTCCACTGTGTCGGTTCATATCGCAAGTCATCTGCTGCATCACTCCAACCATCTCCATCGCTGTCAGGACAACCTAACCTGTCTATGGTGGAATTGCCTGCTATATCCCAGCAATCGTCCGCACCATCATCGAAATCATCACCATCAGTATCCCTGCTTCTCGACGGGTCGAAAGGATAGGCGTCGACTCCATCCTCGACTCCATCTCCATCGCTGTCTATGCAACCGTACACGGGAATGGTGGAGTTGCCGGAGACCTCGGGACAGGCATCAGCCTGATATCCGCTCTGATTGTTGCCATAGCCATCATCATCAGTGTCGTTCCACTGGCTTGGTTCCAGAGGGAAGTAATCGATCTGTGTGGCACTGTTGGCCAATATTCCAGGCCATGAACTATTTCTTCCGTCCTCAAGACTGAGATTGTAATTATCTCCCCATCCATCACCATCAGTATCATTCCACTGTGTTGGATTATCGATGAACCAATCGATCTTCTCAGCACCTTCTGTTTGATTGTCACCATAGCCATCATTGTCGAAATCAACCCACTGGCTGAAAGTTTCAGCAAAGACGTCACCCTCATCAGACCAACCGTCGCCATCGGTATCGATACATCCAAATCTATCTTGTGAGGAATTGCCCCATTCGTTGGGACATACATCACCAAGGACTCCACTGAGGTTGTCTCCATATCCATCTGAATCTGTATCGGTAGTTTGTGTTGGCTCATTGATGAAGCCATCGAATACATCTGCCACACCGTCTTTGTCGGTGTCCAGAAGGATTTCGATTGAGATATTGAATTGTTTAATTCCGCCATCATTCTCTGCATACACGATGTATGAATTATTTGCAAGAGGTAGAGTCGGTGTTCCAGAAATTACCCCTGTAGTGGAGTTGATTGCAAAGTACCCAGAGAAATTAGTCCATCCGCCTTGACGTTCCATAGTCCATAAATCGACTCCAGTGCCGTTCATTACAGGAATAAGGGCGAAATAAACCCCTTCTGTTGCGTTATAATGAGTCACGTTGTAAGATATCTCAGTTACAGGGTTCACAACAATCATCGTGAATGATGTGGAAATTGAACCATTATCATTGTACGCTGTGATGGTGTAGGTCCTAAGGGAACTGTTTACAGAAGGTATGCCCGAAATCTCTCCACTGGCTGGGTCTAGTGTAAGGCCCGCAGGCAGGAAGGGGCTGATTTCCCAGCTGTGAACTCCAGCACCAGTCAAATCGGGAATGATGGGCATGGCCGAGCCATTTATGAGTTGGTAATTGTTTTGAGGATAGGAAATCGGGTCAAGTGGATGAACAACTACGATGGATATGCTCGTGTATACGGTTCCGTTGTCATTGTACGCTGTGATGGTGTAGGTCCTAAGGGAACTGTTTACAGAAGGTATGCCCGAAATCTCTCCACTGGCTGGGTCTAGTGTAAGGCCCGCAGGCAGGAAGGGGCTGATTTCCCAACTGTGAACTCCAGCACCGATCAAATCAGGACTGATGACGACGATGGCCGAGCCATTTGTGAGGTTGTAATAGTTTTGAGGATAGGAAATCGGGTCAAGCGAGTGTACCACTGTAATGGAAATGTTGACATAAGCAGTTCCAGCCAGATTTTCAGCAGAAACCATGAATGTCGTCTGACTCATGTTGATTGTTGGAGTGCCGCTTATCGAACCGGTTGAATTGTTGAATGACAAGTTGCTCGCTGTTAGAGTGGATAAGGGCTGAATGGCCCATGAATTGACGATTCCTCCGGTCTGAGTTGCATTCCAACCACTACCTAATGAAACATCAACGGTGAAAACTGGATTGAGTGAAGGGTACTGTATATTGGTTGGAATCGGTTCACCAACTGATATCATCAAGTTGGTGTAGTTGTTACCAAATGAATTGTTAGCCCAAATAGTGTAATTGACCGTTATCCTGCTTGAATTTGGAATACCCGATATTTCTCCAGTATTGCTGTTGAATGAAAGGTTGAGTGGACTGATGTCAGGACTAATACTGAAATTGCTGGTGTTTGTTCCTGCATTTGACAAGTTGAGTGAGACGATGGATAGATTGCTCCTGAAGTCGTAGGTAGCATTTGGATATGATACCAGTGGAGTGTCTTCAATCGTATCCTGACAACCATCTGAATCAATGTCTGTCGAACCACTTGAGGTCCAATTTATTGCCCCATAGTGGCATCCATCATCGATATCTGCTACAGTGTCATTATCGTCGTCACTATCGCACACATCTCCAATAGAATCATTCTCATAATCAGATTGATTGACATTAGAAATACTCACGCAATTGTCTGCCCCATCAGAAATATTCCATACATCGCCATTGATACCCGTGGGATCAGGGTCGCTGTAACCATCGCCATCGGAGTCAGGACAACCCCAGCGGTCTTGGGTCGAGTTACCAATGACACAATCAGAGAAGCGGAATCCGTTCACCAATGTGAACGACTTCGAGTCAGCAGAAATGCTCAGATTCAAAAGACCGCCAGCATGTGGTAAAGTAGTGAATTGTAAGGTAGTGGAATTGATCATCGTGGCACTTGGTAGGCCAATCCCTCCAAGGCTTAGATCGACAGCATTGGCATCTTCAGTTCCGACAACAGCCTGCAATGAAGCGGAAACAGATGGAACCGTGGTGAATGATGGTGAGGAAGCCTCTCGTCCATATACAGCATAAATCATCTGAGATGAAGAAGCTGCTATCGAAGAAATCTCCACTTGGAAGGTTCCGTCAGAGTCCATTGAATGATTCAACAGTTCTCCACTTTCATTTCTGAATTGG
>Ga0302123_10000979_pt1 | contig 20876 bp, 20 predicted proteins | sample CB21_321_MG_FD_203109 | JGI IMG/M metagenome (GOLD analysis project Ga0302123, IMG submission 203109) | Marine microbial communities from Western Arctic Ocean, Canada - CB21_32.1 | ecosystem: Environmental > Aquatic > Marine > Oceanic | place: Canada: Western Arctic Ocean | collected 2017-09-28 | reverse complement strand
CCGGCTGATGTTGCAAATGAACTTGGTCTCGAGCCGACAGATATTGATGTGAGGTTTCCTTGTCGAAATGTTTCAACTGGCCTGGAATCCCTGCTGGTACCACTGGTTTCCTATGCGGCGCTGAAGAATGCCTATGTGGGCCAGGGTCAGTTAGCGCAAATGTATTTCCTGTTTTGTGCGGGAGGGTACAACTCGGAGCAACGGGTCCAGGCGAGGATGTTTGCAGCGAAATTGGGGGTCATGGAAGATCCGGCCACCGGCAGTGCTAACGGTTGTCTTGCGGCGTACCTTGCTGAGTATGAGTATTTTGGCCCTGGTCCGGTTGATGTGAGCGTGGGGCAGGGGTATGAAATTGAGCGACCCTCACAGCTCTACCTGCGGAGTGAGAAACGTACCGATGATTTCTCGATTCGTGTTGGTGGCAAAGTGCGAGTAGTAGCTGAGGGAGAGTGGAAGGTTTAGCGTTTAATGCAAGCGCGTGATTTAGGGATCGGCATCATCCTTGATGATCTCGATTTTCCAGTAGAGTTCAATAAACGCAGCAAGTTGTCGGTCAATGAGACCTCTGTCACCGCGAAACTGCTGAACATCAATGCCGGCACCGCAAACATCCAGGACGCCCGGTAATGCAGGAACCGCTGTGGAGACGTCGCCATCATAAAGTCAGATACATTGTATTTAGAGCTTTACAGGATAGCTTACCTGTCGAGCTTAATTGACCCAATACAGATGCTCATCATACGGCCATGAACGATTCGGTGAAGTTTGAAGTCATGTTCCTTTCCTGGGATTTAGTGCTAAGGTTTGGAGCTGCTTTTTATGTGGCTTGGCTAATATTTATGAATGAACCTATTTCAGGCGTATCCCCATATGGTCATGCCATCGGGATGTCTGTGCAAGACACCTCAGACTCTAAGCTGACCGTAAAGGTACCCTATGCGGCGCATCTGGTTGGCGATCCAGACACCGGGGTTATTCATGGTGGCGTAATCACTGCTGCGCTGGATAACGCCTCTGGGTCGGCCGTAAGAGTGAGTAAAGACTGGCACGACAATCTGAGCATGGCGACTCTGGACATTCGAATTGACTATATGAAACCAGCGACTCCGCACGTTGACCTGCTGGTCACGGCGGAATGCTACAAACGAACAAAAACGATTGCTTTTGTCAGAGCCGTTGCCTATCACGAAAGTGAAGACGATCCGGTGGCCACATCGGTGGCAACCTTCATGATGGGTACGCCCAACCAGCGGAGGTCCTGAAACATGCAGATATTGAAACAACTGAGAGAAGAAGGCCGTGCAGAAGATATGCAGGCGTTGCTCGATCACATTCCATACGCGAAATTTATGGGAGTACAGGTCGACAGGAAGGGAAATGAGGTGACTACCATCCTTCCGTTTAATGAAATGTTAATTGGTAACACGATGCTTCCCGCGATACATGGCGGTGCGATTGGTGCATTCCTCGAACTCACCTCGTTGATTCAGCTTTTGTTTAACACCCAATGCGAACGACTGCCCAAGACCGTAGACGTCTCAATTGATTACCTTCGGTCGGGTCGACCGGTGGAAACATTTGGGCGTGCGGTGGTCACTCGTCAGGGACGTCGTGTGGCCAATGTTCGTGCCGAGATCTGGCAGGATGAATTCAATAAGCCTATTGCAGCGAGCCACGGTCACTTCCTTCTAACGCCTGTTTAGTCCTGTATTTAAACTCAATTCAAAAAGGGCCGGGGGGTAACGGGCACGGCTGGACTTTGTAAGGCCTAATCCATGACAAAAATGAGATTTTTACTCCGAGCGCAATTTCGTTATCCTGACCACTGACAATCATTCACTATTCCTGAGAGGAAGATTCATGGGAGATGTATATATAGTAGAAGCTTGCCGGAGCCCTATTGGTAAGCGAGGCAAAGGGCTGGCTGGACTGAAACCGGCTGACCTTCTGGGTAAAGTACAAAAAGCTGCACTCGATCGAAGTGGTATTGCGCCAGAGAAGATTGACCAGGTCGTCGGTGGTTGTGTTTCCCAGGTCGGTGAGCAGACTTTTAATATCGCTCGGATTGCCTGGTTGAGTCAGGGATTACCGCTTGAGGTCGCATCAACAACAGTGGACGCTCAGTGTGGTTCCAGCCAGCAGGCAACTTCCATGGCAGCGTCGATGGTCGGTGCTGGTATCGAGGATGTAGTGATGAGCTGTGGTGTTGAGATGATGTCTCGCGTTCCGCTGGGTGCAGCGATGAAAGATGGCTCTCCGATGGGTGAGAATTACGCAAATCTCTACCAGCCAACTAGCCAGTTTATCGGTGCGGCGATGATCGCCGAGGAATACCAGGTTACTCGCCAGGATACAGACCAGTTCGGACTCGAGAGTCAGGAAAAAGCGATCCAGGCATGGGAAGAGGGTCGATTTGATCGTGAAGTTGTAAGTATCGAAGCGCCGATTCTGAATGAAAAATTCGAGCCGACCGGTGAAACCCGGATGATTACAAAAGACGAGGGGCTAAGGGCAACCACGTTTGATTCTCTCGCAGGCCTTACGCCTGTGCCTGGGCAGGAGATTCATACCGCGGGTACAAGTTCACAGGTATCTGATGGCGCAGCGGCAATCATTATGGCTTCAGGCGAAGCCTGCGAACGTCTTGGCGTTAAGCCTCGTGCAAAGATTGTGTCCACGACACTGGTTGGTGTCGATCCTGTCACCATGCTGAAAGGGCCGATTCCTGCGAGCCGTAAAGCCCTGGACCGCGCTAACCTGACAATTGACGACATCGACGTGTTTGAGGTCAATGAGGCCTTTGCCTCCGTTGTTCTTGCATGGCAGAAAGATCTTGGTATTGATCCATCAAAGGTCAATGTTAACGGTGGTGCGATTGCCCTGGGTCACCCGACAGGCAGTACAGGAGCACGTTTGATCACGACTGCGCTGCATGAACTTGAGCGCACCGGTGGCCGGTATGCACTGATTGCAATGTGTTGTGGCGGCGGTCTTGGGACAGGGACTATTATTGAGCGTCTCGACTAGGCTCATCTAACCAGCATAAAAAAAGGGGCTTACGCCCCTTTTTTTATGCTGGTACATTTTTACTTTTTGTCGAAAGCGATATTGAGCCCGGTCATGCCGTGGAGGAGCGCATTTGCCGAGAATTCCGGAACCGATGCGCCTTCTGCGAGCCTGAAGTTTTCCATACGATCCAGGATTATCTTGAACCCGATATTCATTTCTCGGCGGCTGAGTGCTGCACCAAGGCAATGGTGTACACCTTTGCCGAAGGCAACCTGGTCTTTCAAGTTGTCGCGCATCAGATTGAATTTCGCTGCTTCAGGAAACTGGTTGTCGTCGTGGTTGGCAGAGGCAAACCGGGCGAACAGAATTGAATTCTCGGGGATGGTAACCCCGTGCATTTCAACTTCTCGCGTCGTCCTGCGAAACATGTTTGATGATGGGCTTGAGATTCGCAGCACTTCTTCAACCAGTCTTGAAATCATTTCTGGAGAAGGGTCGTCTTTGAGCAACTGGTATTGATCGGGGTTTTCGATCAGCAGCCAGAGGCCTTCTGTCAGGGATGCGCTGGTCGTTTCATTGCCTGCCACGAGAATTTGGGACAGCATCGACAGACATTCAGCGTCAGTGAGTGGTTGCTCGCCATCAAAGCTGGCATTGACCAATTTGGATAGAATATCATCAGCCGGTTCTGCGCGACGTTCGTTCATTCGAGCAACGAAATAATGCTGGAACTCTACCATGTCTTTTGCTGCTTGGAGTATTCCTTCCTTGTCTAGTTGTTGGCTGAGGTTCCCGATAAAGGCTTCAGTCCATTTACGGAATAAAGGAAGGTCTTCCTGTGGTGCTCCGAGCTGGGAAATAATTACCCTTAATGGCAGGGGCACGCCAAATTTCGACAGGAATTCGCATTCACCCTTGTCAATAAAAGTGTCGATTAACTCGTTTGAGAGGTTCTCAATAAAAGGCTCGAGGCTCTTCAGGCTTGAGGGTGAAAACGCTCCGTCGACGAATTTACGATAGCGTCTTTGATTGGGTGGGTCTTCTGTCAGCATCGTGGGAACATTTTCGTAACCGGTTTTGAGGACCTCTATAACTTCAGGGTCTTCTGATCCGGCCATGGCGCGAGTCGGGCCCATCATGCGGCTGGAAAATGTTTGGTGGTCTTTCGCTATTCGGATGACATCTTCATAGCGTGAAACAAAAAAAATGCCGGAATTCGGGTCCTGGAATACGGGCGCCTCATCCCGTAGCCGTCTATTCATCCCCCAGGGAGATTTTAAAATATCGGGATGCATCGGGCTGATTTCATGGACAGGACAGGTTGCGACTCGTGCAACTTCATCGGACATTGTTAGGGAACTCCGGTATTTTTCAAGATGGCAAAGAATACCACTAAAACATCCGGCGGTGATTGTAATCCGCTATACTTTGCGGGTTGTTTATCGGTAGGTAAAAATGTGATTAATAAGCAGGTTGTACTAGCAAGGCGCCCCTCGGGCGTTCCCGTTCCGGAAGATTTTCAGGTTGTGGAGACAGAGGTCGGGACACCCGGGCCCAATGAAGCGCTACTTGAGAATCTGTATGTGTCGCTGGATGCAGGTTTCAGAAACTGGATGGATGAGGGCTCCGGTGACGATGTGTTGCCGGCGATGGAGCTTGGGTCTCCGGTAATGGGGTTGACGGCCGGTCGGGTCGTCGAATCCAATCGAGATGACTTGAAAGTGGGTGAGGTGCTGGTCGGGCGGCTTGCCTGGGAAGCTTATTCAATTGCCACCGATCAGGACCTGTTGGTTCCTATCGAGGAAAAATTTCAGCAACCGGCGAACCTGTTTCTGGGATTGCTAGGCGATACTGGTCTTTCCGCCTACTTCGGCTTAGAGCGTGTTGCTAAATTGCAGCCGGGGGAAACAGTTGTAGTATCTGCTGCCGGTGGTGCTGTTGGAAATGCAGCCGGACAGATTGCAAAAGCAATGGGTGCAGGGAAAGTTATTGGGTTTGCTGGCGATACCGAGAAATGTAAATGGCTAGAAGAAGAGGTCGGCTACGACGCAACCATCAACTACAAGACTGACGATATTGATAAAGCGCTTGGTGAGCATTGTCCCAATGGCATTGATGTCTATTTCGACAATGTCGGTGGAAACCTGCTGGAGCCAGTGTTGGACCATATTAACTACCAGGCACGCATTGCATTTTGTGGTGCTGTGGCCGACTACACGTCAGAAGATGGTGCGGGGCCGGGTAATCTCTTCAGGCTGGTAGCTAATTGCGCGAAGCTTGAGGGTTTTATGACTCACTACTGGACCGCGGACTATGAAGTCGCAAGAGAAGTACTCGTCGGTTGGCTGGAATCAGGCAAGCTCAAGAGCTATGAGGCGCGATACCAGGGAGTGGAGAACTGCGGTGTGGCATTCAGTGACATGTTTAACGGGAAAACTTTTGGTAAGGCGATAGTCAAGGTTGTTGCCGATTCATGAAGTATCCTAATGCCACGCTGTGGTATGTGGTTTTCCTGCTGACGCTTGCATCGACATTGTCTTTCATCGATCGACAGATACTCAACGTGATGATCGGCCCGATCAAGCGTGATCTGGGGGGGCTCTCAGATACCGAGATATCACTGATCATTGGGCTGGCGTTCTCTACAGTTTATTCACTGACCACGTTACCGCTTGCACGAATCGCGGACAGGTACAGCCGCCGTAACGTTATTGCCGCGGGTATTTTCAGTTGGAGCCTGATGACGGCGCTGGCTGGTATGGCGAATTCATTCTGGGCTCTTTTTGGCGCACGCATGGGGGTCGGGGTCGGTGAGGCGTCTCTCGGGCCGGCCACACAATCAATTCTCGCGGACTACTTTGAACAGCATCGCTTACCCCTTGCTTATGGAATAGTCGCAGCAGCTCCGTTTATCGGTACAGGTCTTGCGAATATTGTCGGTGGACCGCTGATAGATTACCTGGAGGCTCGCCCGCTGATAGTGATGCCAGTCTTTGGCGAGATGTACTCCTGGCAGACAGTGTTGGTTGTCGTCGGTCTTCCCGGCATATTGCTGACGCTACTGATGTTTACGATTAAGGAACCTAAAAGGAGCGGCGCTAGCGCTGATCGTACTGAAGGGTATTCCTATCGCGAGCTCTGGCAGTTTTGCCTTTCTCGCCGGAAGTATCTTAGCTATCATTTTATCGCCTACCTTTGCTTGTCGATTCAGGGTTTTGCCTTTCTGACGTGGATCGTCGAATTTTTTGTGCGAATTCATGGCTGGACTCGCACAGAGATTGGCCTTACCTATGGCAGTATTGCACTCATCGTGGGGATCATGGGGAGTATAGGTGCTGGCTACTATGCTGGTTACTGGTTGGCCAAAGGCAGGGCAGATGCACCTATGCGTTTGGCTTTTTATGGCACGATTGGCTTGGGCCCGCTGGCGGTGATTATGCCACTGGTTTCAAGCGACTGGCTCGCCATTGCGATTATTATTCCGATTACTTTCTTTATGGCAATGCCGCCAGGGCTTTCCAATGCGGCGCTCCAGGCGATTTCGCCAAACAGGTTGAGAGGCCAGATGATTGCAGTGTATTTGATCTGCGTAAGCTTTTTGTCCTACTTGTTCGCACCTTTGATTATCGGGCTAATGAACGATTACGTATTCGGACGTGAAGATGCTATCGGCTTGTCGCTTTCATCGCTGGCGTTCGTGAATTATGCGATAGCCGCGGTATGTTTGTACCTCTGCCTGGATCCCCTGAAGGATGCTGTCAGCAGGGTGCGAGAGTTTGCGGAAGACTAATTTCAGTGGAAGTTAGCGGGTTTATCTTGCTTTTGCCCCGCCGCCGACCCGGAGTATTTCCCCGCTTATCCAACTGGCCGCATCTGACGCAAGGTAAATACACGCGGAGGAAATGTCCTCGGGGGTGCCAAGTCGACCCAATGGAATATTCCATTCTTCCAGGATTTGATCCAGTTGGCTTTCATCCCGGCCAATAGCTTTCAACATCACTTCTGTTGGGATGGCCCCTGGAGCAACAGCGTTGACCCGAATGTCCGGCGCAAATTCCGCAGCCAGAGTCCATGTCAGGGAATTGGTACCGGCTTTAGCGGCACCGTAGTGAGCACTACCGGGGACAGGTCCGGTGCCTGCGCCGGATGTAATGTTGATGATTGCGCCTTTCTCCATGTACTTGGCTGCCGTGATGGAGCCGGTATAGATAGAGGTCAGGTTCAGGGCAATCGTCCTGTCCCATTCGTCGCGCGGTAACTCGCGGATGGGCATTCTCATGGGCGAACCACCGGCGTTGTTCACCCAGATAGTGAGCTTGCCGAAGGTGTCGACTGCTGCCCGGGCTAGCGCATCAAGTGCGATATCGTCGGTGACGTCGGTTGTTACCGCAATTGCTTCTCCTCCGCCTTCACGAATGGCTTCTGCTACCGCCTCAATCTCGTTCGTTCTGCGCGCAGCGACAACCACCTTGGCCCCGGCTTTGGCGAAATCTTTTGCGATGCCTTCCCCAATACCCCGGCCAGCGCCAGTGACGACAGCTACATGTCCTTCTAGGCTATATCTTTCAAGTACACTCATGGTCAGGCGGCCGCTTGCTTTGCGTCTTCAAGTCGCATTTTAAGTTCTCTGAGTTCTTTGTGGAGCTCTTCGGGAACATGGTTTCCATAGCTGGCGTAGTAGTCTTCAATCAGTGGGATCTCTTCAAGCCATCCGTCGACTTCTACCCGGAGTAGTTCCGCAATCTGATCATTGGAAAGACCAAGACCCGAAAAATCCAGCCCATCAACGTTGGGCAGGTTACCGATAGGCGTTTCAACTGTCTCTGCTGTACCCTCACATCGTTCGAATATCCATTTCAAGACACGGGAATTTTCACCGAACCCTGGCCATATAAATTGGCCGTCGTCGTCTTTTCTGAACCAGTTGACGTAGTAAATTTTGGGAAGCTTAACGCCCTTCTGCTGGCCCGTGTTAATCCAATGACTCCAGTAGTCGGCCATGTTGTAACCGCAGAAGGGCAGCATCGCCATGGGGTCTCGTCGAAGCTCGCCGATTTTTCCCGCAGCAGCGGCGGTTTTTTCGGATGAAACAATGGAGCCAAAGAAGGTTCCTTGCTGCCAGTCCCTGGCCTCGTTCACGAGCGGTACAACCGTTGCTCTTCTTCCGCCAAATAGAATGGCGCTAATGGGAACGCCCTTCAGGTCTTCCCATTCATCTGCGATAACGGGACATTGGGCGGCAGATACCGTGAACCTTGCGTTGGCGTGAGCTGCCGGTGTTTCAGAGTCCGGCGTCCAGTCATTACCCTTCCAGTCGATCAGGTGTGCCGGTGCATCGCCTATACCTTCCCACCAGACATCGCCATCATCGGTTTCGGCAACGTTAGTGAAGATACAGTTTTCGGTAAGGCTTTCCATGGCATTGGCATTGGAGTCCATGCCGGTTCCTGGCGCGACACCAAAAAACCCGGCTTCAGGGTTAATCGCGTAAAGCTGGCCATCATCGCCAAATTTCATCCAGCAGATATCGTCACCTACTGTTTCAACAGTCCAGCCGGGAATAGTAGGAACGAGCATCGCCAGATTGGTTTTGCCACATGCGCTGGGGAACGCGCCGGCAATGTAATGGGACTGACCTTCAGGATTAGTCAGTTTCAGAATCAGCATATGTTCCGCGAGCCAACCTTCGTCCCGCGCCATGACAGAAGCGATTCTTAGCGCAAAGCATTTTTTACCGAGCAAGGCATTGCCGCCGTAACCGGAACCGAAGGACCAAATCTCGCGCGTTGCCGGGAAATGGGCAATGTGCAGTTTCTCTGGATTGCAGGGCCATGGGGCATCTGCTACGCCGTCATCCAGGGGGACACCCACTGAGTGCACGCAGGGGACGAATTCTCCGTCTTCTCCCAGTTCATTCAGAACGGGCTGACCGACCCGGGTCATGATGTGCATGCTGGTGACGACGTAAGGTGAATCAGTGATTTCGATACCGATATGGGCGATCGGCGAGCCTACAGGTCCCATTGAAAAGGGGATGACGTACATGGTTCGGCCGCGCATACAACCGTCGAACAGTTCGGTCAGCGTTGAACGCATTTGATCAGGTTCTATCCAGTTGTTGTTCGGCCCCGCATCCTGTTCTTCTTCTGAACAGATATACGTCCTGCTCTCTACCCGTGCGACATCCGCTGGATCCGAACGTACAAGGTAGCTGTTAGGTTTTTTTTCTTCGTTTAGTTTTTTTGCGACACCTGCGTCTAAAAGCAGGCCCCACATGCGGTTGTATTCCTCGGTGCTGCCATCGCAAATAACCACGGCATTTGGTTGGCAAAGGTCTTTCATCTCTTCGAGCCAAGCCGCGAGCTTGTTGTGTTTCAGCATCAATTTCCGCCCTTTTTGTTTGTGCTGGTACCCATAAAATTGCCTCCGAAGCAGCTGGGTCGTAAGTCGCTGAAGAATAACGTATTCGGTTCTCTAAATCGACGCGTGGCGATGGTTTTTATGGGTTTCTATTTGAGTCCCTATTAATGGGTTGGCTCAGTTTGTGAGGGTTGCAGGGCAAGGTTCTGTTACGATGCGCATCATGCAACTCCAGCCCTCCAGAAAACTCGATGAATACCGGCCCTATTGGGCCGAATGTTTCGGTATTGCACCATTTTTGCCCACCTCAAGGGCGGAGATGGATGCCCTGGGTTGGGATAGCTGTGATGTGATCATTGTCACCGGGGATGCCTATGTGGATCACCCCAGCTTCGGCATGGCCGTTATTGGCCGGGTGCTGGAAGCGCAGGGTTTCCGGGTTGGTATTATCGCGCAGCCCGAGTGGCGGGGGACGGAAGAATTCTCTGTCCTGGGAAAGCCTAATCTGTATTTTGGGGTTGCTGCGGGCAACATGGATTCCATGATTAATCGTTACACGGCGGATAAGAAAATTCGCCATGACGATGCCTATACGCCAGGTAACATTGGTGGGCGCCGGCCTGACAGGTCGGTCATTGTTTATTCCCAGCGTTGCCGGGAAACTTATCCAGACGTGCCGATCGTCATAGGAAGCATCGAGGCAAGCCTTAGGCGTATTGCACATTTTGATTACTGGAGCGAAAAAATACGCCGATCGGTGCTACTGGATGCAAAGGCCGACATGCTGTTGTTTGGTAATGCAGAACGGGCAATCGTTGAGCTGACACATCGGATGGCATCCGGTGAGGCCGTGGCAGATATACAGGATATTCGAGGCACGGCCTATGTGACGAATGAGCCACTTGCAGGCTGGCGTGGACTGGATGAGACCCGGCTGCCGGATGAAAAGGCTGATAGCGGCGTTCGGTTGATGATGGAATCAGCGCCAGAATATATTGAGCTGCCATCCTTTGAATCGGTTCGGGGTGACAAGGCTCTGTACGCGCATGCGTCACGTCTGCTGCACCGGGAAACGAATCCGGGTAATGCTCGCGCGCTGGCACAGCGCCATGGAGACAAAATTGTTTGGCTGAATCCACCGCCGATTCCGCTAACGACACCGGAACTTGACTGGGTGTTTGAGCGGCCTTATCAGAGAATCCCTCATCCTGGATACGGCGAGGATAATATTCCCGCCTATGAGATGATCAGGCATTCGGTCAATATCATGCGCGGCTGCTTTGGCGGCTGTACCTTTTGTTCGATTACCGAACATGAGGGTCGTATTATCCAGAGCCGATCTGAAGAATCGATCATCAACGAGATTAGCGAAATCCGGGATAAGTCCCCGGCGTTCACCGGCGTGATTTCAGATCTTGGTGGTCCCACCGCAAACATGTGGCGCCTGAACTGCAAAGACAAGGAAATCGAAGAGTCGTGCCGAAGACCTTCATGTGTCTATCCCTCGATTTGCAAGAATCTGGATACTGACCAGACCCCACTGATTTCCCTTTACAGAAAAGCGCGTGAAGTGGAGGGGGTCAAAAAGGTCCTGATTGCATCGGGTCTGCGTTATGACCTTGCGGTTGAGACGCCGGAGTACGTTAAGGAATTGGTGACAGAACATGTCGGTGGTTACCTGAAGATCGCGCCGGAACACACAGAACAGGGCCCGCTCTCCAAAATGATGAAGCCTGGTATCGGGACTTACGATACTTTTAAAGCGATGTTCGAGAAATACTCGCAAGAAGCAGGTAAAAAACAGTACCTGATCCCGTATTTTATTGCGGGTCATCCTGGAACGACCGATGACGATATGCTAAATCTCGCGAGATGGCTGAAGGAAAACGGTTTTCGAGCCGACCAGGTCCAGACGTTCTATCCATCACCCATGGCCACTGCGACTGCCATGTATTACTCGGAAAGAAATCCGTTGAAGAGAGTCTCTCGATCTTCTGAGCATGTCAGTGTGGTGGCAAAGGCAAGACAACGCAGGTTGCACAAGGCCTTCCTGCGCTACCACGATCCGGACAACTGGCCCATGCTGCGTGAAGCGCTTCGAAAAATGGGTCGCAGTGATCTGATCGGTAACGGGAAGATGCACCTGATACCAAGAACGCAGTTTTCAAAGCCCGGCTACCGCGGTTCTCGTCCATTTTCGACTCAGCACAATGGTCTACCCAAAAACCCAGGACAAAAAAGCCGCAAATAGTTTTTAAAGGTCAGACTGCCTCTGCAATGTCGAGGGTATCTCTGAGCTCTCGTTTGAGAAATTTCCCACTGGCGTTGCGAGGCAAGTGATCGTCGCTGAGCCAGATATAGCGAGGTATCTTGTGTTTGGCCATATGTTGAAGGCAAAAGGCTCGAATATCATCAGCGGTCGCAACGGTGCCTGGTTTCAGATAGATCGAAACGCCAACTTCTTCGCCCAGTCTGTCGTCAGGGACGCCAAACACAGAGCATTCTGCAATGCTTGCCATCTTGTGCAGTGTTGTTTCAACTTCACTGCAATAAATGTTCTCGCCGCCCCGAAGGACCATGTCTTTCACTCGGTCAACAATGAAAATGAAGCCGTGTTCATCGATCGTCGCCACGTCTCCAGTGTGCAGCCAGCCGTCGGTGATTGACTCTGCGGTGGCTTCTTCACGATTGATGTAGCCCTTGATGACAGGTGCACCCCTGACCCAGAGCTCGCCAGGTTTACCCTGAGGAAGTTCGTTGCCGTCTGTATCGACTACTTTCACCTCGAAGAGGGGCATGGCGGGTCCACAGCTGGCGGGTTTATCCAGAAAGAAAATACCGGCAATGGAGGTGATAATGCCGCAGGTCTCCGTCATGCCATAGCCGGTACCTGGGCTAGCATTTTTAACTGCTTTGTCGATTTTTCCAACCAGATCGGGTTGTAGTTGCGCGCCACCGCCGCCAACGGATTTTAGTGATGATGTATCGTAATGATCAAAATCCGGGTGGCTAATCAGCTCACGAGACATCACGGGTACGCCGGTCAGGCTGGTAATTTTCTCGGCCTCGATGATCTTGAGTGCTTCACCAGCATCCCAGCGGTACATGTGAATCAGTTTCCCTCCGGCCATGGTTGTGCCCTGGGCGAGGCAGTTGTTGGCAGTCACGTGGAACATGGGTGTTGTTACCAGTGCTGATGGTGGTGCTACCTCTTCAGGATTGGGTAGTTCGACGTTATTGATCCGGGCGGTAGAGAGGCCGTTTACCTGTGCGGCGAAACCAAGGTTCATGATGTTGTGTACGCATCCACGGTGGGTTAATTGTGCGCCTTTTGGATAGCCGGTTGTCCCGGAAGTATAAAAAATACAGGCATCGGTATCAGGATCCACATTCACTTCAGGCAGATCACCGCCGGTAGCGATGACTTCCGCATAGTCGATGACACCGCCTATAGCATTAGGAAGTCGTACTCCGACGGTAGTGATATCTGGGAATTCATCCCGGATATTGAGGTATCGAGCCAGACGCTCTTGATCGCAGAACAGAACCTTCGGTGATGAATCTTTCAGGCCATAGGTCATCTCATTTTCTACCCACCAGGCATTCATGCCAACGACGGTGACACCTGTGGAAACGCATGCCCAGTAGAGAAGTAACCATTCAGGGTAGTTTCGAAGGGCTATCGCTACCCTGTCTCCAGGGTTAACACCCTGGTTGCGAAGCCAGTTTGCGATTGAAGCGGCTTCACGATGTGCATCTGCATAGGTCCAGCGTTCCTCAAGGAACACCAGGTAGTCATTAGCGGCATGGGCTGCTGCGGCCAACCAGATTTCGCGCAGGCTGGGTGGGGCCTCTGAATAGACTCGCATGGGGGAACCGCGAACTTCGATTTCCTTGTAATGGAAGGGGGCTCCCTCGGCGATGAGGGCATCCCAGGTTTCCTTATAAATATCGTACATCGTTGGCTCCGCGAACTTCAAAGATTGGGTAAGATAGGGATTCTCTTCACCGGTTGCAAATTTTGTATCTTTTTTCAGAGTGGTTCCGGGTAAACGCGAGGATTGGAAGTGACATATTTATTGGAAGGTTTAAAGGTCATTGACCTTGCCAGTTTTCTGGCGGCACCAGGCGCGGCGACGTTGATGGCGGACTATGGAGCAGAAGTTATCAAGATCGAACCTCCCGGCGGGGATGGCTACCGGCGCCTGCACGGCAATTGGAAGACAGACTATAACTGGCAGCTGACTTCTCGCAATAAGCTGGGGATGTCATTGGATATCACGACGGATGAAGGCCACGAGGTCCTGATGAAACTGCTCGATGATACCGACGTGCTGGTCACAAATTTTCGGAATGACCAGCTTGAAAAGTATGCAATGAGTTATGAAGCCCTTCACGTTCGATTCCCTCGCCTTATTGTTGCCCAACTGACTGGATATGGAAACCTTGGGCCGGACAGAAAGCGCCGCGGATATGACTCTACTGCCTGGTTTGCCAGGACAGGGATCATGCAGCTGATGAAGCCCAAGGATGCACCTCCTGTGTTTCCGGCTGGGGGGGTCGGAGATCATTCAACGGCAATGTCGCTGTTCGCCGGGGTAATGATGGCGCTGTTTAAACGTGAGAAAGAGGGAGAGGGCAGCTTTGTTGAAACGTCGCTTATCGCGAGTGGCTGCTGGGCGAATGGTATGAGCCTGCAGGGTGCAATTTCGGGGTTTGACCTGGGGGGGTTCCTGGATAAAAGTAATCGGAGTCCTTTCGCTATGGTGTACGAGACCAGGGACAGGCGATTCGTCATTCTGGTATTTACTAATCCTCCCAAGGAATGGCCGGAGTTTGCGAATGCCCTTGGACATCCTGAATGGCTGGAAGATGAGCGGTTCCAGGATATGCGTACCTTGATGCGACATCGTGATGACCTGAAAGAGATTATTGCCGAGGCGATTGGCGCAATGAACCTGAAGGACGTGAGCCTTGCGCTAGATAAGTTCGAACTGACCTTCGGTGTCATTGATGGGCTGACGGATGTCGTGCAGGACGCACACCTGATCGAAAACGGCGTGGTCATTAAAACTGAATCGGATGATCCTGAGTTTGAATGGACAATAGCAAACCCGATCAAAATTTCCGGTGAAGCCTGTAAGCCAGCAATCGATCCACCGCTTTATGGGGAGCATTCACGAAAGATTCTTCTGGATCATGGTTTCACTGAAAAGGAAATCGAATCCCTGATCCGGGACAAGGTGGTTTTTGCCGGAGAGTCCTAGGAAGTCGTGTAACCATTGGCAGTAACAACAACTTTGCCTACGACTTTTCTATCCGTCAGCATCTTCATTGCGTCGACGGCTTTCTCTAATGGGAAAGCGGCGCAGATGTGGGGGTCAATATCACCGTTTTCCAATAACTGGTACAGCTCTCTGCGGGTCCGTTCACCCAGTTCGGGATCTCGGCGTCCGATTTCACCTGCGCGGACCCCTATGACGCTGATTTGCTTTATAAGAATATGGTTCACTGCTGCTTTTGGCCAAACGCCGGATGTGAATCCGATGGTCAGTATTCTTCCGTTCCAGTTGATGCAGCGCATGCTTTCATCAAACACGCTTCCGCCGACGGGATCAAAAACCACATCGGCACCTAGTCCATCCGTCAGCCCCTTAACCTTTTCCCTGAACCCGCCGAGAGAATCGTCAGGCAGGGTATAGTTGATGACATGGTCGGCGCCCCGGGCCTTAACCACAGCAAGCTTTTCGTCCGTACCGCCGGTTGCGATAACTGTTGCGCCTAGGTGTTTGCCCAGATCGACGGCAGCCAGGCCAACGCCCCCGGTTGCACCGTGAACCAGCAAGGTTTCACCAGCTTTTAGGCTTCCTCTAATGGTGAGTGCCACGTAGGCTGTCAGGTAAGCGGTCTGATAGGCGGCAGCTTTCTCGAAACTGATCCCCGGAGGGACGGGTTTGACTGCCTGTACCTCTGCGTTGACCAACTCGCTAAATCCGCCATAGCGGGTTCCCGCTACTGCCCTGTCGCCAACCTTAAACTGATCGACGTCAGGTCCAACAGCAACTATCTCACCTGCAAATTCACCGCCGGGCGCGAACGGTAATGGGGGGGCGAACTGGTACTTGCCCTGGATCATCAAGACATCGGGAAAGTTAACTGAACAGGCCATGACCCTAATCTGGACTTCGCCTGCGCCGGGTGGCGCGATATCTACCTCGTCCAGACTGATCGTTGATATGTCGTCATTGATTTGATGGCAGCGAATGGTCTTCATTACGTGTCAATATTCCTGTCTGATCGTGGGCAGGGACAAGTTACCACAATACTGATACCCTCGGATTCATTGGCCTTGAATACAATATCTGAGGCAGGGAATAGAGTCAGGAGGAAGTTGTCGTGGTCGAAGGCATTAACGTGGAAAAAGTGACAAGGTGGTTGGTTGAACGAATTCCGGGGATCAAGCCACCGCTCAGTTTTTCACTCATTGCAGGCGGGCACTCGAACCTTACCTTTCGGTGTGAGGATGGTGCCGGTAAGGTCTATGTGTTGAGGCGCCCTCCACTCGGGCATGTTCTTGAGTCTGCTCATGATATGGGCAGGGAACATAAAATCATTGATGCACTGAAGGGTTCTGATGTGCCCGTTCCTACAAACCATGGCTTGTGTAAAGACAATTCCGTCAACGAGGCTGACTTCTATGTGATGGAGTTTGTCGATGGCCTTGTCCTGAATGACTCCGTGATAGCAGCCACATTGCCAGAAGCTTCGAGAATACCGATCGGTGAAGATGTTGTGGATATTCTCTGCAAGCTTCACGCGATCAATCCGGATGATGTTGGCCTTGGCGATTTGGGCCGTAAGGAAGCGTACCTCGCACGTCAACTCAAAAGGTGGACCAAGCAATGGGAAGCCGCGAAGACACACGATATTCCTGAAATGGAAGAAAGCTGTCGTCTGCTGGCTGACCGCATGCCTGAGCAAATTGGTGCAACCATCGTCCACGGTGATTTTCGGTTAGGTAATATGATTGTCGCGGACGGCAAGGTAAAAGCAATCCTGGACTGGGAACTTTGCACCTTAGGGGACCCGTTGGCAGATGTTGCTTACCTCATGAATAACTGGGTGACGCTTGAGGAAGTTCCGGAGCCTGGTGAAGGCGACCAGTCGCCATCTGCAGCTGGTGGTTTCATTACCAGGGAAAAGATTGCTGAAATCTATGAGAAAGCCACCGACAGGGATTTGTCCGAAATCAATTACTATCGCGCTTTTTCCCATTGGCGCCTGGCTGCAATTGGTCAGGGTGTTTACAAGCGATATCTTGTTGGTGCGATGGGTGAGGACACAGATGTGGATCTCGAGAAGCAAAAAGCGGGTGTTGCAAGAAGAGCTACCAGCGCTCTTGAGCTACTCTCCTGACCCGTTAGTGGATAGTTTTGGAATCACTTACCAGGGCCAGTAGCCGCTTTGACGCGAGTTGCTTTAGCTGATCATCTGACGTGCCCTGCAAGACCTGTGTATAGGTGTATTGCGCGAGTGTGATGTTGCCCTGCATTTCATACACAGCTCCCAGTTGCACGTTGAACTCATCCCGTTCCGGAAACAGCAACAGCTGACGATCGATACATGCCTTGCTTTCTTCCCAGGATTTTTGGCGCCAGAAAATCTGCTTCAGGTTGTCCAGCATGCGAATCAGGACATCCCGTGGTGAAGCTGGTCTGAAATACTCTTCCTTTAAAGTCGCCCTTGGGCCAGCTATCTGTCTCAACATGTTCTGGCAGTCAGCACGGCTGAGTTCACGGCCAGAAAAAGGATCAACAATAGTGCCGCTGCTGCCACCGTACTGCACAAGAAAATTTCCGGGAAATGAAATGCCACTGACTGGAATGCCAAGTCGTGAACCGATAGCAATATGTACCAGCGCAAGGCTGATCGGAATACCGTGTTTGTAATCAATAACTCGATTCAGGTAACTGTTGGCAGGGTCGTAGTAGTCGATTACATTCCCGCTGAATCCAAGGTCATCATGGATGTAATTCACCAGCGCGGACACGGGAATGCCAAGATTCGTATGGAATCGATCGTCAGACTTAAACCTGACGGCAAGATCGTCGAGTTCGCTCAGGTAGTGCTCAACAGAGATGTCCTGTTCTGCTTCAGCAGCGATCAGCAACGCTGCTTCATCCAACTTGATGTCAGCGTCTGGCTGGGCCGCCAGCCGCGCGAACCTGTTCCTGATTTCGTCATCCATTAAGTGCGTCCTCGATCGTCTCAACTTTACAAGGATGAATACTATATGCAATGCTCGGCGCCAGATTTTTGCTGGCATTGCCATTGATCAGGTTTCATTCACTCGGTGGTGGCGAGAACTGGCAATGGTGTTACTCGAGTTCATGGCTGATGCTCGGTCGACAACTCTATCGAGGTCTTCTTCTGAAGACCATTGATCGCCGGGTTTGCCTCCTGCAGCTTGGCATGAACAGGAAACCCCTGCGCAAATGACGAGCATCGCCTGGCACCGAGGAACAACACCCTTTAATGTGCCTGCGCGGGCTATTTATAGTAAAACTGATAGTGTAGTCGCATGGAAAGCGTGTATTGACGAAGATACAGCGGAAATAGAATATCATGAAGTCGAGGGGGAAACCGTGAGTGCCTGAGGTGAAATGTGAGCGTCTTCCAGCTCGTACCAAAACTACTTAAAGAACCAATCTAACCGGAGAACAATGTGGAATTTGATTTAAACCAAACGGATGAGCTGCTCGCAACGACTCGTGCGGTCAGAAAGAGACTGGATTTCGATCGGGCAGTCCCTAGGGATGTCATCGAAGAGTGTATCGGGCTATCGCAGCAAGCGCCTACCGGAACAAACTCCCAGGGTTGGCGTTGGCTGATCATTGAGGACGCGGAAAAACGTGCCGGCCTTGCCGAGCTCTACAAGAAAATGGCCGATGTCTATCTGGTTGAAGAAGGTCGCAAGGCGGCTGAATCGGGAGACGCACAAACAGCACGAGTGCTCGATTCTGCAGTATTTCTGGCAGAGAATCTTCAGAATGCCCCTGTTCATGTTATTCCCTGCCTGCAAGGGCGCCCACCGGAAGGTACGCCCCTCATGGGTATTGCTGCAATGATGGGATCTATTTTTCCTGCGGTTTGGAGTTTTCAGTTAGCGCTGCGGGCCCGTGGCCTGGGTTCCTGCCTGACCTCGCTGCATCTATTTCATGAAAAAGAAGCGGCCGAATTGTTGGGTATTCCTGATGACGTACTGCAGGTGGCCCTGTTGCCTGTTGCCTATACCAAAGGGACTGATTTCAAGCGTGCAAATCGGCCTGACCCTTCAACCATTATTCATTACGACAAGTGGTAGACAGAAAGACAATCGGGTTCAGTATCGCTGAGCCTGGTTACTGTTCTGGATTGCCTGGTTCGGCTTTTTTGCGTTGGGCTTCACGAGCCTCCTTTTTCAGCCTTGTCCTTTGGGCCTGGGCAGAAGAGGCGTCCCCTCCAATGTGGTCCTCACCTCGCTCATTAGCCAGGTGGATTTGATTCTGTCGTTCGCGAAACCTTGCCCGGTCCGCATCTGTTTTGCTGTCGATACAGTGTGAACAGCTGACGCCCTTAACGTAAGCGTTACTTTTTTTGTCGGTATCGCTGATCGGCATCCTGCATGCGTGGCATTGGTCATAAGAGCCAGGCTTCAGATCATGGTCGACAGTGACGCGATCATCAAAGACAAAGCACTCTCCTTGCCACAGTGATTCTTCCTTGGGGACATCTTCAAGATATTTCAGGATGCCGCCTTCCAGGTGATATACCTCATCAAACCCTTTGGACTTCAGGAAGGCGGTTGATTTTTCGCACCTGATCCCGCCGGTGCAAAACATGGCGATCTTTTTATGCTTGTTGGGATTCAATTCGGATTCCGCGAATCCAGGGAATTCCCGGAATGACTCTGTGTGTGGGTTTATAGCGTTCTCGAATGTGCCGATCAGCACCTCGTATTCGTTTCGGGTGTCGATCACCGTGACTTCGGGATCTGATATCAGTTCGTTCCATTCCTTTGCTTTTACGTAGGTACCCACAATCTGTCGGGGGTCGATATCGGTTATACCCATCGTGACGATTTCTTTCTTGAGTTTGACGCGGGTACGTGGGAATGGCATTTGCTCGGCGGTAGATAACTTATAGGCGATGCCGTCGAACCGGCCATCGCTCGCGAGGAAAGCCTGCAGGCTCTTTATACCTGCCGAAGTGCCCGCGACTGTGCCGTTGATTCCTTCTGCAGCGACCAGCAGTGTTCCCTTAACGCCATTGTCTTTCAACAGACTCAGTAGCGATTGTTGGAGCGCCTGATAATCATCAATACTAACAAAATGGTAAAGCGCGCAGACTACTACTTCTTTCCGGTCGTTCTGTGAGTTATCCGCCAAACCGGGCTCCCGCGAAAGTGTCTACCCAGGAGCAACCCTCTCTGGGGTTTCGTTTCGTTTTTATCAGTTGTTTGACCGGTTTGCCGATGCCTGTCGTTGCAGCGAAGGTCATGTGCATTGCCTCATAAATTTCCATGACTCAACCCTGAGTCATTAAGATTGGTGTATTATCGCTCAAGTGTTTAACAAGTTCTTGGAAAAATGAGGAGTTACCATGCCAATCAATCCTGAAGCTGTTGGTGTAAAGGGTCAGCCATCACAAAGAAGCTGGACATCAAAAGATGCCCTGTTGTATGCCGTCGGCATTGGGGCAGGTACAGACGAGTTGCAATATACGACAGAGAACACAAAGGACATCGACCAAAAGGTATTTCCCACCTTTGCGGTGATTGTTGGTGGTGGCGGGATACCGATGCGGGAAGTGGGCTCGTTCAATCCTGCCTTGATGGTACATGGTGAGCAAGGCATTGAGCTGCTGAGTGAAATTCCTGCAGAGGGTGAGATCGAAAGTGTTGGCGAGTGTACGGCCATCTACGATAAAGGAAGTGCGGCTGTTCTCGAGTTTACCTCTGAGTCTAAAAATGTTGCGACGGGAGAAGTCCTGCTTAGAACCCGGACATCGCTTTTTTGTCGAGGCGAAGGAGGCTGGGGCGGTGACCGGGGACCTTCTGAAAAAATCCAGTTTCCGGATCGTACTCCTGACCATCAGGTGAGCTATACAACACGAGAAGATCAGGCGTTGACTTACCGGTTGTCCGGTGATCGGAACCCGTTGCATTCAGATCCTTCTTTTTCAGCGATGGGAGGGTTTGAAAAACCGATTCTGCATGGGCTCTGTACATACGGGTTTACCGGTCGTGGATTACTGAATGCACTTTGTGATGGCGATGCGAGTCGATTCAAGTCCATGAATGCACGATTCTCGAAGCCTGTTATCCCAGGTGACACCCTGACCGTGTCCATGTGGGTGGACGGCAGTGAAGCCCTGTTCAGGACAACCAACCAGGACGGTGATGTCGTGATTGATCAGGGTGTGTTCAGGTTTGAATAAGTATCACCGCCATTTCCTCGGGTTTTTGC
>Ga0302123_10000970_pt1 | contig 20908 bp, 11 predicted proteins | sample CB21_321_MG_FD_203109 | JGI IMG/M metagenome (GOLD analysis project Ga0302123, IMG submission 203109) | Marine microbial communities from Western Arctic Ocean, Canada - CB21_32.1 | ecosystem: Environmental > Aquatic > Marine > Oceanic | place: Canada: Western Arctic Ocean | collected 2017-09-28 | reverse complement strand
GATTTGTAACGGGTTGAACCAGATAGATAACTATACTCAGGACTTCATATTATTTACTGTAGAGGATCGATTTGATGTCAAAACGATTTAAAATGTGGGGGAGTCTGCTATTCGGGTGTCTTGCGGTCTGGTCGAATGCTCAGGCCCAAGAGGGCGTCAAGCTCGCCGGAACCGCCTCGCTCACCCCCAAGGCGACCGCCTCGCCGGTGGGAGTAGCGCCCGAACAAGACCCGAAGCAATCCAAGGAAAAGCGAACTCTATTCAAATACGGCAGAAGCGGGCTGCAGATCGGTGAGAAGGACAAGGGCCGGTTTAGCGCCAAGGTGAACATTCGATCGCAGATTCGCTTCTCGTCGCCGTTTCAAAGCGCGCCACGCGATGAGGGCGACTTTTCAGCAATCGAGGAAGGTGATCTGCGTTTCCGGCGGGCAAGATTCAAGATGGAAGGCCACGCGTTTGCGCCGTGGGTCAAGTACAAGTACGAGCACGACTTGGTTGATACGCGCGTGCTCGATGCACGGATGACGATCGGGAAATGGGAGTGGCTGCAGTTTCGGTTCGGTCAATGGAAGGTCGACTACAGCCGCGAACGCATGGACTCATCGGGCAAGCAGCAGTTTGCGGACCGGTCGATAGTGAACAGAGCGTTCACATTGGACCGCCAGAAGGGCGCGACGGTGCTAGGCCGGCTCATGAAAGGAACGGTTGGCGACTCACGCTACTACGTCGGTGTTTTCGCGGGGAACGGACGCGGGTTCCGCACGCCGGCTGGCGCCGAGGAGTTGGACCATAGCGACGGATCTCCCCTGGTGATGGCGCGCTACCAGTGGAATTTCCTGGGGCGGGATGTCGGTCATTCGCAAAGCGACATTGAATACCACGATAAGCCGGCGGCGGCTCTGTCGTTCGGCACTGCCCGCAACCGCAGCCGCTACACGAGGTTCTCATCGAGCGGGGGCGGCCAGCTCGACGGTTTCAAGTTGGGACAGCCCGGCCAGTATGCGCTTCGACAGTTTATGGAGGAAGCCACGATGAAGTACCGCGGGCTCTCTCTGCAGCACGAGCTTCACTGGAAGAGGGTCGAAGATACCGTTAATACGAACATGACCCACATGCGAGGCGGTTATGTCCAGGCGGGGTACTTTTTTCATCACGTGCTCCCCCAGATCCCCAAACAGCTTGAAGTGGGGACGCGCTATGCAATGGTGGACCCGAATCGTACCCGCGGCAATGATCTTCAGAAAGAACTGGCCTTTGTCGTCAACTGGTTTTTCTATGGTCACGGCAATAAGTTGACCTTCGACACCTCCCGCTTCTCCCTGGGCCAACTGGAAGGGTCGGACTTGAAGGTTACGCAGGTACGGTTGCAGTGGGATGTGACATTCTAGCTAGCCATGGTGCGTGTGGATTTGGTAGTATGCTGCCAACTTGGTGAGTGGACGACGTAATGGCCACTTGGTGGTGCTCACCATGTTGCCACCCTTTGAACGCCCGTCACCTCTGGCCACTCCGCGAAGTCCCACTCCCGCAGTAATCGAAAGTACCTCGCCTTCAGCCCGTGTCGGCGCAGCCCGAACAGATTCATTGATTGGACCGTGGTGCGAGAGGAAATTTGTGCGTGCCGCATGGACTTTGAATCCTACACTCGGCAATACTTTCTTCCGAATAGTCCCGCAGTTTGGTAGCTTTGTCGGTGATGATCAAGTGCGGGAGGTAGCGCGAGTTGTCCGGCTCCCGGAAGAAGTGCCACGGCTTTCTTGTCGCGGCGACGTTGCACGAGAATCTTGAGCACACTGCTGGCGTGGTCGACAGCCTCCATCCGCTGACGGCCAACGATTTGTGACGTTTGCTCGACACGAAGAACGGGGTAGCGCGTCCACGAGTATTCACATCGTCTGGAACTAGTACGAAGAGTTCCGCGACCGCGACCAGGACTAAGCTCCTAACTGATAGACAGCTAATGAGATAGTACCCTTCGACGCGATAACTGTCGCGATCGCACCAACGATCCGCTAGCCCTAGTCATCAGCTTGGCTCAAAAACGCCACTTGGACGTAAAACGCCCTACTCGTAGAACTGACTTGGAGTCCGTTCAGCGAAGTGAGCCCATACGCGGTGCTGTGAATCCTGCCTGACGGCGAAGCTCCAATCTAGGCCGCTGGATCAACCGAAGCCGACAAGGGCGGATCTAGTCCGCCGAGAGGCCCAGGTGGGCTTCAGCCGGCGGAAAGGTGGACGGTACCGGATTTCGCGACACCTTTCCTGCGAAGATGCTCTATGCGGCTCGTTTTGAAAGACTTAGACCCAATTATGAGTCGTCGCTGGCGACTTCAACTCGAAGGCTCGCGTCGGCCGCCATCAAGGTGCGCTTTGCCGCCGTGCAGCGCCTTGCTACCGTCTGCTGGACGTGGCGCAGGCCAACTATTTGGCGAGATTCATCCTCCGCAGGATGGCTTGGAACCTTGGGTCCCCACGCACACTGTCAACCTCTGGGGTAACGAGTATCCAATATAGGTGAGCGCTTCGCTGCTCCAGGGCTTGTTCAAGCCAATGGAGACCTTCTTCGTGTTCTCCCAGGCCCAAGTGGATCAATGCGAGGTGATAGGGCAATAGGTGCTCAGGCAGTGGACGCGCCCTTAGCTCTACGATGAGATTTCGAGCTTTGTCCGCGTCGCCGGATACAGCGTATCCATATCCCAAGTGTCCCTCTCCCCAGGGGCCGGTTCTCCCCCGTTCCAGCGCTGGAATCGCTTTCTCATAGTCGCCCAACTGAAGATAGGCCCTTCCCAACATATGATGAAACCAAAAGTAATTCGGGTCGAGATCCAAAAGCTTTCGCAGTTCTACAACTGCTTCGTCGTAGCGCCGCTGTATTAACAGGACTGCGCCCGCCCCCATGTTGACGATTGGCGTGATCGGATCCAGGTCAGCGGCACGCTTCCACTCCGCCAACGCCTCATCGGTGCGACCCACCGCTGACAAGACGAAAATCGCGTACCACAGATGGCTCAACGGATAGGACGGGTCGAGCTCAATGGCCCGCAGAAACTCCCGCTCAGCCGCATTCCATTCCCAATGGTACAAGGCCTGAATAGCTCCTAGCGAGGCGTGTCCCGCCGCCAGGTCAGGGTCGAGCTCAAGCGCCTTGCGAGTCGCCACTTCGGCCCTGGGAAGCAATTCAGGGACCGACATCGAGCCGTAAAAGCCCGACAAGATATAGCAGTCGGCAAGCCCGGTGTGGGCAAGTGTATAATTCGGGTCTTCGGCAAGCGCTTGCTCGAAGTACCCCATGGCCTTGTTGATCCCTTGAGCGGTGCGCTTGTACCAGGAATAGCGCCCACGCAAACACAAGTTGTAGGCCGTCAAGTTCTCGGTACGTCGGGCTGTTAGAGACTCTGTTTCCTGTCCAACGAGTTGGATCTTCAACTGCTCAACGATAGCCTGGGAGATCTCATCCTGCACGTCGAAGATGTCTTCGATGACGCGGTCGTAGCGCTCCGACCAGACCTCGTAGCCTTCGTCGATCGCGATCAACTCCACGTTGATCCGTATGCGGTCGCCGGAGCGCCGCACGCTCCCTTCGAGGATGTGCCCGACGTTGAGCGTGCGGCCCACTTCCTCCAGTGTCGGCCGTTTCCCTTTGAACTGGAACGATTGGCTGCGGGGCGCTACGCGGAGCCGCGCTAACTTGACCAAGGCGCTGGTGATGTCCTCACTGATGCCGTCGCTGAAGTATTCGTCCTCGTCGCCGCGGCTCCGGTTCTCGAACGGCAACACGGCGATCGACGGCCGATCGTCCGTCTTCTCGGCTGAGGGTTGAGCGCTGTCGCCGGATTCGGTTCGGCGCTTCAACGCTTTTAAGTCGGTCAACAGCTCGGTGACGGATTGATAACGCTCGTTGGCTGACTTCGCTAGGCACTTGCCGACGATGCGCTCTAACTCCGGCGGAACCGCGGTGATTGGTTCCTGAGCGTCGTTAAGAATGGAGTAGAGAACAGCCTGCTCGTAATGGCCCTGGAAGGGTAGCTTCCCGGTCGCCATCTCATAAAGCACGACGCCGAGGGCCCAGATGTCCGTCCGGTCATCCAGTTGCTTGCCGGTCGCCTGCTCCGGGGACATGTAGAACGATGTCCCGACTGTCGCCCCCTCGCGCGTGAGCTTCGACGCCGCAGAGCTGATTTGTGCAAGACCGAAGTCCATCAGGACGACCTGGCTACGCGACGTCACCATGATGTTGGCCGGCTTGATGTCACGGTGAACGACGCCTTTGTCGTGCGCCTCCTCTAGACCCTCAGCGATTTGCACGGCGATGCCAATCAAGCGATCGGGATCGAGCGGACCCTTCTCAATTTCGTCTCCTAGCTCGACACCTTCGATGTAGGCCATCGCGATGAATGGCTGTTCGTTGGCTTCACCAACTTCATAGACTGTGCAGATGTTCGAGTGCTGGAGGGCGGCCGCCGCACGAGCCTCGCGCCGAAAGCGCGCCTTTGCTCGATCACTCCTGGCGGTGTTGGCCGGCAGGAACTTCAGCGCGACAGTGCGCCGCAGGCTCAGATCCTCGGCCTTGTAGACCACGCCCATACCGCCCTCGCCGAGCTTGGACAGGATCTTGTAGTGCGAGATGGTCTGGCCGATCACGACGGTCCGATTCTAGCGCGATTCAGATAGGTATTCATAACAACCGATCCATCCAGCAGACAGATTATTTAGTCCAAGGTGCTGGCCTGGGCCGGTTTACTGCCACTCCGATCTCCGGTTCAGGGATGTTCACCGCCTATTGTCGAGTGCGAAATCATTTCTCGACAGCTATCGGTTGCGACACTTCGTCCTCGAAAGATTCTAGCTTGGGCAGGCGGCATAGGAGGCCGCTTTCCCATGAATCAATCCAATCGTCGTCGTACTCGTCGCCGGAGGAAATCTCCCACCTTGCCCGAACTCGAGCAGGCCAAGGTCGGCGTCCTCAATAGCCTAAGGTCCCTGCAATCCCGTCGTTCCTACGGTCGTGCGATCGAGGAGTTTATCCTCTGGTACTGCTCCGAACCTCGTCTGGCTCTGAACCGTACGGTCGTTTTCCGCTACCGCCTGCGACTAGAAGGCTTGCGTCTGGCCGCATCTACCATCAACGTTCGTTTAGCCGCCGTTCGCCGTCTTGCTACTGAAGCTGCCGACAGCGGAATGCTCAGCCCGGATCTCATCACAGGTATTCGCCGGGTGCGCGGCGTCAAGCAGTTAGGTCGCCGCCTGGGTAACTGGCTCACCCCTAGTGAGGGCCAGCGCTTGCTCAGTGCGGTTACGGCCGATACGCTCCGCGGCAAGCGAGACGCCGCCATGCTTGCTTTGCTACTTGGCTGTGGACTCCGACGCTCTGAATTGGTCGAACTGGATGTGGACTGGATCCAACAGCGCGAGCAACACTGGGTGATCCTTGACTTGGTCGGCAAGGGAGGGCGCGTGCGAACGGTGCCGATGCCGGCGTGGGTCAAGGACGCCGTGGATGAATGGGTCTGCTCGGCCGGGATCACGGAAGGTCGGCTGTTTCGGGCGATCCGCAAGAACGGTGTGATGTGGGGCCACGGGTTGACGCAGAACGTGGTCTGGTACGTCGTTAAACAGTGTGCCCAGAGAGCGGGGATTCAGAAGCTTTCCCCTCATGATCTGAGAAGGAGCTGTGCCCGCTTGTGTCATGAGGCGGGCGGGGAGTTGGAGCAGATCCAGTTCCTGCTCGGCCACGCTTCGGTGCTGACGACCGAACGTTACATCGGCTGCAAGCAACAGTTGGCCTGTGCGGTGAATGACCGAATCCAGCTCTGCATCGTCCGCCCTCGTATCACAGAACTGACGGCAGACACGGGCTGGATGGACCAACGATCAGAAAACGAAGCCCGTAGTGGGCCCGTCGCACCCGGACTGAAACCCACGACCGGCACCACCGGAGCGAGTCCTTTACGGGGTGACCGTCCGGATTCGTAGGGCGCGATTATGCGCACCGCACTTTCGGGAGTCCGTTTACTAGCGCCTCCCGACGGGTGAAAGTTCGCCCCGAAAAGGCTTTCGGAAGGCTTTCGCAATCATTTACTTTTTCGGGTCGGTATCGCTAGAACCCCAGGAAACATGGTCGGCGCGCGGAGACTCGAACTCCGGACCTCCTGCCGTCCCTTTCGCCGCGATTCCGGCGAGCAAACGCAGGAGGCGCGGTGCCGTTCCGCCCCCCCTCGAGCACGGCGGGGAACAATAAGGGTACACCCAGCAGACGGAACCAGACCAAATGAGACTACATGAGACTAGACCCTTAGCAGGGTAGGTGTTTTGACATCAACAACTTCTACTGAAAATACAGGACTTACGAGTGTCGGCAAGCAGCCCTGAAAAGGCCGGCGTCGGCGGTTCGATTCCGTCCCTCGCCACCACAAAACCCCCTTCTAGACCAATTCCCTTCCCCCCTCTTGGGGCTCGTCCGGGCCCGCGAATCCGTTCATGACCGCCACGATACGGACCAGCACCGTATTGAACCGATTCGATCAAGGTGCGATCACGAACATTGCACGGGACTTTGGGACCGGTTCGCCCAAGCACTACAGATACAATCGATAGAAGTACCGACCTCTTGGTGAGCGGGCCGGTAGCCTAGCCCCCGACGTCAGCCGACGCGAGCCCGCAACCAAGCAGCGCCCCCTAGGGACCGGCACAGCCGCCGACCCGGCAAGAGCCGCACACCACCACATCCTCCCACTCGGCCTGTTAGGACAGTTCTCATGAAGATCACACGTATTCGCTCGCCACACATCACCAAGTTTCGCTACGCCGTTTTGGCGCTCATGCTCACCGGCTTAGCCGCGGGTTCCTTGGGGGCGGCGGATCAGGTCGTCTTGAAGAATGGCGACCGCGTAACCGGCACGATCATCAAGAAGGACGGTGACACCCTGACGATGAAGAGCGCCCACTTTGGCACCGTCACCATGCCATGGGCCGAAGTCGAATCCGTCACTTCGGATACGCCGCTACACGTCGTGCTGCCGGGTGACAAGACGGTTCGGGCCACCTTGGCCACCCAAGAAGAACGGATTCAGGTCAAGGGGCCGGACGAAGCAGAAACTGTCGCGCCCGGGCAGATCGTCGCGATCCGCAACGATGCCGAACAAACCGAATACGAAAAGCTGCTCAACCCCGGACTGCTGGACCTGTGGACCATCAATGGCAGCCTAGGCATCGCCGGCGCCGAGGGCAACGCCGAGACCTTGACGATCACCACGCCGATCAACTTCTCGCGGATCTCGAACTCGACTACCACCACCGCTTACTTCAACTCGATCCGCTCGTCCGCCGCGTTCAACGGGGAGAGTGAGCGGACGGCCAACGCGGTCCGCGGCGGATGGGCCCATAACCGCAACCTCGGCAGCAAGATGTTCATCAACGGGTTCAACGATTACGAGTTCGACGAGTTTCAATCCTTGGACTTACGCGTCGTGCTCGGTGGCGGTGTGGGTTACCACCTATGGCGCGGTAAGAAAGGCCACATGGATGTCGTCGGCGGTGTCGCGTGGAACCGCGAGAAGTTCAATCCGGACCCCGACCCGACGTTCACACGGAATTCTGCGGAGGCCTACTGGGGCAACAATCTGGGCTACGACCTCAATTCGCGCACGACCCTCACCCAGGCCTTCCGTATGTTCAACAACATGTCGAACTCCGGCGAGTACCGTATGAACTTCGATTTGGGCGCGGCGACGGAACTCACCGAGTGGCTGACTTGGAACGTGTCGCTCAGTGACCGCTTCCTGAGCAACCCGCTACCAGGCCGCCAGTCGAATGATCTACTCTACAGCACCGGCCTGGGTTTTTCGTTTGGACGCTAGCTGAGTTGATTGAGGCGATGAGTGCATGCGACCGATTTGTCTTGGTTGGATTAGCTGCGCCCTTTGGCGTCCCTCGACCGCAAAGAGGAGTAAGTCAGCTTGCCGATCACGCCATTTTTCTTCACTTTAAGCCTCACCCGCAAAGGATCGCTGGCGCAAAGGCCGGGATAGGGGTGTGAAAGGACAATCCACTCCACCAAGTAGCTACCCCTGCGAGGACGGGCCTCTTGCTCGAAGGAAAGGTCTGCGTATAGGGGCATTGCACGCTTCCACCAAGTGTCGAACTCCGCCTCGTGAGGGTCGAACGCCGATGTTTGACACTGTCGCTCTACCCTCTGCTTCAACTCAAGTAAGCGATGGATTGGGTCTAACGAGCCATTGTTTTCAGGGTTCACCGCCCGATAGAACTCAGCGACAGCTTCTGCTTGCATCGTGTGTGACACCCTCATCTTCAAATCGGTCATCAGCTTGTTGAACTCGGCCATCGATTCGTAGTCCCCATGCAGGTGATAACTCTTTCCATTGTTCACCCCAACAGCGATGACGTGCGTCGTGTCGGCATGCATTGAGAAGTGATGGCGCAACGTGTTGGGCCCCGTGATCTCTTTTCCCTCCCCAGTCGCCCGATAGATGAACGCCACCGTGCCTGCCTTCCAGACGGCCATCGACAAAGCCTGCTCAAGCCTTTCGTCCCTCTGAACTCTGAGAAGCTCATCGGGCCTGATACCTCGCTTTGTGCGAATAATACTTGAGACCTCAGTACGCGCTGCTACGTCGGTTACGTGGATACCCGTCGACGTTGCGAACGTCGCCGGTATCCGATAGACATACAACTTCCAGTCGCGCTTGCCTGACGCGCCCTTGATCTTCCTCTTCTTGATGGGCTCCCAGCCTGGGATCGGATCGTTCACGGAGACGACTCTTGCGCCCGCTTTCAACTGACTCTTGAGGATCGGCCCCAAGCGTTCCCAGGATTTCGGCAGCAGGTAGCCGGTGACAACGGTCGCCGCGCTCACGTCCTGCTTGAAGATGTCTCCTTGGACGACCTTGACCCGGTCTTGCAGTCCTAGACGCCGCGCCTCCGCGGAGGTTGTTTCGCAGAGCGCTTCGTCCCATTCGATCCCCACCGACTTGGCGCCGAAGCGTTGAGCCGCCGCCAGAATGATCCGGCCATCTCCCGAGCCGAGATCGTAGACCACGTCGCGCTCACCCACGCCGGCAAGTTCCAAGGCGGCGTCGACGACGTTCGCTGGCGTCGGCACAAAAGGGCCAAGCCAGTTGGGATGATCGAGACGTCCTTCGCTGTGATCGGCTTGCGTTGACTCCTGGGCTTCCGGTACGAGGTCTTGCGACGTCTGTGCCCGCTGGGCGAGGGCCGTTTGCGCGGCAGCGGTGACGGCGAGAGCTGCCGTAAGCAAGGCGGTGCGGTAGGCCAGCATTCGTCTTACTCTACCCCGCGTAAGGGTTCAAAGGTGACACAGACAGTGATGAGGAGAACGCGCGACATGCCGTGCCCCTACGTTCCAATCGCACTCCTGGTACTCCGACGATTGGGCGGCGGCACTTGGCGTTGACACCTTAGTTTGGACCGTTGCTATGCTTGATTGTTGTCGGGTCACAAGCGAATACGGTTCGCCGCGGCCGTCGTGGTCGGAGCGATCTTGATCGCAGGGCTTCTCGGCTTTCTCGTCGAGTCCCAGGGTGTTCAGTTCCTCGACGCGGGCTCGGCGATCCTGGTAACTCTCGATGGCTTCGCGGCACAAATCCGCGAGCAGGGAGTGATCACCGAGTTCCTGTCGGATGAGTACGCGGCGCCCGTTCTTGCGCTCACACAACCCGGCGCCGAGTCCGACCGCGACGGCATTCATAGCTGGCGCTTCACACCTGGCACGGCCCACCAGACACGTAGCGAGGCCAACGAGTCTTGGACCGGCTACATCGCGGCTTTCTCCCATATCGAAGAAGTCTCGTTCGACATCCATCACCTCGATGAGTGGTCCGGCGAGAGATCGTCAGCCGTGGCGCGATTCGAATTGCTCGGCACGCTCGAAGACGGCCGGCCGGCGGTGGATCGCTTCCTGTTCCGAATTGGCGCTGACTCGGCCGATCCGCCATTGATCACCTCCATCGAGCTACTCGAGGGGACCCGCACCGCCGGCGACCGGCCGCATTTCACCGAAGTCGGCGAACAGGCAGGGATCGCATTCGAGGCCTACCAATACCCCGGGTTTGCCGAAGCGGACCTCAAGTTCTCGGTCTACGCCTACGCGCCGGCGGGTATCGCGGCGACCGACCTCAATGACGACGGATTCGCTGACCTGTTCATCCCCGACGGCATCGAGTCGAAGCTGTTTCGCAATCGTCAGGACGGGACGTTCGAGGACATCACCGACGTATCCGGCCTGGGCGGCCTGAGCGGCGTACAAGTCGCCATCGCCGCCGACTACGACAATGACGGCGACCGTGACTTCTTCATCGCCCGCAGCTTCCAACCCGACCAACTCTTTCGCAACGATGGCGGGGGGTTCGTGGACGTGACCGCGACCGCCGGTTTCGACAGTGACTGTTGCACCACGGTCGCCGCCTGGGCCGACTATGACCTCGACGGTGACCTTGATCTCTACCTCGGCCGCTACCTCGACCCGCGCGAGGACTTTCCGGAAAGCTTCTATGCCGCCAACGGCAAACCCAACCAACTCTACCGCAACGATGGACCAGGCCGCGGCTTCACGAACGTGACCGAAGAAGCCGGCGTCGGTCATGGCCGCCTATGCCTCGGCGTGGCATTCGGCGACTACGATGGCGACGGCGATCCCGATATCTACGTGGCGAACGACTACGGCCGCAACGCGCTGTTCCAGAACCGTGGCGACGGGACATTCGAGGATGTCGGCGTCGCGGCCGGCACGCTCGCCTACGGCGCGGGCATGAATGCCACATTCGGCGACTACGACAACGACGGCCTGCTCGACATCTACGTCACCAATATTCGCTCGAAGTACACTTGGTTCGCCGATGCGCCCATGGTGCGCCGATATCTATTGCATGCGCTTCTCGACGGCACCTGGATGAGCGAGTATCCCCGCTACTTCGAGATTTTGCGCGAGTGGGATGGCACGTTCGTCGAAGCCTTCGAGCAGATGGCCTCCGGGAACAACCTTCTGCGCAACCGCGGCGACGGCACGTTTGAAGACCGCACCTGGCAGTCGTCGGTCAATCCGCCCGGCTGGTATTGGGGCGCCGTGATGGCCGACTTTGACAACGACGGCTGGAAGGATATTTACGCCGCGAACGGCTGGATCTACGAGGCGCTCGGGACGGAACTCGAGATGGATTTTCTAACGTCAGTCGTGAGCGAGCAGGACTTGTTCGCCCAGGGCGCGCTGTTCGACATGGAGACCTTTGGCGATAGGTCGTGGCATGGTTACGAGCGAAATCGGCATTTGCGCAACTGCGCTGACGGAACGTTCGAGGAGATCGGCTGGGCGTCCGGCTCAGACCTGATTCGCAACAGTCGCGGCGTCGCCGTGGCAGACTTCTGGAATCGCGGCGTGCTCGATGTAGCCGTCGCCGCACACGAAGACCACCATGCGCTGTTGCGCAACGAGGTGGGCCAGACAAGAAACTGGATCGCCGTCGAACTGCGCGGCGTTGCGTCCAATCGCGATGCCGTCGGCGCGCGCGTCACTATCGAGGCGAACGGGCGGCGGCAGATGAGAGAGGTATCGCTCGGCGACGGCTACGCTTCCCAAAGCACCCTGCGCCAGCACTTCGGCCTTGATGCCGATACTCACGTTGAGACCCTGAGTATCTTCTGGCCCAAAACCGGCCTGACGGACACCTTCACGAACGTAGCGGCCAACCAGATCGTTCAAATGATCGAAGGGGAGTCCGAGTGGACGACCCGGCCTATTGGTGCTTCCACTCCACCCGAATAGGCCACGTCGCGTCAGCGCACAGCGTTGTTAGCGTCGCCGTCTGGAGTCGCCGGCGCGGGCGGTCGGCGTTCGAGGCAAGCGCCGCGCGATATCGAGCAGTGCCGGAAAGTCGGCCTTGTGCGCCCCAAACACACGAACCGGCTCGTCATAGCCTTTGAGGTTGGCCGAATGCGATTGGACCAAGTCTCCAAGATCACCCGTTGCGGCCAGAAGATCGTACGTCTCTTCCCCGAGCGCCAGGTCGCAATCAATAGCGCGGGTGCTCGACTCCAAACGAAAAGCTTTGTTGACGGCATCCCCGAGAGCCGTGTGGTCCGCGATCAAACCGCTACCGACGTTGCCGACCGACGCGAACCCGGAGTTGATGCCGGCGCCAAGGCGAATAGGCTCATCCAGGTCGAACTGCGACTGCAAGCGATCAGCAACATCCGACAACCCGCACAGTGCCTCGATCACCGATCGGACGACCGGACCGGAAAGCATCGCGCCGTGATGAAGCCAGAGCCCCATCACCGCATCGCCGATGTATTTCTGAGCCCAGGCCCGATGCTGCTGGAGGATGACGCCTGACTCGCGAACGAACGTTCCGATTGTCTGTGCCAGCGTACCCTCATCCATGCGCTGCGCCAAGCGGGTATACCCCCGAATGTCGACCACCAGCACGGTAATCAGTTGTTTCGAGACCTGCAGACGTGTTTCATCGAAGTTGATCTTCTCAGGCGCGGCTTCTGTCGATTCCCCGCCGCCTTCTTGAAAGAAGCAGATCTCCTGATTACCGATAGCAATGATATCCCCATCAGCGAGGGCTGCCGGGACGGTGACACGTCTGCGGTTCAGGAATGTACCGTTGCGGCTCCCCAGATCCATGAGGTAGAAACGATTGTTGTCCGTACCCTGAATCAAAGCGTGGGTGCGCGACACCAAATCGTCAGCGAGCATGATGCTGTTCTGATCGGTCCGTCCGATGCGACAGATCGCTCCGGCGTCGAGGTCGAGCTCTTCTTCCTGACCGTTGATCGTTCTTACGAGATATTGCTGCGCCAATGATCCAACCTTTGCGTATCCCTGCACGCCCGCGTAACTACTGTTGCCATTATCTCAGGTGAGATGGTCGCCGACCGCGCGCCTAGGACGCGGCACGTCGCACCGCAACAAACGTAGAGCGTGTACCGTGTTCCAATCTACGACCTAACGCAACGAGGTTGCAAGAAGCAACGGCATACGACACATGCCTCGTGGGTCGACAGCACCAAGCCCAAACCAGCGAAGGTTGCCGCCGTCGCTATCTAGTGTCATGCTGTGAACTTCCCATCGCCCGGTGGCTTACAAACCATGAAACGCACCCCTTTCGTCCTCTTCTTCCTCACAATCGTATCTCTTGCACTCCCGGCGCATGCCCAGCAGCAGCTCGACTTCCTGGAAGACCTCAGCGAGCACCAGAATCTGAAACAGATGCTGCCTGACTACGTCAAAGCGCGCGCCCACGCCATGCTCGCCAAGCGCCGTGAAGACGTCGCCAATATCCGCACCGCCGAGGACGTTGCCCGCCGCAAGGCCTACGTCCGCAAGACCATGACCGAGGCTGTCGGCGGCTTCCCCGAACGCACTCCGCTCAACGCCAAGGTCGTGGGTGTCATCGAGCGCGGCGACTACAAGATCGAGAAGATTCTTTTCGAAAGTCAGCCCAATTTCTACGTCACCGCCAACCTCTACTTACCGACGACCGGCACCGGCCCCTACCCCGCTGTGCTCTATCCGCTGGGACATGAGCGTGGAGGCAAGTCGCACCTTGCCTGGCAACACAACCTAATCGGGTTCGCACGCAAAGGCTTCGTCGCTCTCACCTGGGACCCCATCGGACAAGGCGAGCGCTACCAGATCTACGACGAGGATCTCGGCGGCCGCAAGACCGGCGGTTCGACAACCGAGCACACCATCCAGGGCGTGCAGGCCCTGCTCGTCGGCGACAACCTCGCGCGCTACACCATCTGGGACGGCATGCGCGCTCTCGACTATTTGCTTTCGCGGCCCGAGGTCGATTCCACCCAGATCGCGTGCACGGGTAACTCCGGCGGCGGGACGCATACCGCCTACCTCTCCGCCCTGGAGGATCGCATTCACGTCGCAATGCCTTCCTGCTACATCACTTCGTGGGACCAACTGCTCGAAACCATCGGCCCGCAGGACGCCGAACAAAACCTGCCCCCCTGGATCGGCCGCGGCCTCGACCATGCCGACTTCATCTACGCCTTCGCGCCGCGTCCGTACATCATGCTGTCGGCCATCCGCGACTTCTTCTCGATCACCGGCGCACGCAACACCTACGCGGAAGCGAAGGATGTCTACCGCCGCCTCGACGCTGAAGTGAAGATGAACATGTTCGAAGCCGACGACGGCCACGGCTATCACCAGCCGCGTCGCCTCGCGGGCTACAACTGGCTTAGCCGATGGTTCAAGGGGATCGAGGACCACCGCCCCGAGCCGGAAGGGCCTATCGCCAGCTTCGAGGAGTTGAAGGTCACCGAGACCGGCCAGGTCGCGACATCGCTTGGCGGCGAGAACATCTTCACGCTGAATCGCAAACGCGCCGCCGCACTTGATAGGAAGCTCCCGCCCCTTACGAACAAGGGCCAGGCCGCGGCTTACCGCGCGGAGATGAGGAAACGTCTGCGTGAGGTCGCGGCGATCGAGACCGCGAGCGGTCCGCCTACGGTGCGGCCGTACGGTGTGATCCAGCGCGACGGCTACCACATTGAAAAGTTCGTTTATGAAAGCGAGCCCGGCATCATCGTGCCATCGCTACTCTTCGTCCCCGACGGGTCGGGCCGCAAACCCGCGATCCTCTACCTGCACGGAGAAGGGAAATCCACCGACGCCGAGGAGGGTGGCGAGATCGAAGCGTTCACACGAGCCGGCTATGTCGTCTTGGCGCTCGACCCGCGTGGTGTCGGCGAAACCAATACGCTCGAGCGCCGCAGCCCCGGTTGGTCCAGCTACTTCGGCCAATGGGACAGCGCGATGACCGGCCTGCTGATGGGCAAGAGTCTCATCGGCATGCGTGTACTCGACGTCCAGCAGGGCCTCAGCCTGCTCGCCACACGCCCCGAAGTCGATGCTTCCCACATTTCTGCCATTGGAAAAGGGACCGGCGGCCTTCCTCTGCTCTATACCGCCGTCATGGATGACCGCATCGGGCGGCTTGCGCTTGAAGGTTCGCTCGTCTCCTACAGCGCCGTCGTCAATCAACGTATTCACCAGGACGTGTTTGAACACATTGCCTGGGGCGCGCTCAAGTCGTACGATCTTCCTGATCTCGTCGCCGCCCTGACGCCGCGTCCTGTCTGGATCACCAATGCCGCTGACCCCCTTGGTCAACAGCTTCCGATCGCTGACGTCGAGAAAGGTTACGGGGCTGCATCCGAGGGATACAGCCGAACCGGCGCAACCGACGCACTCCACATCGTCCGCCGCAAAGCGGACACCGACCCGAAGACCGCTTACGCTGATTGGTTCTGAGCGTCGCGGTCGGAAGCGGGGTCGTTGTCAGCGACCCCACTATCCGGCGAACCGATGCCCCCGCACTAGGGCAGGAGCGTAATTGTCAACGCCTGTGTCTTGACAACGCCATCAAGAGTAGCGCTAATCGAGCCGACAGCGTTTGAAGCAGTGTTCCGAGAGCAGTGATCTCGAACTCGGCCGTTGTCTCCCCTTCTTCAACCGTTACCGAACTCGGCATCGTGAGATTCAGGGCATTGCCGATCGGTAGGTCGAAGTCGCTATCGAGGTCAACATCGAGGCCTCCTGCCGGCGCGGGACCGTCCAAAGTCACTGTTCCCGTTACTTTTCCGAGAAGCGCGGTCGTAGACGGTGACAAACCGAGGCTCTCAAGAACAGGTGCTTCAACTTCCAGGTCCACAGTGATGCCGGGACAATCTCCGAACAGAGCCTCAATCGTCGCAACGAGTAGTGTGACGACACCAACAGTAGACCCCTGGAAGGTAGCGGTCGTCTGCCCCGCAAGCACAGTGACGGTCGAAGGCACCGACACTTCGGCATCAGAACTGACGAGCGTGATCACCGCCCCTCCCTCCGGTGCCGGTGCCGGTGAGGTCAGGCGAGGGTCACCGTCCCGGTAACGGAGCCACCGCCCAAGACGCTGTCCACCGTAAGCGTAAGCGTGTCGACGCAAGGAGCTTTGATCGTCAACGTGTCATTGACCGAGTTGGCTGACGTCGCACTGATCATCGCAACGGTATCCTCAGCCACCGGAAACGTACCTACCTCGAACGTACCTTGGGTCTCGCCCTCAGGGATGACAATGCTCGACGGCACATCGGCCGCGCCCTTCGACGCGTCGGGACCACCCACGCTGCTGCTAATCGTGCCGCCCGCATCGATACGACGGATGCGGCCGTTCCCTGTATCCGCGAAGAACAGCGTACTGTCGCGGCCAATCGCGATAGAATCCGGCGCATTGATTTGCGCGTCCACGGCAGCTCCGTTATCGCCGGAAAATCCCGCTTCGCCGGTTCCGACGATTGTCTGAATCCGACCGTCTCCGGTGACCATGCGGAGGCGGTGGTTTCCCGTATCCGCGATAATCAGGCTGCCCTGCGGGTTGATGGCGACGGCCGCCGGCGAGGATAGTTGCGCAACCGTTGCCCGACCTCCGTCACCCCCGTATCCACTCACGCCTGTTCCCGCCACGGTGGTAATCACGCCCATCAGATCCACCCGGCGGGCGCGATGCTCCCCAGCGTCGGCGATGAAGAAGTTTCCGAGGAAATCGACTGCAACCGCGGTGGGCTTCAGAAGCTGGGCGTCGGTCGCCAAGCCGCCGTCTCCGGACGCACCCTTCCCGACGGTACCCGCCACGGTCGCGATGGTACCGGCCGCCGCATCGACGCGTCGGACCACACCATTATCCGAGTCAGCAATGAACAGATTCAAGAAGCGGTCAACAGCGACAGTAAGCGGCGTCCGCAGCCGCGCGGCGACCGCGGCTCCGCCGTCGCCTGAATAGCCTGCTTCACCCATCCCCGCCACCGTGCCGATCTGATATTCCGGAACCAAGGAGAGGTCTCCTAATCCGTCGGGAGAAAGAACGATGGACGCAGCGTTTGAGATCTGCTCGCCATCGCTGAGCCGCAGCCACATCAGGCCGATTCCATCCAGTTCCGGCTCCAAGACCGCATTGATCTGATCAAGTCCCTCAAATCCGCTCGCGGGCCCCGCGTACTCCAACTCAATCGGAAAGACGTTGCCGGCGATATCCGTACCTTCCAAAGTCAGAGATTCAATCGTACTGCCGACCCCTTTTCGGTTCAAATTACCGGCGTATCGAATTCCGGTTGCGAAGATGGCCAGGCGGGTACGCTTATCTTCGATTGGGTTTTCCGGAGTTATCGTGCGAAAAGGGCCCGTGCGAAACGTGACACCATTCAAGACCGCTGCTTGGTCTCCTCGCAGGCAGCGGATCGCAAAGATGCCCGGCGCGGTGAGACGGACGTCCGCACTCAAGGTGGAACCTTCCGCTGGAGCCTCTCCTTTTTCCTCACCGGCTCTAAAGACCCGGACATCCGCCATTCCGAGGTCAACGCCTTCCGGAATAACCAGGTTGATTTGAGTCGAGGACACGAAGATCAGACGAGCGAGTTGGCCGTCAATCTCGACCGAAACTCCACCCAGGGCTGTCGGCAACGCTCCACTCTGATCAAACTCTGCCTCAAACGTACCTTCCGCGAAACCCGTACCGAAGACGGAGGCGAGTGAATTTGGCGATACCGTTTCGTAAAAGCTTGCCGCCGATACGATGGCCGCGGGTTGCGGATCTTGTGCGAGCCCTAGACTGGTCGCGGCAAGGAGCAGAGCAACAATCGTAAATGTGAATCCCGATTTCCTTGATGTCATTCCATTTCTTCTATGTCCGTCGAGCTTTGACCAGAAGCGTAAACTTGAAGTGTCGCCTTCGACGACGAACTGTCGCTATGGGAAACATGCCTTAATTTAATGAATTACGGGTCACTGCAGCCCTACTGCCAATGGAGTATGAAAGTACCATTCTCCTTGTGATTTACGCCGGTATTCATACATCTAAACCATGCTTGCTTTCCCAAACGAAGAGCAATCGACGACTATCAACTGGCAAAACAGCGGGCTTTTGGTTTTTCCCTGTCCGCCGTGTGAGGCTCCACGCCGTGATGCCGGTTGCGGACGAACGCCCTGGCGTGCGAAAAAGGACAGACGGTTTTGCCGCATCACCCGCGACGGCAGCCCCGTCCACCGGTTCCCCTCTAAGAAACTCTGTCCGAATCCATGCCTAAGCCACTAATCCTCGTCTTCATCCTCCTAGCCCCGCTCGCGTTCCCGGCGGGACCTGTCACAGTCACGATCGACACACCGATGGAGCCGCCCTATTGGGCGCTACTCGAACGCGAGGTACTGCGGGCCAATGCCATGGCCGTCAATGAATGGGCGGAGAAATATCTGGACGACCGCGGCTACTTGCAGATCACGCCGCGCTGGGGCGGGCTCGACGGGCCGGACGACGCCACCGAAAACTTCTACAACTGGCCGCTGCTCCATGCGCTGGGCGCGCCCGACAATGTCCTCGCGATCTATAAGAAGGCTTGGGAAGGCCATCTACGCCAATTCACCGAGGCGAAAACTGAGTTCATCTCACTCGGCGCCGAGGGCATGTATCACAAAGAATTCATCACGTCATTTGATTGGGAGCACACCGGCGAAGGTCTCCAGCCGTTCTTCTACCAGGCGTTGTCCGATCCCGACGACGCGCCCTTCCAGGCACGCATGCGCCGCTTCGCCGGCTTCTACATGAACGAGGACCCCGGCGCTCCCAACTACGATCCCGAGCACAAGATCATTCGTAGCTTCTTCAATGGCAGCAAGGGACCGCTGCTGCGTCCCGCCACGCCCGAGCAGTGGTCCGGCGACCCGATGACGAAATTTGGCGACCAGCATAACGCCGCGAGCTACCCAGAGATGCTGGCGCACTTCGCGGAGTACGGGAACGTCGTCGGTGATACGCCGCAGAACCTGTGCGCCACCACCATGGCGACCAACGCCTACATGTTCAGCCACGAGAGTAAGTACAAAGACTGGCTGCTCGAATACGTCGATGCCTGGCTTGACCGCACCCGCCAGAACGGCAACAATATCCCGAGCGTCATCGGCCTCGACGGCACGATCGGCGGCGGCTGGGACGGCAAGTGGTACGGCGGCGTCTACGGCTGGGGCTTCTCGCCCTTCGACCCCGCCCACGGACGCCGAGCCAACCGCAACACTGTCTATCGCGGTCTGCGCGTCGGCTTTCTCAACGCACTGCTCCTCACCGGAGACCGCAAGTACATCAACGTCATCCGCAAGCAGATGGACAATATCTTTGCCGCCAAGAAGGTTGTCGACGGCGAGGCAATGTATCCCTCGATGTACGGTGACAAGGGCTGGTACGGCTACCGCAAAGACCCGCCCTCACACGTTCTACTGGATATTTATCTCGCGTCGTTCGCCCCGGCCGACCGCGAACGCTTACCTACTGACGACTGGCTTGCGTTCCTTGACGGCGATAACCCGGACTTCCCCGAGGAAGTTCTGCGACGCGACCTGAGCAATATCCGCCGCCGCGTCGAAGAGATGCGCAAGGACCCGACCACGCCCGACACGCGCTATACGGACGACATCCAACGCTACAACCCCGCCTCAACGGACAACCTTGTGAAGCTGATGCTCGGTGGTAACCCGGCCGGCAAGACGTCGAACATGCTGCACTCGCAGGTCCGTTACTTCGACCCGGTGAAGCGCCGGGCGGGGTTGCCCGAGGATGTGGCGGCGTTGGTTGAGTCCGTCGGGCCTGATGGGATCACTCTGAAGCTGGTTAATGTTAATCCGGTTGAGCCGCGGATGGTCGTAGTCCAGACCGGGGCTTATGCAGAGCATGATGCTACGAGCGTTCGGAACGCGGCCGGGGAGACTCGGGTGGGAGATTCGTCCTTCCAGGTTCGGTTGGCGCCCGGTGCGGGTGGGTCGATCATGATCGGGATGGAGCGGTACGCGAATCAGCCGTTGTTGCGGCATCCTTACTGAGGGTTTCATTGGCCGTCTAGGGGGCCCGCTCTATGACTGTCGCGGCTCCGTTGCTTATGGCGTGCGTCGATCTGATGGGTCCGCTTGTTACTCGCGCGGCTCGGCTAGGGGTTGTGTGGACACACGTGTAGTGTCCGGTGTTGGGGATGGCTGGGTTTTGTCAGGTTGGTTGATCTCTATTTTGGCTCCTGTTGGCTGGTTGCCTTGGCTCCGACGCGGAGTTAGGCTGCGTTTTCGTCGGAGGAGTTGCTGTCTGGTGGGTCGGATGTGGTTGATTGTGTTCGACTTGGGGGAATCGGGGTTCGTTCCGGAAGCTCGTTGTGTTATCTCCAGCGGGGTGGTAGAAGGGTTCTCTTGGACTGCTATGGTCCGGGACGCGGCGGTTGGTCGCGGTCTTCGGGGATGCTGGGGCGGCCTGTTGGTTTTCTTGCTTGCGGCATTCCGTGAGGGCTTTGTAGGCCTAGCGCTGACGCCGGCTGAGGTCCGCTTCGTAGCGGCCGAAGCGCTGGAGTTCCATGGTGCGGGTTTGCAGGGCGTGTCCGCGGAGTAAGGATAGGTCGAGTTCGGGCTCGTTGGGGAAGCACCTTTTCTGGTTCTTGCGTTCGCTTTCGACGGCGGCTTTGAGGAAGTCGGCTTCGAGGCGCATGTTGCGGCGCATACGCCATTCGGCGTCGGCCATTTGGCGGACGAGGGATCGTTCGTAGGGTCCGTCGGGGTGATAGCGTTGGCCGAATTCGGTGCAGAGTGCGTCGAAGTCGGCGGGGTCTTCGCCGGGGATGACGGATTCGATGGCGTAGACACCGTGTGTGAGAGCGTTTTGTGAGGAACGCTGTTTGCCTTCGTCGGTTTTGGGACCTGTGGATTGTTTTGCGTTTTGTTTGTTCGCGAGTCGTTGTTTTTGAGTAGTCATTTCGATGAAGCTCCTCGGGGCGTTTTTCGCCCGGAAATGGAAAGGCCGAAGGGGTAGCTGGTTTCTCGCCAAGACGCAAAGACGCCAAGGGAAAGAAACCA
>Ga0302123_10000965_pt1 | contig 20955 bp, 13 predicted proteins | sample CB21_321_MG_FD_203109 | JGI IMG/M metagenome (GOLD analysis project Ga0302123, IMG submission 203109) | Marine microbial communities from Western Arctic Ocean, Canada - CB21_32.1 | ecosystem: Environmental > Aquatic > Marine > Oceanic | place: Canada: Western Arctic Ocean | collected 2017-09-28 | reverse complement strand
CACCCACGCGGCAAGTAAACAGGAGGGCTCATTGACCCAAGCGCGCCACCTCACCCAACCAGATATGAACACCTTGGTCTCGCTGAGCAAGCGCCGGGGCTTCGTCTACCCCGCCAGCGAGATATACGGCGGCATCGGCTCCACCTGGGACTACGGGCCGCTGGGCGTGCAGCTCCAGCGTAACATCAAGGACATCTGGTGGAAGGCCATGGTGCGCGACCGCGATGACATCGTGGGGCTCGACAGCGCTATCATCCAGAACCCGGAGGTCTGGCAGGCCAGCGGCCACGCGGCAGGTTTCGTTGACCCCATGGTGGAGTGCAGCGTCTGCAACAGGCGCTACCGGCCTGACCAACTGGACGACCCCACCAAGTGCCCCGATGACGGAGGGCAACTCTCGGAACCCCGCATGTTCAACCTCATGTTCAAGACCTACGTCGGCCCGCTGGAAGAAACCACGGACCAGGTCTGGCTCCGGCCCGAGACCGCCCAAGGTATCTTCATCAACTTCGACAATGTCCTCACCACGACGCGCATGAAGCTGCCCTTCGGCATTGCTCAGATCGGCAAGTCGTTCCGTAACGAGATCACCCCCGGCAACTTCATCTTCCGCACCCGCGAGTTCGAACAGATGGAGATGGAGTTCTTTGTGAAGCCCGACGAGGGCGATATGTGGCTCGACTACTGGATTAAGGAGCGCTTCCAATGGATCGTGGATTTGGGCGTGCGGCCCGAGAATTTGCGCATCCGCCCCCACGCGAAGGACGAGCTCTCCCATTACGCCAAGGCGACCTCCGATATCGAGTACAAGTTCCCCTGGGGCTGGGGTGAGCTTGAGGGCATCGCCAACCGCACCGACTTCGACCTTCGCCAGCACACAGAGTCCAGCGGCCGCGCCCTCAGCTACTTCGACCAAGAGACCAACACCCGCTACTTTCCCCACGCCATCGAGCCCGCGCTAGGCGTGGCGCGCGCGACCTTGGCGCTGATGCTCGATGCCTACGACGAGGAACCGGATAAAACCGAAACACGGGCGGTGTTTCACTTTCACCCCGACGTGGCACCCGTGCAGGTGGCCGTGCTCCCCCTGAGCCGCAACGAGAAGCTGGGCCCCAAGTCCCGCGAGATCTACGACATGCTCCGAAAGACTTTCGCAACGCAGTTCGACGATGCCCAGTCCATCGGGCGGCGCTACCGCCGTCAGGATGAGATCGGCACTCCCCTGTGCGTCACCGTAGACTTCCAGACCGTCGAAAAGGACAACGCCGTGACCATCCGCGACCGCGACAGCATGGAGCAGGTGCGCATTGCCGTTTCGGACCTGACCGCGAGTCTGCGGGACCAGCTCCGCGCCAAAGGCACCACTCGGGTGTAATGGCTCCCGCTCGCCCTTCGACGTCCTCAGTATCCGCCTCAGCCTCCCGACCCCGACTTGTCGGGGTACACGCTGAAATACATATGAACAGGACGATGGATAGTCTGGGAGGGGTTGCTTGGCTGAGGCCGATTGGTCCCATCCCACCCGCCCTCGAAATCTTAGAGAAGAGGGGGGGCTCTCTCCGAGGGACAAGGTGGCAACAGCAACGGACAGGCACCTCGGGCTTGCACGCTCCCAGCCATGGGCCTAACCTATGCCCATGCGCATCGTCCACCTCTCCGACGTCCACATAGGTGTGGAAAACTACGGTCGCCCCGCGACCCAGAACGACCTAGATACCCTCCCCCAGACCTTTGCCCCAGGCGTCGACCGTGGCCAGTATCTAGGGACGTCCATGCGACTGCTGGATTTTTTGAGCACCCTGGACGAGGTAGTTGCGTATGCGATTGAGGTGGATGCTGGCCTCGTCCTCTTCGCCGGAGACGCCTACAAGAGCCGCGACCCCAGCCAGACCCATCAGCGGGAGTTCGCCCGCCGCATGGTTCGTCTGGCCCAAGCAGGTATTCCCGTATTCATGACCGTGGGCAACCACGACCTGCCCCACGTGGCTAACCGCGCAACAGCGTTGGAGATATTCCCAACACTGGATGTGAGCAACGTCACCGTAGGCGAAACCCTCAAGACCTATCGCGTCGCCACTCGCGCAGGAGATGTCCAGCTGGTTTCGTTGCCCTGGGTCCGCATCGGCTCCTTCCTGGCCCGGGAGGAGACACGGGAGCTCACCCTGGAGCAGATCACCCACGAAGTGGAACGGCGGCTGACCGACCTGCTGGAAGCCGAGGCCGCCGCGCTGGACCCGGCGCTGCCCGCCATCCTCTGCGGGCACGTCACCACTTCCGGCGCGACCCTGGCTTCCGAACGTAGCATGATGCTGGGCCGGGACCATACCCTCACCCTGAGCACTCTAGCCAACCCCGCCTTCGATTACGTAGCCCTAGGGCACATCCATAAAGAGCAGGTGCTCTCGGAGCACCCGCCGGTGGTCTATCCCGGAAGCCTCCAGCGCATCGACTTTTCGGAAGAAGAGCACACCAAAGGTTTCTACGTCTTCGACCTGGACCAGAAGCAATCTCGGGGCGGCAGGGTCAGTGGCATGCGATTCGTTCCCGTGGACGCGAGAAGGATGTTCACGGTGAATGTCCGAGTGCAAGGAAATGAGGACCCCACCGAGGCCACGGTGCGCGCTATTCAGCGACACGGCGAAGCGGTCAAGGGGGCCATCGTCCGGGTGCGGGTGGAGCTTGCGGCGGAGGCGCTCCCCGCCTTCCGGGAGTCTTCTATCCGGACAGCCCTGGGCGCTGCGCACCACATCGCTGGCATCGAGCGTCAGGTGCAATACGACCGGCGTACTCGATTGGGCGCCGAGACCGCCGAGTTGCTATCGCCGGCCCAGGCGCTGCGTCACTACTTCGCCTCTCGCAATATGCCGGAGGAACGGGAGCGCGCGCTCATGGGCTACGCAGAGCGTATCATCCGCGAGGAGGTCGAGGGGACGAGCGAGTAGGAGGTATGGCCGAGGCCTGCACTGCCAGGAGAGCACCACTATGGCGTGGAACCGGCGGGGCCTGTGACTGCGGCGATTACATCAGCCGTGGTAGAAATCATACGGCTCTCGAGGGTAGCACAATCAGCCCACCCCCAATGAACATTCCAACCTCTACGAGACTCACCGCGCTTTTCGGGGCTAGGTAGAGGCACCATCCCTCTCAACAAAGGAGGAAGGCAAGGATCATGCTGGCATACTCAAAGGTCACGCCCATCAAGATGCTATCATGGTCCTAGTCGGCACAGTGCATGGCTGGCACATTCAATGGCAGGGGTGTCTGAATTCGGGGAATAGCGGGTATTGGCTTTCATGGTTTTGTGAGCCTCAGAGCCGCACTGCGGTCAACCAATACTTTGTGCCCCGTCTCTCCTTCACTCAACACTATCCTTCTACGGCATTTTTGCATTTCGTCAATGCGACCCCAAGAATAAATCCGCCATCGGACTATCTTTTGATGGTCCAACTTTGCCAGCACACGAGCAATCCAGTCCTCACGGGTGACTTCGGGATGTTTGTGTTTGGCAAAATCTCAGAAATACCGCGTGTACTTCATTGGCCTCGTTGGGGGTACTAATCCTCCCTGCTCTTCTGCTGGAGCTCGTAAAGCTTCTTCAGAGCCTCCAAAGGCGTCATGCTGTCTATGTCCATCTCCATGAGTGCCTCCACGGCTTCCGGCGGTGGCGGCTGGCTGAAGAGCGATAGCTGCTCCACGGAGGTCTGCGCGCCGTATCCCCACCGCTGCCGGGGCCCGGCGTCGCTGACAGCCCTCTCTAACTCGGCCAAGAGCTCCCACGCGCGGTGCACCACGGAGCGGGGCAATCCGGCCAACTGAGCGACGTACACACCATAGCTGCGGTCGGCGCCCCCCGGCACGATACGGTGCAAAAACACCACATCGCCGTCCTCTTCGGCCACGGCCACCTTGTAATTGCATACCCGGGGCAACCGTGTGGCTATCTCGGTCAGTTCGTGATAGTGGGTGGCAAAGAGAGCGCGACATCCGAGGTTTGGCGCGTTGTGCAGGTGTTCTACTACGGCTTGGGCGATAGACATCCCATCGTAGGTGGAGGTGCCCCGGCCTATCTCGTCCAGCACTACCAGCGATCGGGATGTGGCATGGTGAAGGATATTCGCCGTCTCCATCATCTCCACCATGAAGGTGGACTGCCCCGCCGCCAAATCGTCCTGCAGGCCTACGCGGGTGAAGATGCGGTCCACCAACCCGATGCGGGCTGAGGCGGCGGGCACGAAGCTGCCGACTTGGGCCAAAAGCACCAAGAGCGCAGTCTGCCGCAGGAATGTGGATTTGCCCGCCATGTTAGGTCCGGTAATGACCATGATCTGTTCTTGATCGCGATCCAGAAGGATGTCGTTGGGCACAAACGCACCCGGCGGCAGCACGCGCTCGACCACAGGATGACGTCCGTCTTTGACTTCGATAACGCCAGTCTCGTCAAGCTGAGGCCGGACATACTGATACCGGACCGCCGCCTCGGCCAGGGCGGTAAACACATCCAGCATGGCCAAACCTTTGGCCGTGAGGGAGATGAGCGCCGCCATCTCACTCACCTGGCGGCACACCTGACGGTAGAGGGCGCCTTCCATCTCCTCCATTCGTTCTCGGGCGTTGAGCACCAGGTTCTCGTGCTCCTTCAGTTCCGGCGTAAAGTAGCGTTCAGCGTTGGCCAGGGTCTGACGGCGCACATAGTCCTCCGGCACCTTCTCCGTATGGGTGTTGGACACCTCCAGGTAGTACCCGAAGACCCTGTTGTAGCCCACCTTGAGGCCCGGAATCCCCGTACGCTCTCGCTCCCGCTTCTCCAGACTGGCGATGTAGGATCGGGCATCCTGGGAGGCCGAACGCAGTTCATCAAGCTCCTTGGAAAAGCCCTGACGGACCACCCCGCCGTTCCCGACGTCGCCCTGGGGGTCGTCCATAATGGCGTTCCTGATAATCTCCACCGCGTCAGTGCAGGGCAGCAGCTCCGCATCCAGCCAACCGAGGCCCGACTCAGCATCGGCCAGGAGTTGCTTAAGCGCGGGCACCTGCTCCAGGGAACTACGTAGGGCGACGACCTCCCGGGGCAGCGCGACGCCCGCGCCCATACGCTGAAGGATACGTTCGGGGTCACCAACGTGGGAGAGGATTCTCCCGAACCGCTCGCGCCGGACACCGCTGGAATGCAGCCAGGCTACCGCGTCCAACCGGCGGTCCAGGTCCGCCAGGTCGAGGAGCGGCTGGCCCAGCCACTTACGCAAGAGCCTGGCACCCGGCGGGGTTTTAGTGAAGTCTAGAACGGCCAGCAGGGAATGCTCCTTGCCACCCCAGCGTCCACCCTCGAAGAGCTCCAAGTTGCGGCGAGTCTGAGCGTCCATGGCCATGAAGGCCTCGGTGGTGTATGTGGAGAGGCCATGAAGCTGGCCTAGAACCGCCTTGTGGGTCTGGTCCAGGTACGCGATGACAGCACCGGCGGCGGCGGTGGCCAGCGGGAGATCTTCGCAACCGTAGGCCTCCAAGCTGGCCGCGCCGAAAAACTCCAGAAGCCACCGGCGACCGGCTGCCGGAGTGCATTCGGTCGAGTCCAAGGCCGAGATTCGGTAGGCGCCATCGAGTGCGCTGGATAGAGGACTGTCCTTAGCCATCACAACCTCGGTGGGAGCCAGGCGCCCCAACTCCTGGGCGAGCTGGGGCAGGGGAATCTGCGTCACCGAAAACTCGCCCGTCGTCACATCGACGAATGCCACGCCCACCACATCACCACCGCCCGGCGTGCTGGCCACCGCGGCAAGGTAGTTGTTCACGCCCTGCTCCAGCAAGGCGGGTTCCAGTACCGTGCCGGGGGTGACCACCCTTACCACGTCTCGCTCCACCAGGCCGTGACCCGGCTCGGTAAGCTGCTCACAAATGGCCACACGGTGCCCCTTGCGGATGAGACGCGCCAAGTAGGTGTCGAGGGCGTGATAGGGGACCCCCGCCATGGGGACAATCTCGCCCTTTCCCATATTCCGCTGCGTGAGCACCACCTCCATGTCGCGGGCGGCGGCCACGGCGTCATCGCCAAAGGTCTCGTAGAAATCGCCCATGCGGAACAGGAGGATGGCGTCCGGGTAACGGCGCTTCACATCGAGGTACTGCCGGCGCATGGGAGTGATCATAAGTTACCGTTATTTTACTCAAGGATGGGCCGCGGCGAAATGCTTTAACGGTGAGTCCGCGGCTGTATAGGCTACCCAGACTGCCACTGGCACTCTAGGAGTCACCATCGCCAGTGGTGGGCTGCATGGCCAAATCGCGCTCTGCACCGGCCTTGGGCAACAGCCTGGGCAGGAAGGCTGAGCCGACCATTCCCAGGGCGAAGACCACTGTGACCAGGACCAGCGCAACGCGGACGGCCGATACCAAACCGGGATCGGCGACCCCTTCCACTGGCTCCTGTCCCGTATCCAACAACGCCGCGACGAGGGCTTGGCCCGAGGTGCTGCCGAAAGTCATCAACACCAAGCTGGTGGAGGGTGCCAGATGCAGTAGATGTCGAGGGAAAGAGGTGAAGAGCTGGCGCTGATTAGCAACCTGCATGAAGGCCTGGCCCATGCCCATGAGCACCAGCCCAAAGACCACAAGTTGCAGTGGTGGACTCGCATTCATAGATGCGGCAATGACCTGGCCCGTCACGCCTATGACCGCCGCACCTGCGATGATGCGGGCGCTCCCGTACTTGTCGGAGAGCCAACCGGAGAGGAAGCCTGCCACCGGCTGGAGAATGTTCAAGAAAAAGAGAACCGCCGCCGCGTGAGCGACACTCCAACCGTAGCCCAGGACAAAGAGTATGGGGATCATGAGCTGGGTGGAGCCAGAGGCCCACCCCATCAGCCCTGCTTGGGTGGCGCCCGTGTAGACTCCCCGTAGCTTGAAGAGGGAAAACTGGACCACGGGTGTCGCGGTCTTGCGCTCGACCCAAATGAAGGCGCCCAGCGCCAGAAGGCCCGTGCCGCCGGTACTGATTACCGCGAAGGGTTCAAACCCGCGCACCAACGCCTGAAGGGCAGTTAGGCTGCCAATCACGGCCACCATCATCAGCAGGCTCCCGGGAACATCAAACTGGGCGAAGCTTACCTTCGGTGAGTCGCTGGAACGTGGCTGGGGCGGGATGCAAAACCAGGCGGCTACGGATAGCGCACCAAAGAGTACTCCGGAGCCCATGAAGAGCCAGCGCCAGCCCCATTGCGCAGACACGAACCCAGTGACAGGCACTGAAAGCAGGATGCCCAAACCCATCATGAAACCCACCGCACCCAGCACTTTTCCCCTCTGCTCAGTAGGGAAACCGCCGATGCCCATGACTTGCAGAATAAGCCACGGGTAGATACGGAACAGCGCCGAGAGAAAGCGCGCACCGATGAAAAGATAGATGTTGTGGGTCCAAAAGCTAAAGATCATCAAAGCCGTGTCGGCAAGGAGCGCGATGACGATGAGATTGCGCTTGTCCAGCAGCGTGGTGGTCTGCCCCAGAGCGAACGTCCCGCCCACCAGCGCAAGGAAGTAGGCCAGTTGCAACCAGGTCGCCACGGTCAGCGTGGTATCGAACTCGTCCACAATCTCGGGGAGAACTAGGTTGAGGCCGGTCACCGTCCCAACGCCCATGACAAGCCGGAAGGCCATGAAAAGGAGGAGGGCTCTCACATGCAGGGGCAGTCGGCTCATCAGCGGTTCGCTCACCCCTGGGGCAGTTTAGGGTCGTAGCCTAACAGGGCGCTTGCAGAAAATCCGCTCGACTATACCCCTGTCCCCTTTCCTGGCCAGAAAGGCGGACAAATTATCTCCGAGGGACACTCTCGGACTCCCGGAAAAGGGGATTCGCCCCTCTGCACACCACACACCACCACTTTATCATTCAGCTAACGGCATGAGCTTCTGAGATAACTATCTCCCGCCGTGGGAGAGCAGGCTACTCAATCCAGGGGCAGGTTGTTGTGTGGACAACTCCTGGAATGACACGGACTTGGTCCGGAACGACTCTAGCTATATGCTCTGTCGATACGCCCTCCATCTCCACCACCACGTCGTAGGGCCCCAGTACCTCGCGGACCAGCGAGCGTGCCGGGAATGCGCCGGAGGCTTTGGACGATATTCTTGGTCTCGGCGGGATTGGTCTCCATCAAGACGTAGGCGTGGGCTAGCTTGGTATTGATGGATTCACTCATGTTCGTGCTCCTTCGGATGCGTCCCTCATCCTGTCTCCGTCTGCGCAGGTACGACCCTCGGCCTCGGCCTCGGTGGCGGTCCCAGCTTCGACTGGCCCCTGCTTGCGGGCCAAGAGTCTCGGCAGCAGCTGTGCAGCGGTGAGTCCGACAACGAAGACTGCCGACATGATATAGATGGAGGTGGAGGCCGCCGAGACAAGGGCTAGGTTTCCGTCGCCACCGGAAGCGGCAATCGCAGTGCTCGCCCCCAAGGCCGCGCCGACGAATGCCTGTCCGGTGGCGCTGCCGGAGGTGGTCAGCACCAGGCTAGTGGAAGGCGCGGCGTGGAGCTGCTCTTTGGGTATGGAGGTGAAGATTTGCCGTTGATTGGCCGTCTGCATAAAGGCCTGGCCGGTGCCCATGAGCATCAGCGCCACGATGACGATGACCAACTCCGGCTCGACGTTAAAGCTGGCCAAGATCAATTGGCCGGTCAGGGCAACCACGGCGGCAGCGACTATGACCTTAGAACTACCAATACGGTCGGAGAGCCATCCGGAAAGGAAGCCCGATACGGGCCGCACAATGTTCATGAACAGCATGATGCCAGCGGTATAAGTGATGGACCATCCGTAACCAACGATGAAAAGGAAGGGCAACAGTAGCTGTAATGACCCGTTGCCCCAACCAAAGGAGATGGCCTGCAACGCTCCCATGGTCACGCCCCGCATCTTGAAGAGCGCAAAGTCCACCACGGGCGTCTTGGTCCGCAGCTCCACCCAGATAAACGCACCAACGCTCACGACCGCCGCGACCGCCAGGACCGGTCCGATGGTTGAGGAGTAACCCCGAACAAATATCTGCACCGAGGCCAGGATGGAGACCATGCCCATCATCATGAATACGCTGCCGGGAATATCGAACTGGGAGAGCCGTATTTTAGGGGCGTCGGCCGAACGCGGCTGTGCGGGTATCAGGACCCACACCACCGGAGCCAGCATCAGGTAGAAAACAGAAGTCCCCATGAAGAGCCAGCGCCAGCCGAATACTTCCGTGACGAATCCCGCCAGGGGAATAGAAACGAGCATCCCCACACCCTGAGTTATGGCGACAATGCCTAGGACCTTGCCTCGCTGGTGGGCCGGGAAGCCGCCGATGCCCATGACTTGCAAAATAAGCCACGGATATATCCGAACGAAAGCCGAGAGGAACCGGGCACCGATGAATACGTAAATATTGTGCGTGTTAAAGATGATAGCCATCAGCACAACGTCGGCCAGAAGGCCAAAAATGACGAGCTTCCGCTTATCCAGAAGCGTGGAACTGAGACCCAATGAAAAGGTGCCACCGGCCAGGGCGAGTGAGTAGCCTAGTTGAATCCACACCGTGGTCGCTATGGTAGTGTTGAACTCTTCTGTGATGGTGGGAAAAGCCACGGTGAGCCCCATGACCGTGCCCAGAATCATGGCGGTCTGATGGGTCATAAAGAGGGCCAACGCCCTGACGTGGACAGGAACGTGAGGCATAATGGCTCCCGAGACGAGATGGTCTGGAGTCGATTATACGACCATAGCCGCGGTGCTGTTGGACCGGAAGTGAAGAAAAGGGCCGCCCTAGAATCAGGGCTGCCTTTTTCTAACCTATTTAGGGATCGGATTCACGGCGGGCTGAGGGACAGACCTTTTGAGCATTCCACCCTCCCTCGAGATGTTCTAGTCGAAGAGGGTGCCTCCCCCCTTCGACCCCGGGCAGAGGGTAGAGCCCGCTGCCCTCCCCAATCGCAGCAGCCTTCGGGAGAACTCTATTCGTCTTCCTCTTTCCAGAAGCGCTCTTCCTGAACGTTCCAGCCCTTGGGCACCAAGCGTGTCTTCACGTCCTCAATCATGCCTGGGTGGCCACAGACATAGACCATCGTGTCTTCCTTTTTCAGCCCCCACTTGTCGATATACTCTTCAACCAAAGTATTAACACGGCCTTTAGGGCCTTCCCAACTGAGGTTGCGCTCCCCCAAGGGGCGGCTCACGGTGAACATTGTCTTAATGAAGTCGGGGTGCTTGTCGGCGAGGGCTTGCAACTCCTCATCGTAGACGAACTCGTCAAGATGGCTGGCACCCTCCATGAAGAAGAACCGATGGCCGGTTGTGCCGTCGTGGAGATACTGCCGAATGATACTTAGGTAGGGCACAATGCCCGTCACGGTGCCCACCATGACGTGGTCCTTGAACTGGGGCTGGAAGGTGAAAATGCCTTTGGGTTTGGGGCGCATGGAGACGATGTCTCCGACGTTCTGGGCCCAGAGCATGGGGGTGAGCTTCCCGCCGTTCTCCGGCAGAACATACTCGATGAAGAGCTCCAATCTCGGCTCATAGGGGGCCGATACGATGGAATAGGGACGCTCCAGGTCGCCTGCGCCGATGGTAACGTACTGTCCTGGCTTGAAGATGAAGGGAGCATCGGGCTCCAACCAGATGACGAAGAGGTCTTCGCTGAAGTTCTTGCGCTCCACAATCCTTGCCTTCGGCAAGTCATTCAGCTTATTGTTAGGGGAATGGGGCTGCTGCGATGTCAACGTGTCACTCCTTGGTGCTGGTTAAATCGTGGATGCCTCAATGGGCGGAAACCTTCTTGTTATACATGCTCAATCCGTACTGGCACAACCTCCAGACGAGGCACGTGGTTCATGGGATCTGGGTGCTCCGAGCCGTCTACCTGCACCGCCAGCTCCCCAAACAGCGTGGTGAGGTTGGCCACGCCAATATGCGCATTCTCCCACAGCCGGACGGTTCCTAGCCACGCCTTTCGGCCCGCCTTGTCCACCATGCGTGCCGCTTGCCCCTCCTCCAACCCGTGACGCTGGGCGTCGCCAGGGCTAATCAAAAAGCATTCCTCGCGCTCAATCCGATTCAGCCTGCCTCCCTTGGCCACTTCCAAGGAATGAGTAGGTTGGGCCAGGACGCGTCCGTGGGCCAGGAGGAAGGGAAATTCAGCGTCTTCGTCCCGCTCCAGCCCCATCCATTCCAGGGGAGGGCGAACTGTATTAGCGGCATTGGCCAGCCTCTCTCCATAGAGCGTGGGCATCCCTGGAGCGTCCGAAGCCGGACACGGCCACTGGAGGCCCATGCTCACCTGCTCTGAGTACATGACCTGGGTCGGCATGGGATTGTCCGTGGAGGGCCGGGGAGTCGAGACTGCTTCGTCCAGCAAGCGTTGGTAGGAAATGCCTGCATAGGCAGGAATGAGCCCGGCCGCTTCGGCCAATACGGCCTCAGGCGCATGGTTATCAAAACCGGCTGCGCCCATATGGGAGGCGATCCGGGCGATGGTGTGGTAGTCGGGGCTGGCCGTGGTGCTGCCTGCTTGAAACACTTGCTTCAGGGGTTGCACCCTCCGTTCCAGGCTGGTGTACGTCCCCCGCTTTTCCAGCCAAGTACTAGCGGGCAAGACCACATCCGCATGCTCGGAAAGGGGCGAGAGAAACACATCGCTCACTACCAGGAAGTCCAGCGACTCCAGGGCATCGCTGAGGTCGCCCAGCGTCCCGTCGTGGTAGGCGGCGTGGTCGCCGACGACAAAGAGCGCCTTAAGCGCTCCGGCACGCGCGGCCTCCAGCATCGCCTTGGCATTCAGCCCCGGCAGGACGGGCAGTTCGGAGCCCCATGCCTCCTCGAATCGGCGTCGGGCGTCGAGGTCGTCCACGGGATGATAGCCGGGGAGGTAGCGGGGTTCCATGCCCATGTCCCATGCACCTTGGTCGTTGGCTCCAGGCCGCAGGGGGTAGACTCCTGCGCCGGGCTTGCCCAGGTTGCCGGTGGCCACGGCGAGATAGGCGATGGCCCGGCTGGCAACGGTTTGGGCTTCGGTGGAAACATTATCCAAGGCGTAGACGATGCTGGCGGGACCCGCCGTGGCGAAGCGACGGGCGGCGTCGACAATCTGGTCGCGGTGCACCCCGGTCTCGGCGGAGACGGTATCGAGCGTGAAGGACACCAAGGACGCAGCCAGGGCGGTGGTATCTCCCAGGTACTGGCCCAGCGCGGCCTCGTCTAGGAGACCCTCGTCCCAGATGACCTTGAGCATCCCGCCAAGCAGCGCCAGGTCTGTGCCGGGATACGGACGAAGCCACAAGGTGGCAAATCGGGTGAGCTCGACCTCCCGTGAGTCAATGACGATAAGTTGCTGGGTACCGGCACGCACCGCCTGCTTGATGGGGAGTGCCAGCACGTTCTGCTCTTCGGTGACGTTGGCGCTCACCACCAGCACACACGCTGCCTCCTTCAGGTCCCATACACTACCGGTAGCAGCGGGATAGCCCAGCACCTGATGGAGGCCATCGAGAACACCGGGCCGGGTGTTGGAGGGGGAGTCGATATTGTTGGAGTTCATCACGGTGCGCGCGAACTTCTGGGCCAGGTACATCTCCTCATTGGTCGCCCGGGGCGAGACCAACATGCCGAATTGGGCACCCTTGTAGGAGGCGAAACGCTCGGCCACGATGGCGATGGCATCGTCCCATGAGGCGTCTTCCAGCACCTGCTCCCTGCGAACGAGAGGCGTTTTGGTCCGCTGCGTGTCGTTGTTAACCTGCTTGAAACCAAACTTACCCTTGAAACATGCCTGGCCTCGATTGGCGGGGGCGTTTAGCTCCGGAATAGCGCGGATGACGCGGCCTCGTTTGTCCACCTCGTAGGTCATCTCGCAGCCCACGGGGCATTCTTGGCAAACCGACTTCTCGACCCGGACGGGAGTCTCCCACTTGAAGTCGCTCTCCACCAGCGCTCCGACAGGACAAACATCGATGCATGCGCCGCAGAACTCGCAGCCCGCCTCCAACAGCGACTCGCCCATGGAGGTACCCACCAATACTTGACCGGCGCGCTCGGTTAAGGTCAGCGCCACGTCGCCCCGGAGCTCGTCACAGGCCCGGACGCACCGGGCGCAGACGATGCAGAGGTTGTAGTCCCTATCGTAGAAGGGGTCTTTGGTCTCCACCTGGAGCTCTCGATACTGGTAATTGAGTGGCGAGTTCAATCCCTGGGTGTGGAAGCGGGTAGTGTCCTTTAGCTCACACCGCTCGTTCTTGGGGCAGGTGACGCAGCGGTCAGTCACGTCCACGTGACGCAGGCAAATGTCCTGAGGGCCGCAAAGGTCAACACGGTGGCAGGTAAGGCAGCCGTGGGGGTGCTCTGAGAGCAGGAGGTCGAGAATGGTACCCCGGACCTCGGTGGCGGGATTGGCATTGGTGTGCACAACCATACCGTCGCGGATGGGCAGCGTACATGACGCGGGCGTACCTGGGACGCCCTCCACCTCCACCACACACATCCGGCAGGCGCCGTAGGGCTTCATGCCTGGGTGGTAGCAAAGATAGGGGATGTAAATCCCAGCGTCGGAGGCGGCCTGGACAAGTACCTTGTCGGAGGTGGTACGCACCTTCTGCCCGTCGATGGTAATGTTAATTTCATCTGTCATTTTGATCCCTATGGCCTTGCCACCGGTTGGATATGCGCTACGAAGTCACCTTTGACCTGGGAGGTTGGGGTCTCCTCCTCCAGCTGAGCCCCGCGCCGGCTGGAGCGGGGGCCAACAAATGGGGTGATGCGGATGGGCCCGTGACCCTTCATCTGCGCGCGAAACTCGTCGCCGAAAGCTTTGAGCGCCGAAGCAACAGGATTGAAACCCAGTTGACCGTGGCCGCACAGTGACCCCGCGCGCATGTCCTTCCCCACATGCTCCATGAGCTCCAAATCACCGGGACGGCCCTCACCGGTACAGATACGCTCCATTACCTCCAGCAGGTGGCCCATACCCAGCCGGCAGGGGAAGCATTTGCCACAGGACTCCATCTGGTCGAAGGCGATAAGGTTGCGAGTCAGGTCCACGACGGAGGTTGTCTCATCAGCCACGATAAGGCCACCGGAGCCGAACATCGCGCCCGCCTTAGCCATCTCGTCGAAATCCAGCACGATGTCCAGCGCGTCCGACGGGAGCATTCCACCCAAGGGACCGCCCGTCTGAACCAGCTTGATGGCCTTCCCATCGGGAGTGCCACCGCCCATCTCCTCAACGATTTGGCGCATGGTCACGCCAAAGGGCACCTCCACCAACCCGGCGTAGGTGATGTGACCGGAGAGGCAGGCAATGGCCGTGCCCGCACTCTTTTCGGTGCCAATGCCAGTGAACCACTCAGCGCCCTGGCGAATGATTTCGGGAACATAGGCCAAGGTCTTGATGTTGTTGATGTTGCTAGGCTTGCCCCAAACGCCTACGGCTGCGGGAAAGGGCGGACGGAACCGAGGCATGGAGCGCTTGCCTTCAATGGCCTCCATCAGCGCAGTCTCCTCTCCGGCGACGTAGGACTCTCCAACGAGAGATACCTCCATGTCGAAGGAGAAATCGGTGCCCAGAATGTTAGCGCCTAGCAAGCCCGCGGCATAGGCGGCTCTAATGGCCGAACGAACGCGTTGGATGGGTGCATCGTGACCGTGACGGACGAAGACGACGCCATTGCTAGCGCCGGTGGCATACCCGGCGATAGTGCACCCCTCGATGAGGCTGAAGGGGTCTGATTCGAGCACCGTCTTATCGTTGAAGGCCCCGGGGTCGCCCTCCTCGCAGTTGCAGAGCATGTATTTTTGGGGGGCGGGGTTGCCCGCCAGAAAGCCCCACTTGGTCCCGGTGGAGAAAGCGGCCCCTCCCCTTCCCCGCAGGCCTGCATCCTTGACCTCTTGGAGGACATCCTGCCCCGTCATGTCGGAGAGGGCCTTATCTAGCCCCTCGTAGCCTCCACGAGCGACGTATTGGAGCAGCTCCACGGGGTCAATGTGGCCCGCGTTGCGGAGGGCGATACGCACCTGATATCGCATCATGGGCAGATTTTCCACCCTGGGCAGACCGGGCACATCGCTCTCCACGGAGGCCAGGGCCCATTCCACCTTGGGTTGGCCGGTAGTGACGTGGGTGGCAACCAGCTCAGAAACGCGGTCGGAGCCGACGTTGGCATAGAGCACCCGTGGCCCGCCCGGTGTGACGATATCGACCAGCGGTTCGGCATAGCATAGGCCCCACGTCCCCACCTCAGAAACCGTAGCGCTCAAGCCGGCGTGGCGTACGTCGTACCGCATGGCGGCCACCGTCTCGCGCGCACCAGCCGCATCCCCCATGAGACCTGTTCCGATGCGGACCCAGGTCTGGGCGTGCAAATCCTGCCACCGCTGCGTGGCCTCACGCTGAAGGTGCTGGAAGGCATAGGTCATGGGGATGGATCCCATCGGTGGGACGCGTCGTTGAGTTTGGGTTGCGCTGCACCGACCTGGAGCTCCTCTAGGTGGGCTTTCAGCTGGTCAATGGTCATGTGGCCAGCCAACTGGTGCTCAAGGCTCACCACCGGGCCATGGGGGCATGACCCCAAACAGGTGTTAAGCTTGAGGGTGAACTCACCATCAGCGGTATCTCCCTCTCCCTCAAGCCCAAGGTGGCCCATGAGACCTTGAAAGAGCTGCTGCGCGCCAAGGATGTGGCAGGTTGGCCCCCAGCAGACCTCCACCGAGTGGCGCGCCGGAGGAACAAAGCGAAAGTTTGGATAGAAGGAGGCCACGCCCCAAACGTCGTTGACGGAGGTCCCCGACCGCGTGGCTACCTCCTCCAACGCCACTTTGGGAATGTAGCCCAGGGCATCTTGCACCGAAAGCAACGAGGAAAGCACCGTGACCGTGGCCGAAGGCTGCTCTGCAATGGCCTGCTGGACAAGCTGCCGAAGGGTATCTGAGTTGGCGGACATCGCCACCGTTTCTTGCATCCAGTGAACGAGGTTTCAGAGAAATCCATTCGTGAATTTCATAACGAACGATCACTCGAATGGTATCACAGGGCTGAAGGGCTCACAAGACGAGCGAGCTTGAGTTTGGGTGCGCCACAGGGGCTCGCAATCGCATGCCCACGGGAGGACTAGAGACGGGACTCGACCAACCGCGCCAACTCCAGTAGGCCATCGATATCGGTGAGGGGGGGGTCGCTCCCCTCGAACACGTCACTAAAAATCTGGATGTGCTTATCGCCCTTCACGAAGATGACAATGGCCGCCGTCGCGGGTTCGCCCATCACAGCGGTGGCAGAGGAATCACCTACAGGGTACTCCATGGCCTCCGCGCTGAGCCCCAAACGAAACCCGTGCAGGCTCGCGTTGGCGGTGAAGGCACGGTCAAAATCGATGACGCTGAGAGAGACCGACCGGTTCTCGCTCCTATCCGAATAGCTCACCGAAAACCAAGCGTCAACGCCCTTGAACCGCTCTGGCGTCTCCTCTGCGAGAAGCGCCTTCATATCTCGGACCTGTTTGAAGCTCACGTCCTCACTAGTCACCTGTCCGATCTCGGCGGAACTCAGTAGGTCAAGCACCCCCAGCTCCGACACTGTGGTGGGCGTGGGAGCGGCCCGTGCTGTGGAGGTGGCCTCCAGGTCAGGGCTGCTGCACCCGGCAAAAACGACGAGGGCGAGTACAAGTCCTGCTATGGCCAGCAGACGGGCCGTTAATGATTTCAGGACGCTACTCACAGCCGGCCAGCCACGACCCGGGCCATATCCAGCAACCCTTTCCGGTCAACCAAGGGATTCTGCTGTCCGTCTTCGATGCGGGTCATCATCTGCACAAGCCTGTCACCCTTTACGAAGAGGAGAACGGTGCCCAGGCCGAGGTTGTTAATCTCGTCGACGATGGAGTCCGCTCCGATGGGGTTGGGCATAGTGGTTGTCCGCATGCCCAGGGCCAGTCGGTTAAATTCTTCCAGGGCGAAATCAGCGCTGAGGTAGTCGGTTACCTGGAAGAATACGAAAGTGCTCCCGTCGGCCGTTTGAAAGCCCGCGTCGAAGGAGCTATCGACACGAAACCTCAATGGTAAGCCGTCTGAATCGGTGAGCCGCTCGCGCAATGCTGTTCGCTCCGCGGAAACGGCGGCAATCCCCTGGATGTCCACTTCGGTCAGGAGCAGAAGCATCGCCTCTTCAGTCAGGAGTGGAGCGATGGAAATCTCCGGTTGCTGGAGGGGTGTTTCGGCAGGCGTGGAGACGGGAACAATCGGTGATGATGGCGGCGCCGTTGGAGGGGGCGTGTCCCCGCCTCCACATGCCGAGAGCGCCAGACTCACAAGCACAACAACGATTGCAGCCAAGGGAATCGCTCTCAATCGTTTCATAGGCATTTTTCCCGTTCTTCTCTCACCGCTAAGTGACCCCCAATCAGGAGCGACCGAGACTATCCTTACAGACAGCCCAAGTCTACCAGGGACTACGATTTCGCAGCGGCAATATGTACCAACTGGGCAACGGCTCGGCCAAGCCGGATGCTGTAGTTGGTGCCCCGGTCTTCCGGATATATCTGGGTTGTATTTGCTAAGTAGAGCCCTGGAATAGGCGTCTGGTGCGGAGGAATGTGCTGTGAATAGTCCCGAGTTACCACCGGCTGGGCAGCATCTTCCCGATGGTAGTGGTACTCGCGCACCCATGAGGGGTCGAAGGCCGGGTTGAGCCGTTTGAGGTGGGGAAGGTACTCTTGGAATAGCTCCTCCGCACTGAGGCTGTAGAGCCGTTCGCCCTTCTCTAGGTAATTGGCTAAATAAACAATGTGGTTGCCCCCGTAGTGCTCGGCGGAGATAAGGTTCGTATGCTCGATGACGCCCAAGAAAGGCAGCGATCGGTCGCCCACGTACATCCAGTAGGCAGAGGTTAGCGGACGGTCCAGAACCAGCACCACGAGTACGGCGGCAAGGTAGACAGCGCGGTTGAGTTTGTCTAGGTACGCCGAAGGCAACGGCGGTACCAGGCGGGGCAGGACGAAGGATGGCACCGTGGCGATGACCATATCCATCTCTCGACGCTCGGAGCCGCCCTGCGGGGTCTTAAGCACTAACCCGGCGACGCGGCCGTCCTCCACGGCCACCTGCTCCACCGCAACTCCGGCATGCACCTCTCCGCCGTGCTGGCGCACGTGTTGGGCCATGGCATCGAAGACTTGGTCGAAACTGCCCATGGGGTAGCCGAGCTGCTCCCGCTGTCGAAGACCCTTGCGCGACGTGGTGCGTAGCGCAAACTTGTTCCAGAGCCATGCCATGCTGACCTGGTCGTAATAGGAGCCAAACTTGCCGCGGAGCATCGGTTCAAAAATGGTGCGGTAGATGTGCTCGCCCGCATGACGGCGCGTCCATTCGGCGGCGGTCTCCTGCTCCAGGCTGTGCCAATCCTTGAGTCGCTGAAGCCGCAGCGTGAGCAGACCGAGCCGGAGTCGGTCGTACACGGGCAGCGGCCCGAAGCGCAGCAGGTCAGGAGGCGTGGTGAATCTCCAAATCCGCTCTCCGTGGAAGTAGGCCACGTTGGAGTCTATCCATTGGAGTCGGTCCTCCAAGCCCAGCTCCTTCATCACTCCCGTGATGGCTGTATCGCTGCGAAAGAGGTGATGGTAGGCGCGCTCCAAGGGCGCACCACCCACCTGGAAAGTGGATGCCTGCCCACCCAAAAAGGGGGCCTGTTCAAAAACGAAGGGCTGGTGACCGAGCAACGCTAGCTCGTAGGCCGCTCCCATTCCCGCGGCCCCGCCTCCGATGATGCCCACCCTCATAGGATCTTCTCGGCGGAGGGCTCCGACGTCTGGCCGGACTGGGTGAGCTGGCTTAACGAAATGCTGCTGAAGGCGAGGTGGAATAGTCCAGCGGCGATGACAGGCAGGAGCAGGGCGGCGTGCAGGACCAATGCGTAGGCCGATGCAACTCCCGTCCCTATATCTGTGCTCAGGAAGAGCAGTGTCTGGACGGCAAAGAATTCAAAGGGGCCCACGGAGCCCTGAGAAGAAGGCAAGGAGGTGGCCAGGTTGGAAACAGCGGTGACTAAAAGCATAGCCACCATCATGGTGGTGATTGAATCGAAATATTCGTCCAGGCCAAACCCCAAGGCGATAATGTAGTACATGACGGCTTCCGTCAGCCATATGGGCAGTGACTGGAGAAAGAGGAGCGTCAGTTTGCCAGGCCGGTGCAGGCCCTGAAACCCTTGCAAGAACCGGTGCATGAACAAGTCGACCTTCATAGAGAGGCCCCCAGGAAGAAGGCGGGTAAACAAGGCCGCGATGCGCAGGGACCGCTCAGGATAGAGGGCTATTCCAACCATCAACCCCAACGCGGCGGCAAAAGGGACCACCAGGACGACCATCACCGCTTCTGGAGCCAGCCGAACGTTACCGCTCACGTTCTCGGTCAATTCGTCTAAGGGGAAGAAAAGGGCTGCGACAATCAGAAAGGAGAGGAGGGTAAGGCCGTCAAACACACGCTCGATGAAGATAGTTGCGAGGGCGGTGGAGGCGCCCACCGGTTCACGGCGCGCCAGGTAGTAACTCCGGACCACCTCTCCCAACCGTACCGGAAGCAGGTTGTTGGCCATGTATCCCACAAGCACCACCGCATAAAGGCGCATCACTCGCACGCTGCGAAACGGGAGCAGCAGGAATCGCCACCGGTAAGCCCGAAAGTAAAGCGACCCAAAGTAGGTGGCGATTCCCGGAATGACATACCCGTAGTTGGCCTCGGAAAGGGCTGTGGCTAGTTCATCTGCGTCGACCTGCAAGACTAGGGCGATGAGAAAGACGCTGGTGACGGCCAGGCCAAGCCAAAGACGGCGATTGCCCATCAACGGTTCTCCTCTGGGATCCTGCACCCGCTGTCCATCCCACTACAGAAGCTACGCCGGAAACCACGCGCTGACTTTTTCATGCCACCCTTCAACTGGTCGCTGGGCGCGAACGACCCTTGCCGAAGACACCGGCGCTTTGGCTCCGGAGCAACAAACCTGATTTTCAAGTACAGAGATGTTATTCCTGAGGGTCCTCTAGCTTGATATCCAGGTCCTCGAGGAAGCGTTCGACCTCAGGAGAGAGGGGCGAGTCGGGCTCGACAGTGGGTGCTTCAGGGGCATCCGCGTCGTACAGAGTCTCTAGCTTTTCCACCAAGTCCGCTCCAGGGCCGGAGCCTTCCAATTGTTCGTCGACTCTGCGGTATTGACGGCGGCCCCACTCCGCTTCCGGAAAGTCCTCCGGCAGGTGGTACAACTCAGCCAAGGCCTCCAGCATACGGGCGACGCCGCTGTAGTCGTCTTCCATTTGTAAGTATTGGGGCAGTCGGGCCATGAGGGTCATGGGCTCAATCCCCTCACGCTCCAACTGTTCATTGAACAGGCCGAAGATGGTCGTGGGCCCTCGATAACCCCTCCTGGGGTTGGTGGCAGCAACCGCGCCCTTGAGGGTCAAGGGTTGGCCATTCAGGCTGCCGCTCAGGCGAAGCGGACGGGTGTGAGGGACTGCATCATACATAGCCCCAATCCGGCAGTAACGCTTCGCGTTGAACAGCTTCATCACCTCCATGAGGGAGGAAAGGTAACGTTCCGCCGAGGCATGAGGCTCGAGAACGCGGCATAGCAGAAGATCTGGAGTCTCGCCATTACCCTTGGCATAGGAGATGACGGTGTTGGGCACATCCACGACACGGCGGCCTTCGACCTGGTGCGTCCGCGGACGGTAGCGGGTGAAGTCGAAGAAATCTCCAGGAGTGACCAGACGCCCCAACTCCTGGGTGCCCAACATTTTCTCCAACCGGTCCAGCGCCAATGTCCCAACGTTACCCGCGTCCACCCAGGGCCTCAGAATCGCAATGGCATGCGGCTCGTGAAGTTCAGGTAACGGCTCCGTAAACTCAAATTCGCCTACTCGCATGGGTGCATGGTCACACATGCCCAAGGGTTTTTCAAGCATGCAGGT
>Ga0302123_10000962_pt1 | contig 20983 bp, 19 predicted proteins | sample CB21_321_MG_FD_203109 | JGI IMG/M metagenome (GOLD analysis project Ga0302123, IMG submission 203109) | Marine microbial communities from Western Arctic Ocean, Canada - CB21_32.1 | ecosystem: Environmental > Aquatic > Marine > Oceanic | place: Canada: Western Arctic Ocean | collected 2017-09-28 | reverse complement strand
TTCGGAGGCAGGGGTAGCCCCAGCCGACGACCCAAGCAACCGTTCACTCGACTTCGCTAGGAACCGAGTGCGGCACCGCATCATCCCTGAGCTCGCGCAGCTGAACCCCGATGCGCAGGCTGCGCTGGCGAGGTTCGCGGATGCTGCCGCTGAGGCTCAGGAGGCGCTAGCGGCAGCGTCGAAGTCGGCCGTTCGTGGCGTCGAGCAGCGTACCCCCGGTCGCGTTGCATGGTCTCGCAGTCCACTCCGGGACCTGCCCGAAGCGCTTTCGGCTTGGGCGTTCCAGTCGGCCTGGGCGTACCTCCAAGGCGACAGCGCTGCTCTGTCTGCGCGGCACGTTCAGGCGATGCGGCGCCTCGTTGCCGGGGATGAAGGTGGAGAGCTATCGCTACCGAGGGGTGCGCGATTCATCGTCGAGCAGCGTTACTGCTCGCTGGAGGACGCGGAGACCACCAGCAAGCGCCGGCCGCTCCCCGCCGTCGTCGTCCCGCTCGCAGTCCCCGGTGCCAGCCGGCTCGGCCCCTGGATCATCGAGTCTCGCCTGGAGCGTGCGAGTGGACTGCCGGCAGACCAGGACGATCCTTTCATCGCAGTCCTCGATGCGGACACCCTCGTTTATCCGCTCGTTTTGCGACGCCGCCGGCCGGGCGACCGGATGGTCCCTCTCGGCCTTGACCGCGAGGTGCGGCTGCAGGACCTCTTGGTGGGCGCTCGCATCCCGCGCACCCGCCGCGATTCACTGGTAATCGTGGAGTGCCCTTGGGGAATCGCGTGGGTTGGCGGCGTCCGCATCGCCGACTGGGCCCGAGTCACCGATGCCTCGAAGCGGATTCTGACCCTGCAAGCGCGCCGCATTGACTGGGGCGCCCCGGAAGAGGCACTCCGCTAGGGAGTGGATGCCCGGTAGTTTCACCCGTCCTGCGGCGGCGCGGGCGCGGGCTCGCCAGTCGCTAGGCCGTCGCTGATCTGCGGCACGGATGGTTCCGGCGTGGGCGCGGGCTCTCTCGCCGTCAATTCTGAGATGCGCTGCGCCACCAAATGGGCGTCGCGCCGCGCGTCCGTCGACAGCAGTGGCTGGTGCACCGAGAATCCCACCGAGTGGAGAACCAGTTCACTTTCACCTTCCGGGAACGCGTAGCCGGCCAGCGCGTAGACGCCAACAAGGACCGGAATCCCGCCCACCAGGAATGAGATGAGCGCGGTGGCGAATACCATCCAGCTGATCCAGGCCAGGATGAAGCCAACCCCGAAAACGATGAGCCCTTGAGTGAGTCGTTCCTGCGGCCGTGAGACGTCTACGACCTCAATACCCGAAAGTCCAGCGAGCGGGACGAGCATGGTCCGTCGGCGGCTCATGCTCGTCCTGACGAGGATGGCCCGTTGATTGGTTATCGTTAACGTGCCGGGGCCGCCACCAGGGCTCGTCAGCGCACCCTTGCGCGCGTCCAGCGAGACCTCGAACCGCTCGTTGGGAAGCCAAGAGACCTGGTGGCCGGCGCTCTGATTGACCATCCGGGCTAGCATAAAGGCGCTCTCGCGACTCGTCAAAGCGCTTCGTCGCCAGTTCCTGCCGACCCTGATCTGCGCTGATAGCATAAAGGTGCCATGTCTATCCAAGCTGAGCCGCGAGAAAATCATCCGTACCACATGTACGACGCCATCCTGTCGCAGCCCGACGCTATCGAGCGCGTTCTCTTGCTGGAGGCCGGAGCCGTCCAGCTGCTAGCCAGTGCGGTCTCGGCTGCTGCGCGAGTCCACGTCGTGGGTATCGGCACCTCGTGGCACGCGGCGCTGGGGGGCGCCTCGCTCCTTCGGGCGGTTGGCCACCGGCCCGACGCCCGGGCATGGAACGCGCACGAGTTCTGTACCACGCCCCCGCCGCTGACGGCCGACGACCTCGTGGTGATCATGAGCCACAGAGGTACCAAGCGCTACTCGGCCCAGGCGCTTGCCGTCGCCCGCCAGGCCGGCGCGGTGACAGCCGTGATCACTGGACTCGGCTCAGTCCTAGGCAAAGAGGAGGCCGACTTCGTCGTCCGCACGGCACCCCAGGAGCGCTCCGCCGCCTTCACCGTCAGCCATGCGACCGCGCTGACGGCTCTGGCGATGCTCGCCGTGGAAGTGGGCGGCGACGAGGCCGAGCCGCTGCGCCCTGCGCTGGACCAGCTACACGTCCTCACTGAATGGGCAATTGCATCCGAACTGTCGGTGCGGCGGCTGGCGGAAGAGGCTCTTGGGGTTCGCCAGGTCCTTTTCGCTGGCGCTGGCGCTGAGGTCGCCACCGCGTATGAGGCCGCACTCAAGGTGGTTGAGGCGAGCTACCTGCCGTCGGCCGGGTACGAGGCCGAGCAGTTTCTTCATGGCCCTTTTGTCGTGCTAGAGCCGGCGGACATGGTCGTCGTTTTGGTCCCCCAGGGCTCCGCCCGCGCGCAGGCGCTGAGTATCGTCTCGGCCGCGCGCGCCACCGGAGCCCACACCGTCGTCCTCGCCGAGGAGGCCGACCGCGAGGCCCTCGCCTCCGCGCGCACACCCATTCCGCTGCCCGCCGTGCCTGAGCCCTTCGCCCTGGTCGCCTACCTCGGCCCCCTCCAGCTCCTAGCTTACTGGCTTGCCGTGAGCAGAGGCCGGAATCCCGACCTCTTCAGGCTGGACGATCCAGCCCACCGGGCGGCGAGAGAGAGATACTCTCTCTAGGCTTCGCCCGAATGCGCTTACCGGCTTGCGCACGGATGAGGCCGGGTAGATCCCTCGGCTACTGCGTACGCACCGGCGTCTGGGACGGCGGTGCGGCGTTCAGGCCAAGGTAGAAGTAGCGATACGACTCCGCGAACTCCAGCCCTGATTGCTCGGCGGAGCGGCCCGCCATGGTCCTGACGAACGCGTCGAACTCGGGCGTCGGGTTTCGCACCTGGCTCACGTGCGCGCGCAGCGCCCTCACCTTCAAGTCGATGGTCTCGGCGATGTCCACGAACACGTTGGCCTCATCGCCGCGCATGCCTAAATAGAGGTGATCGACGATGTGGGGCTCAAGGCCGTGGTCATGGTATAGGTCGGGCCACATGTGGAAGTCACGGGCGGACGGAAAGACGGCGTCCACCGTCGCCTCACCAATGGCCCGATGGTCCGGATGGTTGATGTAATTGCCTACCCAGCGGGCGGTTGGATTCTCCGTGATAACGGCGGTCGGTCGGTGCTTCCGGATGAGCCGCACCACTTGCATCCGCAGCTCCAGCGTGTTCTGGAGCATACCGTCCTCGTGCTCGAGGAACTCGAAGTGCGAGACGCCGAGGATTCGACCGGCAGCCTGTTGCTCCGCCTCACGGGTCCTGGCGAGCGCATTGAGGTCGACGTCGCGGTCCGATGTACCCTTGTTCCCGTTGGTGGCCACCACGTAGATGGCTTCCTTGCCCTCCCGGGTCCACTTGGCGATGGTCCCAGCGCACATGAACTCGGCGTCGTCCGGGTGGGCGACCACGACCATGATTCGCTTGCCGGGACCGAGGTGTTCTTGGGGAGGTAGGGTCATGGGGTCAATGTTCCTCTTCGGTGGCGAGATTAGATGGCCAGGCCGCCGTCCACGCCGATGACTTGTCCCGTGATGTAGCCAGCGTCCTCTCCCGCAAGGAAGGCGACCGTGCCTGCGACGTCCTCGGGCGAGCCTAGCCGTCCGAGAGTGATCCGCTCGACCACTCGCGCGCGCACTTCGTCCGATAGCCCCTCCACCATTTGTGTGGTGATGAACCCGGGGGCCAGCGCGTTTACGGTGATCCCGCGGGAGCCGACCTCGCGGGCCACCGTCTTCGTAAGCCCGATGAGCCCTGCCTTGGCGGCGGCGTAGTTGGCCTGTCCGGCGTTGCCGGTGACGCCGACCACCGACGACATATTGACGATGCGCCCCCAGCGCTGGCGGACCATGTGGCGCACCGCGGCTTTGGTGCACAGGAACGCGCCCTTGAGGTTCGTGTCGAGGACCATGTCCCAGTCCTCCTCGCTCATGCGCATCAGCAGGCCGTCACGCGTGATGCCGGCGTTGTTGACTAGGATGTCAAGGCCGCCCAGCGCCTTGACGGTGCCTTGGACTAGCGCCTCGGCCTGTTCGCCGTCCGAGACGTCGGCGGCCAGCGCGACGGCGGTCCCACCAGCCGAGGTGATGGCCGCTACGAGGTCCTCGGCGCCGGCACGGCTGGTGTGATAGTTAATGGCGACGGCCGCGCCCTCCTGGGCTAACCGCAGGGCAACGGCGCGGCCGATGCCCTGGCTGGCGCCGGTTACCAAGGCCCGGCGTCCCTGAAGGCTAGGCATCACGCACCCCCTCAGCGCGGGCGAGTACCGAGGCCAGCTCGTTGCGCATGGCGTTGACCACGTCGCGCTGGATCATGTCCCTCGCTCGGGTGATGGCGTTCGCGACATGGGTGGCCGGAGAGCGCCCGTGCCCGATGACCACGACGCCGTTGACCCCGAGGAGCGGACCGCCCGCGTGCTCGGCGTTTCCGGCAAGACCGCGGATCGCCGCCACCGCCGGTGAGTCGGCTCCGAGGGTCAAGGCGAGGTGGTGGGCCACTGCGGCCGCCAGGCCCTCGGTGTATTTCAGCAGCACGTTGCCGACGAAGCCGTCACAGACCACGACCTCTGCTTTGTCGGCGAGGAGCTCATGGCCCTCGATGTTGCCGATGAAATGCAGGCCACTGCGCTCGAGAAGCGGATATGTCTCCTGGACCAACTTGTTGCCCTTCCCCGCCTCTGAGCCCACGGAGAGCAGCGCGATGCGCGGGTCGTCGATCGCCAGGAACGTGCGCGAAAACGCGACACCCAGCGCCGCGAAACTCAGCAGCTGGCTGGGGCGGCAGTCGATCTGCGAGCCCAGGTCGATCACCGACATCCGGGGCGCTAGCGCGATGAACGGCCCGCCCAGCGCGGGGCGGTCGAGGCCGTCGAAGACGCCAAGGGTCAAGACTGAGGCCGCCATCGTGGCACCCGTCGATCCCATGCTCACCGACGCGTCGGCGAGGCCTTGCTGTACCAGCCCAGCGGCGATGGCGATGGACGCGTCAGGGTTCGAGCGCAGCGCACGCACGGGGTTCTCCCCTTCGCTTACTACGCCGCGAGAGGGAACGACCTCAATGGGCAGGCCGGCTGTGTCATACTGGGCCAGTGCATCTCGCACGCCGGCCTCGTCACCGACGACCAGCACGCGAATGCCCCCACGTGCGGCCAGCACCGCGCCACCTACAGGCTCGGCTGGGGCCGAGTCGCCACCCATGGCATCCAGTGCGACAGTGATTGGTCTTTTGCTCACGACGCCTCCGTCCGCACCGAGGCCTCACCTGAGATAACCTCCGTGCCCTCACCATTCCTGACTGCGATTGAGTACGAGGCCACGCCGTCCACCTCGGCGGTCAACGCCCCTGAGGCCTCCACGTGGTCGCCGGGGAAGACCGGCGCGCGGAATCGCACCTTGAGCGATCCGCCTCCGGCCCAGCGCTCGCCGAATGAACCGGACATCATTTCCGACACGAAAGCCAGCACCAGCATGCCGTGGGCGATGGTGCGGCCGAACATTGACGTGGCCGCGAACGCCTCGTCTAGGTGTAGGGGGTTGTGGTCGCCGCTGGAGTCGGCGTAGCGGCGCAATTGCTCCTGCGTGACTCTCTGTGGTTTGCCGGCGAGCGTGCTGGGTGCGCTCATGCGCCCGTCTCCTCGGCGCTGGTGATGCTGATGGTCGCACTGCCCCGCAGGGCAGTGCCGCCGTCGTCGCCGACGGTGAACTCGATGACCAGGAACCGCACGCCCCTGCGCACCCCGTTCCGCGCTACAACGGTCGTGCACCCGAGGTCGGCCTCGTCCGGCAGGGCGCGGAAGAACTCCAGCTCCTGCGAAACGTGCACCGCGCCGGCCGGCAGCTCGACTGCGCGCATGGCCGAGCGCATCGCCCATGCGGCGATCGCCATCGGCGGGGCGTGTCCGGAGGCGTCGGCCGGGGCCCCGACGGCCTCGCGGTACGCGGCGATATCCCCGGCGTTGAACCGTATCGGTTCGACGGCAAGCGTTCGTCCTGGCTCAAGCGTGGCAAGATCCAAAGCTCGGCGATTATATCGGTGCTAGCGGAGCTCGTGCTGCCGGTTGTAGACCAAGGGATCGGCTTGCAGGGCTTCGGCGGCCTTGTTGGCGACCGACCGGAAGACCTCCATCGGCTGGGCCCCGGTGAACGACATGTTGCCGAAGACGAACGCAGGGACGCCATGCAGCCCGAGGTCCATGGCCAGCTGGTGGTCGGCGAGGACCGAGTCCATGTAGGTCGACTGCTCCAGTGCCTGCTGCACCGGCTCCCATTCAAGTCCGGCGTCCTTCACCACCTGGCGTACGACGTCGACGTGGCCGATATCCTCGTTCTCCTCCCAGTAGGCCCGGTAGAAGGCGTCACGAATCGGCTCGAAGGCACCGTGCTCGGCGGCGTACTTGGTTGTCTGGAGCGCCTTCAGCGAGCTTGATTGGCGGTCAGGCCGGCGCATTTTCGTCAACCCCACGTCGGTCGCCATGTCTTGGAGGTGAGGGCTGAGCAGCCCAGGCTCCTCGCCTGGGCGCAACTGACGGGGCGCGCCCTCTTCCGGTGTCTCTGGATGTAAGAGGAAAGACTTGTGCACTATGTCGATGGGGTACTCTTCCGCGAGCGCGTTCAGCCTGGCCAGGCCGATGTAGCACCAGGGTCAGACGTAGTCTCCCCACGCGATGACAGGAATGAGGGGCGAGTTTTGGGCAGCCATTAAGAACCTCCTGAGAGTGGGCAGGCCGAAAGGGAGCAAGTGACACATTGTACTCACACGGCTCGCGCACTCGGGTATGCGCATGTCGGCTGCTCGAGGAAGGAGTGCGGGCGCCTAAGGAGGTATAGTCCGTCGTCATGGACCCCAATGTTTGTCCCAACTGTGGCGGCGACCTCGAATCCAATAACGTGTTCTATGTCTGCGAAGTCTGCTTCACTCCCTACAACGCCGAAGACCTCGCGCCCGCGTGGCAGGCAAAATGGGCCAAGCAGGCCGCGCTGGTGGACGACCAGATCGTCGTTCGCCGTGACGGTGCCGTGGCCACCGTGGTCATCAATCGGCCGGAGCAGCGCAACGCCATCACCCTGGCCATGTGGCACTGGTTCGCGCGCCTCTTTGAGGAACTGGATGCAGACGATACCGTGGGCCTCGTCATCGTGACGGGCTCCGGCGACCGAGCCTTCTCGGCCGGAGCCGACGTCAAGGAGTTCGAGGAGACGCGCTCCACACCTCAGAAGGCGCGAGAGTACGGCGGTGCGTTCGAGCAGGCCTGTGACGCGCTGGCCGCAATGTCCACGCCGAGCGTCGCAGCGGTGCGCGGTTACTGCTACGGCGGCGGCTTCGAACTCGCGCTCAGCGCGGACATCCGCGTCGCGGCTGAGACGTCTGCCTTCGCCATACCCGCCGCGCGCATGGGCCTTGCCATCGGCCACACCTTCGTTGGCCGCATGATGGCCCTCGTGGGCCCTGGGCATACTGGCTACCTGTTGCTGACGGGGCGGAGCATTGCCGGCGCCGAGGCCCGCGATATGGGGTTGGTGAACGCGGTCGTGCCAGATGTAGAACTGGACGCCTACCTCACCACTCTGGCCGCCGACCTGTTGGCCCTTTCGCCCAACTCGCACCGCGCCCATAAGCAGGCTATCCGCGATCTGTTGGAATTTGGCGCGCCCGGCAATGTCCCCAAAGGCCGCTTGATGCTACCGCGGACCGCCACCGAGAGCGCCGACTTCAAGGAAGGGGTACGCGCCTTTATGGAGAAGCGCAGCCCTCGATTTCATCGCGGCGCTAGCTAATCCGCCGGACTGCCGGCGACACGATCGTGATCAGAATGGCCGCTCCCATCGACAGGCCGCCGAACCAGAGGACCGCCTCACGCGGGCCGAGGAGCGCTGCGCTGATACCAGCAGCGGCTGCGCCGACTGTCACCATCGCTTGATCGTAAGCCAGCAACGCCATGATCCGGCCTCGCATTTGCTCCGGAGCCGCCTCAGCGAGGAGCGCCGTGAACAGCGGAATGAACGCCGACTGCGCCATCCCCACGAGGAACACGACCACGAACGCGGCGTAAGAAAATGAGAGGTAGGAGGCCCCGGAGAAGAGGGCCATGAGACTGCCGACGGTGCCGAGCGATGCGAGCAGGATCACACCCCGGCGCCGCGACGGGTTCACGTAGGCGATCACCAGCGTGCTCGTTATTCCGCCGAGGCCAAGCACAGCGAACATGGCTCCCAAGCCCTCGTCGTCCAGCTCCAGCGGCCCCCTGGCCATCAGCGGGATGAACACTTGGACGAATGAAGCCCCGAAAGTGAAATAGACAGCCGCAACGGTCAGCGATCCGCGGATCGCGGGGGCGTGCCAGGCGAACGCGATGCCTTCGCGCACGTCCCACAGCATGGCCACTGGCCCCTTGTAGCCCTTGCGAGCGTGATCAGGGGCACGCAGCATGACCAGCAGCGGAATGCCGATGATGTAGAGTCCCGCGATCAGCAAAAATGCGCTTTCGACGCCCGCCGTCGCGATGACCAGGCCGCTGAGGGCCGCGGCGAACACCCGCATGAGCTGCACACTGCCACTGTTCAAGGCCATCGCGTTTGTCACCACTTGCACGGGCACCATGCTGGGGATCATCGCTCTGCGGGCCGGTTGATCGAAGACCATCGTCGCGCCGCGCGTGATGGCGAACAGGTAGATGTGCCAGAGCTCGGCCCAGCCCGCCATGACCATGACGGCGAACCAGATGGCGTTGGCCGTCACCACCATGCGGGTGACGAGCAGGATCGCCTTTCGGTTCCACATGTCGGCGGCTACACCTGCGAACAGGCCAAGCGCCAAGGCGGGCACTGTCCGGGCGGCCATCACCAACCCCAGCTGGATCGCCGAGTCGCCGGTGACGTTCAGAACCAGGATAGGCAGCGCCACCATCTGAACCCAGAAGGCGGCCGAGTTGGTCATCTGCGCGATCCACAGCAGCCGGAAATCCCGATACTGGGCGGACTCGAAGATTCGCCCTAGGGGGCCGCGACGCGTGGTGGTCGCTGGCTCCAGTGCTGGTATGGACTCATCCACGGTGAAAGGCTATTGTCGCGCGTCCGCATGCCTCCTGCCAACGCGTGCTTAGATAGAATATCGCCGCGCTCCGCATCCTCGTCCTGTCGTTCCTGCTGGTTGCCTGCGGTCCGAATGACGAAGCGGTGGTGAGTATCGCGGCGGCGCTGGCCGCCGTGCCGACACCGACCGTACCGGTGCAGCCAACCCCACCGCCCACCGCGACGCCGGCCCCGACGGCGACCTCGCAGCGGACTCCGACGCTGGTGCCGACCGCAATGCCGCCGCCGGTGGTCGAATTCAGCGCCGTCTACCCGCGCATCTTGTCCAGCGTTTCCTACCTAGGGAACTCCACGGCGTCCGGCACCGGCTGGCTGGTCGAGGACAGGTTCCTGCTGGCGAATGAGCACGTCGTCACGGGGTACGCGACGACGACCGTTCGCCAGGCCGACCCCGGCTCAAGGCATTCACCGCCGCCGTCGCTACCGATGCCCAACGCGACATCGCCCTGCTGACCTTCAACACGTCTGCCGTGCAACTGCGCGAGGACGCGACACCCCTCGAAATAGGCACCGTTTCGGCCGACGACACCGCCTGCCAGCTTATGGCTCCCAGTTATTCAAGCACCTTGCCAGCAGCCGACGAGAGGGTGGATTCGGTCGCCGTGAACGTCGGGGTGCTCTCGCAGGTCATGGAGTTCAGCGACACAAACCTCGGCCTCAACCTCGTGATGGACGTGCCGGTCAACCCAGGCGACAGTGGTGATCCTGTGGTCGATGTGTTCGGACGGGTGCTGGGCATGACGCGTGCTGTTCGCGAGTCGACGCCCAGCGGACAGCGCGTGGTTGGCACTTTCTACGCCGTGCACATCGACGAGATTCGAGACGCGCTGCCGGCCCTTCGTCGCGGCGAACCCCGCTAGTGCCACGGTTCACAAGGGTGGGTGGTGGGCTCTACAATGGCAGCGTCATTTCAGACAACAGACCCTGAGAAGGAAAGTGACGCATGGCACTCACCGAGTGGGCGGCGGTGGCCAAGGTCGGCGAGCTCGCCGACAACGACATGATGATGGTCACCGTCGGGCCCGAAGAGATCCTCCTTGCTCATGTGCAGGGCAGTTACTACGCCATCGATAACTGGTGCACGCACGCCGGTGGCATGCTTGACCAAGGCGTTCTCCACGGAGACAGCCTTGAAGTCGAGTGCCCGCTGCACGAGGGCTACTTCCACCTCGAGTCGGGCGCCGCGCGCCTCCCCCCGGCTGAGGAGGACGCCATCGCATACTCCGTCAAGGTCGAGGGCGACCAAATCTTCATCGGCCCCAAGGGCGCCTAGCCCGTTCCGGACGAGCCCTGCGACTAGCGAGCACTCGCTGGTGCGGTGTAACGATATGTGTCCTTACACGCCCCCCGGCTTCCTGCGCGAGTACTCGAGTGAGGGCACGCCGGTGGTACTAGTGGGAGACATCCTTGGCGGCTATGCCTCGTGGAGAGCGCACGCTGAGCGCCTCTTAGAGCGCCGACCCCGCGGGCGGAACTGGCGAGTTATCGCCGTTTCGCCGCTGGTGGTCGGCTATGCCGCGCAGGGCGAGCCGGCCCCCGAGCCCTGGAGCATGGGTAGCGAGGCAGATGCGCTGGCGGCTGCCCTAGACAACATCGGCGTCTGCAGCGCCCACGTCGGGGGTTGGTCGCTGGGCGGTGCTGTTGCCATCGCCTTCGCTATGACCTACCCGGAGCGCACGCGATCCCTTACCCTAGTCGAACCGCAGGTGCGCTGGGTGCTGCGCGCGCTCGGCCGGGAGGGCGAGGCCGATGCCGACGCTGAGGAGATGCGTACCTACGCCGCCGGTCCTGGCGTGGACGAGGCCACCCTCGTTCACTTCCTGCACAAGGTCGGAGCCGTGGCAGAGGGAGAAGACCCGCGCGAAAGCCGAGCGTGGCGGCTCGCCTGGACGCACCGCCTCGCCATTCACTACGCGCACCGCATCGTCGAGCATCACGACGGCGTCGAGCGGCTAGCCCGGCTGACCATGCCGGCGCTCATCGTCCGCGGAGCGGACACCGATGCGACGGACCGCGCAATGTCCGATGCTTTGGCCGAGTTACTGTCGGATGCCGAGCGCCTAGTATTGCCCGGCGGCCACACCAGCCACATGAGAGCAATGGACCCGTTTCTCGATGCGCTGACCTGCCTCGTGGAACGAGCAGAGCCTAGGCCGAGCTGACGGCGAGGCCCACAGCTAGCGCCAGCCCCGTCCACCAATGGAGCGCGGCCGTGCGGACCATGAGCGCATTCATGGCTGGCCGAGCGTCGGCCCGCCACAGCATTCGCACAGCTCCCGCAGCCCACGGGAGCGGCCCCAGCGCGAGAAGAGCCCATGCACTCACGACGCCTGTGGCCACGGCCGCAGCGACGGCGGTGTAGGCAGCCGCCAAGAGCGCAGCGTAGAGCTGGCGGCCCCGCAACGGCCCTAAGGCCCTTGCGAGAGTCCGCTTGCCACTGAGTCGATCTTCGTCGGCGTCGCGAAGGTTGTTGCAGTGCAGTATCGCAGTGACCAGAAGGGCGACCGGCAGCGATACGAGGATTGCCTCCACGGTGACCTCGCGTGCCTGTACGTAATAGGCAGATACGGCCATCAGCGGGCCCATGAAAACGAAGACCGTCACCTCCCCCAACCCCGCGTCGCCGATAGGCCGAGGCCCGGCACTGTAGAAGTAGGCCACGCCGATGCTCCCGAGCCCAACGGCGAGGATCGGCCATCCCACCTGCGCGACGATGGAAAGCCCCGACCCGGCGCCGATGCCGAACGCCACGAGCATTCCAAAGCGCACGGCGTCCGCGGACAGCACTCCGCGCTGGATGACCTTGTGGGGCGCTAAGAACTTGCCCTTGTCCGCGTGCCGTCGATGGTCCGTATACTCGTCGGTGAGATTAGTGCCGATCTGGATGGCGACGGAGCCCATCAGGGCCAGAGCGAAGAGCAGCCAATCGATGCCGGTCACCGTCATCGCTAGCGCGGAGCCGACGAGCACCGGCACGATCGAGGCGGTCAGCGAGAAGGGCCGGGTCGCCCAAGCCCAAGACTTCAGCGCCCGTGGTGTCGGAGTCTCCGTTGTCACAGTACCTACCAGGGCTGATGCCGGTAGGGAGTGAAGTCGGGCTTGCGCTTCTCCATGAAGGCATTCCGCCCTTCCAATGCCTCATCGGTCTGGTAGAAAAGGCTAGTTGCCCCATGGGCGATGGACTGCATGCCGTAGACCCAATCGGTGTCTGCGTTGAAGGACGCCTTGAGGAATCGCAGCGCCGTCGGGCTCTTGTCGAGCATCTCCCGGGCCCATTGCTGGCACTCGGCTGCCAGCTGGTCAAGCGGGACAATGGCGTTCACCATGCCCATGTCCATGGCCTCCTCCGCCGAGTACTGGCGGCAGAGGTACCAGATCTCCCTCGCCTTCTTCTCGCCGACTATGCGAGAAAGGACGACGGTGCCGAACCCCGCGTCGAACGAGCCGACCTTTGGTCCTGACTGGCCGAAGATGGCGTTGTCGGAGGCGATGGTCAGGTCGCATAGCAAATGCAGCACATGCCCGCCGCCGATGGCGTAGCCGTTGACCGCAGCGATGACCGGCTTGGGGATGACGCGGATGGTCCGGTGCAACTCGAGGACGTGCAGCCGGGGTGTCCCGTGCTCATCCTCGTAGCCGCCCTTGCCTCGCGCGCTGATGTCGCCCCCTGAGCAGAACGCTTTGTCGCCCGCGCCGGTCAGCACAACGACGCCCACCTCATCGTCGTGCCAGGCGTCGGTGAACGCAGCAATCATCTCGTCGATGGTCCGTGGCCGAAATGCGTTGCGCACCTGAGGCCGGTTGATAGTGACGGTGGCGATACCGTCGGCCTTCGTGTACAGGATGTCGGTGTAGCCTGTGGGCATTTGCCTGAAACTCCGTGGCGGGCTATGAGCTGTTGAGGAAGTCCGTGACCCATTGATTGACTGGGTGTTCGCGTAGTTGATTCACTGTCCCTACCTGAACGATGCGGCCGTCGCTCATCATCACGACCCGGTCGGCCATGGCGAAAGCGTCCGCCATGTTGTGCGTTACGTAGATCGTCGTCGCACCTACTTCGACGTGAATGTCGCGAATCTCCTGGCGCAATTTTACTCGGGTCGGCGGATCAAGGTGAGCCATTGGCTCGTCCATCAGGTACGTGCCGGGCATCGTCGTCAGGGCGCGGGCCAGGGCGACGCGCTGTTGCTGGCCCCCTGAAAGTTCCTGCGGTCGACGCGCATGGAGACGCTGGTCCAGCCCGACACGCCGTCCGACCTCGGAGACACGATCGCGAATCTGATCCACCGTCCAGTTCCTGATCTTCAGCGGCAGGCTCAGGTTTGTATAGGCCTTATCGTCCATCACCGACATGTGCGGCCAGAGCGCGAGGCTCTGGAAGATCATTTGGACGTTGCGCTTTCCCACGGGTATCTCGTTGGCCAAGACGCCGTCAAGGTAGATGTCCCCCGAGTCCAGCCGTTCAAGCCCAGCGATGCTCCGTAGCATCGTCGTTTTCCCGCTGCCCGAGGGGCCGACGACCACAACGAATTCGCCCGGTGCAACTTCCAGCGAGACACTGTCCAGCGCCGGGGTACCACCGAACCACTTGCTCGCCCGATCGAGTCGGAGGCCGCCCAACGCTCGGCGTGCTCTAGCCCGCGCTCATGGGCGCGCCGAGGTGCTTCGCGAAGAAAGCCAGCGTCTTACCCCAAGCGTCGTTGGCGGCGTCCTCGCGGTAGCTCCCACGGTCTTCGCACATGAAGCCGTGGCCCGCGCCTTCGTAAGTGTGGAACTCGTGCGCCTTGCCGAGTCGCGTGAGTTCGGCGTCGACCTTTTTCACGTCGTCGGGTGACGGATTCTGATCATCGGCTCCGAACAAGCCGATGATCGGCGCCGTGATGTTCGACGCCTGGTCGAACGGGCCACCCGCTGCGGCGATGCCCCCCCCGTAGTGAACGGCTGCCGCGGTGATCTCCGGAATCGTCGTCGCAGCCGTGAAGGAGACACGCCCGCCGAAGCAGTATCCGGTGATTCCGAGCCTCCCCTGGAGGGCGTTCGGGTAGGCTTGTAGGTACCGCACCAAGGTCTTGAGGTCGGCAATCAGTCCGTCGCCGGGGACCGACTGCGCCAGACCTCTGGCCTGATCCATATCGGCATACGGCACATCGAGGAGCCGGCCAGACCGATAGAAAATGTCCGGCGCGGCAGCGACGTAACCCTCGGACGCGAACCGCTCTGCGATGCCGCGGATGTTGGCGTTCACGCCGAAGATCTCCTGGATGACAATGACGGCCGGGTGCGGCTGGTCGTCGTCAGGCCGGTAGATGCACGTCGGCATCGTGCCATCTTGCACCTGTATGTCCACGATCTCGTTAACGGTGCTCATGCGCTCCTCCGCGGAAACTGCGCGGCATTGTCGCACAAGCCTCAGGCCCCAGCCAGGTGCACAGTTATGGCGGACGGACGAGGCGTGGAGTACCATAGGCTTCGGCGGGGAAGTAAAGACTAACGCTAGATGTGCGCTGATGCGCACTCAAGCGCCCGCTATACCTGCGTAGGCGAACGGCAATTGGGCATTTCTTCCTTCTGGGTCGTGGTTTCGGCGGTTGCTGTGATCGAGGTGGGTATAGTGGTGGCCGCCTTGCGTATGAAGACGGTGAACTCGGCAGGCAGCATCCTCGGGAGTCGGCCGGCCGAGGCGCTATGGACTTTGCTTCCGGTGACATTACTGGCCACACTGGCTGTCCTCTCATACCGCTGGCTGATCGATTCTTAGCATGTCTTCCATCGCAGTGACTGTCGACGCGCGTGTTCGGCGGGCTGGTTGGCTTGCGCTAGCCGCCGCTGTGATGACGGTTGGCCTCATCGTCTACGGCGGCTGGGTTCGCGCCTCCGGTTCCGGGCTCGGCTGCCCGGACTGGCCGCTCTGTGAGGGAACGGCGTTGCCAACCCTAGAGGGAGACACGGCCATTGAGTTTGGCCACCGCTTCTACGCGGGCATGACGATGCTGGTTACCGCTGCCGCGGCGGTTTTCGCCGCCCGTGCGCGTCGAGTGAACCCCGGCCTGGCGCGGCTGCTGGGCGGCGCCTTCGTCCTCATTGTGGTGCAGGCAGGCCTTGGCGGCGCCACCGTCTTGACGGAGCTGGAGGGAGGCGTTCGGCTTGCCCATCTGATCTTCGCTATGTCCACCCTGGGCCTGCTGACCGCCGGTGCGCTCGTGGCCTTGGACGTGGCCCCGAGTCACCGACCGGGCGTAGCTGTCACCAGCGTGCTGCTCGGCCTGGGTGCCGCCGTGCTGTTCTTCGGTGGCGGCATTGTGGGCTCCGACTTGAGCCCCGCCTGCCCGAGCCTGCCCTTCTGTGACGGCAGCACGTCAGCGGAAGGTGCATTCCTGCACAACATCCACCGAGCTGGGGGCGCCGTGCTCCTGGTTGGCCTCGCTTATGCGGGCGTCCTTATGGCACGCGCACGCGGGCGTGGCGGTCCCTCAGCGACCCGGCTGGCGGTGGGTATGAACCACACCGCGGCCGCACTCCTGCTCGCCCAGGGCTTCGTGGGCATCGCGGTCGTGAAAACAGACGCCATCACCGAGCACTGGCGGGTGCTCCACCTCGGCATCGCGACACTGGCCTGGTGGGCGCTGGTGACCTCTTGGGTGCTCGCGCTGAGGGTACGCGCCCAATGATCACCACCGCGATCCGCCAGATCATCGCGCTCTCCAAGCTGCGCATTGTGGCCATGCTCGTATTCACGGCGGCCTGCGGCATGTGGAAGGCCGCGGAAGGCATGCCTGACGCGACGGCACTGACGGCCGTCTTGGCCGGTGGTGCGCTTGCCGCGGCAGGCGCCAATGCCATCAACCAGGGCTTCGACTCTGATATCGACGCGATCATGCTGCGGACGCGCACGCGTGTGGTCCCTAGTAACCAAGTGAGTCGCAAGGTCGCCTTCGCTTTGGGCACAGGCATGGTCGTCGCGGCGGTGCTGCTGCTGGGGTTGCTGGCCAATTGGCTGAGCGCGCTGCTGACGTTGGCCGCCGCAATGGTCTACGTCTTCGTGTACACCCTCGCCATGAAACGCACCTCCTGGAACAACATTGTTATTGGGGGCGCGGCGGGTGCTTTTCCTCCACTCATCGGCGCTGTTGCGGTCAATGGGAGCGTTGACGCCGTTGGGCTGTACATGTTCGCGTTCGTCTTCTTCTGGACCCCGCCGCACTTCTGGACGCTGTCGGTCCTCCTTCGTGACGAATACTCGGCCGCCGGGATTCCGATGCTGGCGAGCGTGGCCGGCCGACGAGAGACCGCCGCCCAGGTCCTGTTATACATCCTGCTGCTGGGCACCCTCTCCTGGTTGCCCTACGTCGCCGGCTTTGGAGGAATCGCCTTTGCTCTGACAGGCACCGTGCTGGCAGGCTACTGGCTCTGGCGTTCGCTGATCCTGCTGCGCGAGGCGTCGCGGGGCGAAGTCTTCGCCGCCTACCGGCTGTCTCTGGCATTCCTTGCCGTGACATTCTTGGTCATCGCGCTTGAACCGCAGCTTCCCTGGTACTAAGTCCGGCTTACGGCCAGTCCTCGACTGAGGTTTCCACGGGCGGCTATTGCGCCAGAGGACTGAAGTATCGACCCGCTCTATGGCTGGCCTATGGACGACTGGTCTGGCGTGTGTGACGTTCTCTGTTCGCATTCGGCCAGCGCAGAATGGTCGTACTCCGCCCCACGGGGCCGCGCTGCCCGGGGCTGAGCTCCTGCCCCACGACTGGATGAAACGTTGGCACGGGATTGCCCGGGCTGACGGCATGTGAGTTGAAGGTGAGGCGGTTCAGTCGATTATCACTCCCGGCCGGATTGCTGAGGCGCAGGCGGTAGCCAAGCGCTTGCTGAATGGATGGCATACCGAAGAGATGCCCTTACAGGCCACCTAACCCACAGCCAGTAACCTGACAGACGGCAAAAGAGGGCACCTACTGCGCGCCCTCTTTTGCCGTCTGTCAGGTTACTGGCTGTTTGCTACGTATCGTCGCTGCCAACGACGGCCTCGTCGTCGGCCTCGTCGTCGGCCTTCTTAACGTCGAGGACATCCGCCAGTAGAGCGTCGCCGCTGAACTGTTCCAGCGCATCGTCGACCTGAGAGCCGGCCGCCTCATTGAGCTCTGCCGCTATGTTGGCGATGCCGTCGGCATCCTCGCCCGAGCCGCCGCCATCGCCACCGGTTGGTCCGCTTCCGGGAAAATCGAGTAGGAGGTTCTGGACGTCAGCATCAGATAGCTCGGTGTCGGGGTTGAGGGTCGCAGTCGCTGCTGGCTCAGGCAGGCCGAGTAGCGCGCGCCCTTCTTCAGACATGTCGAGGCGCGCCGGGATGAGCCGACCGATGATCACGTTCTCTTTCAGGCCACGCAGGTAATCAACATCGCCAAGGATCGCCGCCTCAGTGAGAACCCGAGCAGTCTCCTGGAACGAGGCCTTGGCCAAGAAGCTGTCGGTGTTCAGCGACGCGCGAGTCACCCCGAGAATCTCAGGCTTGCTAGTCGCAGGCTCGCCGCCCTCGGCCAAGACCTTCTCGTTGAGCAGCTGGAATTGAGAACGATCGACCAGCTGGTTGGGCAAAAAGCTAGTGTCCCCGATGGATTCGACCCGGACCCACTTCAGGATCTGCCGCATGATGACCTCGATGTGCTTATCGTTAATGGCCACACCCTGGTTCCGGTAGACGGTCTGGACCTGTTCCAGCAGATAACGCTGGGTGGCATCCGTCCCTTCGATCCGGAGCAAATCGTGTGGGTCTTTGACTCCATTGGTTAGCTTTTGCCCTGCTACCACGGCGTCGCCGGTACGGAGGAGGCGCTGGTCGGTGGCGTCCACAGGGTGGTCGCGGACCTCGACGTCCACTGTCTCGATTTCGATGCGTCCTTCCTCGACCCGGGCAACACCAGACACTCGGGCGAGCAGGTCGGGCAGGTCGGGCAAGGACTCCTGGTCTGCCTCCTTCGCCTTGGCCCTGGGCGCCGGCGCCGCGGAGGCAATGGTGCTGCCTGCCTCCACATGCTGCCCCTTCTTCACTTTGGCCTTGTACCCCTCGGGTATCGGGTAGGCGTCCACGAAGGGGAAAGTGTTAACCAGCCTGACCACCGGCGTGGCCGACACCGGTGGCTTGTACATGGGGTCTTCCCAGTTGATGGTCGACTTCCGGCGCGACGGCTTGCCGTCCGCCGTCGCTTCTTCGAGGCGATGGGCGTCGACCAACTCACCTCCTTCGAAGACGAGGGCCTTGCCGTCGACCTCCGCGAGGCGAGCCTTGCCCTTGGGCGAGCGAGCCTCGAACAACTCCTCAACGCGGGGCAGGCCGGAGGTGATGTCCTTGCCAGCCACACCGCCAGTGTGGAACGTCCGCATGGTCAACTGCGTTCCCGGCTCGCCGATGGACTGCGCCGCGATGATCCCGACGGCCTCTCCGATCAGGGCAGGGCGCCCTGTTGCGGGGCTGCGCCCATAGCAGGCGCGGCAGATGCCGCGCTCTGTCGTGCAGGCTAACGGACTGCGGACGTACACCTCGGCAACCCCAGCAGCCTCGATTGCTTCCGCCTGAGGCTCTTCGATGGTCTCGTTGGTATCGACGATGATCTCGCCAGTTACTGGGTGCGCGATCGGCGCGGCGGCCACCCGCCCCGCGATGCGCTCCCCCAGCCTCCCGAGCATCACGTCGTCCTCCGATGGCTCGGCGTGAATCAAGGTACCGCGGTCTGTCCCACAGTCGGCCTCGATGACGATGACCTCCTGGGACACATCAATGAGGCGCCGGGTCAGGTAGCCGGAGTCAGCGGTGCGGAGCGCCGTGTCGGCCAGGCCCTTGCGGGCGCCGTGGGTTGAAATGAAGTACTCGAGGACCGTGAGGCCTTCGCGGAAACTCGACTTGATCGGCAGCTCAATGATGTCACCGCGTGGGTTGCTCATCAGGCCGCGCATGGCGGCCATCTGCTTGATCTGTGCTTCATTTCCGCGAGCACCGGAGTGGGCCATAGTGTAGATGCCCCCGAACTCCGGTAGGTGCTTCTGAATCACGGCGTCCATCTGGTTGTTGACGCCCTGCCAGATGGCGATCGTGCGGTTGTACTTCTCTCGCTCCGTTATCAGGCCCTGCTCATACTGCCCCTCAAGAGCGTCGATCTGGCCATCCGCTTCCTTGACCATGATGGCCTTCTCAGCCGGGACCTTGATGTCGGTGATGCCTATGGTCGTGCCAGAAATGGTGGCGTAGTGAAACCCCATCTCCTTGATATTGTCGAGGACGGCTGCGGTCTTGACGTTGCCACTCAGCCGGTACACGGCCGTGACCAACTCCTTGAGCACCCGCTTGTCGATGAGCTGGCCGTAGCGGCGCACCTCAGGAGGCAGTACGTTGTTGAAGATGATGCGTCCAGGCGTTGTGAGAATCCACTCCCCGGTCTCCGGGTGGTGGACCTCAACCTCCGACTGCAACTCTACCAAGCCTGCATCGTGGGCCATCGTCACTTCGTCGAGACCGCGGAACTTGGACCCCGTGCCGCGAGCATTCTCCTTGACTGTGGTGAGGTAGTAGCAGCCGAGGACGATCTCGTAAGTGGGTGCCACCAGCGGCTCGCCAGAACTCGGCGAGAGCATGTTGTAGATGCTCAGCATGGCGTTGCGCGCCTCATGGACTGCCTCTCGAGACAACGGGACGTGTACAGCCATCTGGTCGCCGTCGAAGTCGGCGTTGAATGCTGCGCACACCAGCGGGTGGATTTGGATTGCGCTGCCCTCGACCAGCACCGGCAAGAATGCCTGGATGCCGAGCCTATGCAGGGTCGGCGCGCGGTTGAGCAGCACGGGACGGCCCTTGATGACTTCCTCCAGGATGTCCCAGACCTCGGGTTGAGCGCGCTCGACCATCCGCTTTGCGCTTTTGATATTGTGAGCTAACCCCTGGACGACCAGCCGGTTCATCACGAAGGGCTTGAACAGCTCCAGAGCCATCTTCTTGGGCAGACCACACTGGTGAAGCTTCAGGCTTGGGCCCACCACGATGACCGAACGGCCGCCGTAGTCGACTCGCTTGCCGAGTAGGTTCTGGCGGAAGCGCCCTTGCTTGCCGCGCAGCAGGTCAGACAGGCTTTTGAGTTTGTGATTGTGACTGCCGACAATGGGACGCCCGCGGCGGCCGTTGTCGATCAGGTCGTCGACAGCCTCCTGGAGCATGCGCTTCTCGTTGCGGACGATGATCTCTGGCGCGCCCAAGTCGAGCAGTCGGCGCAGGCGATTGTTCCGGTTGATCACCCGACGGTAAAGATCGTTGAGGTCGCTCGTGGCGAAGCGGCCGCCGTCCAATTGCACCATCGGGCGCAGGTCCGGCGGCAGGACCGGGAGCACCGTCATGACCATCCACTCAGCACGATTCCCGCTCTTGCGGAACGCGTCGATGACGCGCAGCCGCTTAACCGCCTTCTTGCGGCGCTGTCCGGACGTCGTGCGCACCTCGCGCTCCAAATCTATCGAAAGCTCGGCCAGGTCGATGGCGCGTAGCGTATGGAGAATAGCCTCGGCGCCCATCGCCGCCTTGAACACCTCACCGTAGGCGTCGTGGAGCTCGCGGTACCGCGACTCGGTCAGCAGCTGTAGCGGCTGTATGCTTTCTAGGTCGTTGACCCGCTGCTCAAGCGTCCCTTCCATCTGGGCCACGGTCGCCTGGGTAGCGGCGCCAAGCTCTTCAAGCTTTTTCTCGAGTTCGGCACGCACATCCCCTTCGGCGGCCTGGATCTCCGATGTGAGAGTGCCGGCCTGCTCCTCGTTTTGCTGGTCTACCGCCTCAAGGTCCGTCTTGTGCGTCTCGCGCAG
>Ga0302123_10000961_pt1 | contig 20992 bp, 21 predicted proteins | sample CB21_321_MG_FD_203109 | JGI IMG/M metagenome (GOLD analysis project Ga0302123, IMG submission 203109) | Marine microbial communities from Western Arctic Ocean, Canada - CB21_32.1 | ecosystem: Environmental > Aquatic > Marine > Oceanic | place: Canada: Western Arctic Ocean | collected 2017-09-28 | reverse complement strand
GGTCGCCTGCTCGTCCTGAGTGAAGCCGAAGAGGGCGAGCAAGCGATTGTGCGTCCTGATTCGCGGGCTCAGGCAGGCGCTGGTCGTGCGCTGAAGTAGGTTGGTCCCGCTCATCTGGAGCCTGCCGAAGCCTATCCCGATTCCGCCTGAACCTCGCTGCTATCATTGCCGCCGTGGTCGACTCCGCGACAGAACAGCAGAAGACGCTGCGCCTACGGCTCACTGGCATGGGCCGCCTCGGCGAGGCCCTGGCCGCCGTTGCCCAGGCCGATGGTGATGCCAAGCAGGTCTACGTCTTTGGTGGCTTACCCGGCGAGGAGGTCGTCGCCGAGGTCATCCGTGAGCGACGGGGCTACGTCGCCGCGCGCGTCGTCGAGGTGATCGAGCCGTCGCCCGACCGCGTCGCGCCCCCCTGCCCTTACTTCGGCCCGTGCACCGGATGCCAATGGCAGCACATTGCATACGACAGACAGCTGGAGCTCAAACGCGGCATCGTAGCTGATGCGCTGGCTCGCATCGGTGGCCTCGACGGTGTCGCGGTCGAGCCGACCATGCCGAGCCCGCGCCAATTAGGGTACCGGAACCACGCCCGCTTCACCGTGAGCCGCGAGGGCAGCTCCTTTCGCCGAGGCTCACGACCGGCCCCACTCGGGACAGGCCGACTCGGTTTCATGGGGCGTGAGTCGCGCGCCCACGTCGCCGTCGATGCCTGCCTTCTGATGACGGAGCCCATCAACAAGTTGCTGACAGCACTACAAGGCCGCGTGCAGGAGACGACGCAAGTCTCCATCAGGGCCAGCGAGCGCACCGGCTCGTGGATGGTGCAGCCGACGCTCCAATCGCCCGACGTCCCCATCGCGTCGGGCCAACCTCACTACGACGACATGCTTGGAGGCGCTGTCTTCCGTGTCGCTTCGCCGTCGTTCTTCCAGGTGAACGCCGAGCAGTCCGACCGCGTCGCCGAGCTGGTGCGCGAGGCGTTGGCGCTCCAAGGGACCGAGACGGTCGTCGACGCCTACGCCGGTGTCGGCACATTCGCCGTGCTGCTGGCGCCCCATGCGAGAAGAGTCATCGCCATCGAGGACTCGGTCCCAGCAGTCGAAGACACTCGCCGCAACGCCGCCGGCCTGTCGAACGTCGACTACCGGCAAGGGCGGACTGAGGACATACTGGGCGAGGTGGCGGCGGAGGGGCCTGGCATTGATGCCGTGGTGCTCGACCCGCCGCGGACCGGTTGCGCGCACGGCACGCTGGAGGCGCTCATCGCCGCCGCACCGGCTCGCGTCGCCTACGTCTCCTGCGACCCTGAGTCGCTGGCCAGGGATCTTAAGGTGATCACGGCCGGTCCCTTCCACATCGAGCGCGTCCAGCCTGTGGACATGTTTCCCCAGACGCATCACGTGGAGTGCGTCGTCACGCTCTCCCGGGACAAAGCGAGGGGAGCGTCACTGGTCGGACGCCAGCGGCTCGTACTGGCCTCTGCCTCGCCGAGGAGGCGCGAGATCTTCACGCGCCTCGGGTTGGCGCACGAGACGGCGGATGCGGAGTTTCCGGAGCCGCCTGCATCGGCGGGCCAGGCCGCCGAGACCCTCGCCATCGAGCGTGCGTTGGGAAAGGCGCGTGCCGCCGCGGCCGACGAAGCGCTGGGCACCGTCGTTGGCGTCGACACGGTGGTTGAGGTGGATGGCGAAGTGCTTGGCAAGCCGCGAGACGGCGACGAGGCCACCGCCATGCTGCGACGGCTCCGTGGCCGAGAGCATCGGGTGGTGACCTCGGTTGCGCTGGTCGATGCCGCCACCGGCGACGAAGTTCACTCCCATCGCGCTTCGCGGGTGCGCATGCGCGAGTACGGCGACGATGAGATCGCCGCCTACGTCGCCTCCGGCGACCCGATGGACAAAGCTGGCGCCTACGCGGTGCAGAGCGCCGGCTTTGCGCCTGCCGCTGAGGTGCGCGGCTGCTACCTCAACGTCGTTGGGCTCCCTGTGTGCACGCTTGCCAAGCTTGCCGACGCCTTTGGCGTGCGGCTGGCTATTGACGCGGGCGATGCCTGGCCGGAATTAGCTCGCTGCCCCGATTGCGCGAAGGCTGCCGCCCGATCAGGGGGTACGTAGGCATGGACGTCTTCGGCATCGGCCTGCTGGAGCTGAGCGTGGTCATGCTCATCGCGATCATCGTCCTCGGCCCGGCGCGGATGGTCGACATGGCGGGCAAGATGGGCCGGCACTGGCGCGAGGCGCAGCGTATCCTCCGCGAGGTGGCTGACGCAGCCACAGTGCGCCTGGATCAACCGCCGCTTGCCCCTGTCAAGCCTGCCTCCGCGCCGGAGGATGCCGTGGCCCGCGGCGACGGTAATGGCCACACCCCCGACATTGACGCGCCTGAGCCGAACGTTGAGGAGGCAGGGAGTCATGGCTAGGGCCATGACTCTGCGGGAGCACCTCGACGAGCTGCGGCGCCGGCTTATCATCTCCGCCGTCTTCGTTGTATTGGCCACTGCCGTCGCCTTCGCGTTCCGCGACCAAGTGCTCGAGTTCCTCCTGGAGCCAGGCTTCGGCGATTCCGGCAAGCGCCCCATATCGACCGAGGTGCTGGAGATCGTCAGTGTCACCTTTAAGGTGACACTGATGGCGGGCTTCGTCGCCGCACTCCCTGTGGTTCTGTATCAAATAGTGCGCTTCGTGTCACCTGGGCTGACGGGCCGCGAGCGCGTCTACCTCACGCTGCTCATACCCGGCATCATGGTCGCATTTCTTGGTGGCGCGGCATTCGCCTATTACGTTCTTTTCCCCCCAGCGTTCAGCTTCCTATTCAACTTCGGCATTACCAACGTCGACCCGGAGATTCGCGTCGCCAGCTACATCAACGTCGTCACGTCGCTGATGTTCTGGATGGGTGTGGTGTTCCAGATGCCGTTGGCGATGTTCGTGCTTGCGCGCCTCGGCGTCGTGACCCCTCGATGGCTGGGGCGCTTCCGTCGCTACGCCATCGTCCTCGCTTTCGTGGCGGCCGCTGTTATCACGCCGACCTTTGACCCGGTGAACCAGACACTGGTCGCTGTGCCGATCATCGTGCTCTACGAGATCGGCATCGTGCTCGCGCGCATCGGACACCGGCTTCGGGGCCGGCGGCCGCGCGCGGACTAGCTGGCTGCAGCCATGAACGTCCCGGGCCGGCGCTCGCTCGCCTCGGCACCCTTCTTTTACGGCTGGGTGGTTGTTGGCGCTGCCGCGGCGTCCAACATCTCCCGCGTGGCGTCGGCGGTGGAGGTCTCGACCCTATTCCTTCCGGTGTTCACCGCGGAATTCGGGTGGAGCGTGACGGCCATCGCCAGCGCCACGACCATTGGCAGCATCGGCGGAGCAGCTACCGGGCCGCTGGTCGGTTGGCTTGTGGACCGCTTCGGCCCGCGAGTCGTGGTTTCGGTCGGCGCGGCCATCGTCGGCGGCGCCTGCTTCGCGCTGGCTGGCGTCAACAGCCTGGGCGCCTACATTGTGCTGTACGCCATTGTTCGCTACGCCGGCCAGGGCCTCGTTCTTTTCACAGGACCCGTGGCAGTGGCGAACTGGTTCGATCGCAAACGAGGTACGGCGCTCGCGGCGCTCTTCGCGGCGTCGGCGTTGGGCCTGATTGTGGCCCCGGTGGGGGTACAATGGGCCATCGACGCCGGAGGCTGGCGCGCCGCCTGGGTCGCCCTAGGTGGACTGGCCGTGGGGCTCGGCGTGCTGCCCGCGCTCGTCCTTCTGGTGCGGCGCCCCGAGGACGTCGGTCTGCAGGTCGACGGCGAGCCCGCCAACCCCATGGCGGCGGGCTCGCTTGACTCGCAGGCACCTGACTGGTCCGTCGGCCAGGCCATGGCAACGCCAGCGCTCTGGCTCATCATGGGCTCGACGTTCCTTGTGAGCGTGGTGACCACAGGCGTGGGATTCCACCAGCTGCCCTTCTACCTCGAGCGCGGGCTCGACTCGACCATCGGTGCCGCGGTCGTGAGCACGTTCGCCATCGGCTTGGCGGCGGGCAGCGCTGGGCTGGGTTGGCTGGCGGACCGCGTATCGCCAAAGCTGCTGACAGTGGGCGAGAACGTGGTGTTGGCGGTGCTGATGGGCCTGCTGCTGAGTGTCCATAGCCCCGCTCAGGCCTTCGGGTTCGCCTTCGTCTTCGGGTTGCTGGTCGGCGGCTACATGACTCTGCCAACAGTGCTCGTCGCCGGCTTCTACGGCCGACGCTCATTGGGTGCTATCAGCGGCGTCGTCAACGTCGTTCGAGGCTTCGGCCTCGCCCTAGGGCCGATGGTGGCGGGGGTTTTCTTCGACGTCGTGGGGGGTTACGAGCCCGCGTTTGTGACCTTCGGCGTGATGGCGGTTGGCGGAGCGCTGCTCATGGCGTTGGTCCAGAGCCCGGCGGAGCGCGCCCCCGCCAGCGTAGAGTGAGCCCGCGCCAGCGAAAAACCAATCGCTGCGCTATGCCTACCCGTGCACTAGTTCTTGGGGGCGGTCGACGTCTCCGGCTTCGCTTCGCTCTTGGCCTCGGGCTCCTCGGTGACAGACTTGCGGAACTCGCGAATGCCCCGACCGATAGCGCCGCCGACTTCTGGGACCCGGCTGGCGCCGAATATCACCAGCACGATGACGAGGATGATGGTCAACTCCGGCCAGCCTATTCCGAATGGCATGTCGCTACTCCTGCTCCACCCTTAAACTAGGCCCCAAAAGAATAGCACAGGGCAACCTAGCGGACGCCTCGGATCAGCACGACGCCGGAGAGGAGTGCTAGCACGCCCAGCGCCCGTAGCCCGTCCACCCGGCGCACCTCCGCGCCGAACGCCCCGATGTGGTCGTAGACGACCGCGCCGGAGAGCTGCCCCGCGAGCACGGCGGCGATGAACATCCCGATACCGATGCGGGGGCCCAGGAACCCAGTGCCGATGAGGAGCGGGAGGGCGAAGAGCCCCGTCACCACGAAATAGCCGTTCAAGCCACGCATGATGAACACTGTCCCTGCAGTGAACACCAACACTAGTGCAAGGAAGACCGGCCACCGGTCGTACGGTGCGGGCATCGCCAGCGAGCCCTGCCGCCACGCCAGTATCGCCAGAACAACGCCGAAGCCGAGGACCGTCGTCACCAGCGACGTGAACGCCCCCTCGACCGACCCTCGTGAGCGAGCAAGTGCGGTGAGCATCACCAATTGTGTCGCATTGCCAATGCCGATGGCGAACGCCGCTGCGATGTACAATGCCTGGGTCATCGGGGCGGACCACTCACCGGCGCAAAGGAGCCCCGTGCCGGAGTCCGACGCCGCGGGCGATGAGCTCCGCGAGGGCGATTTCCTCCGTCGCCTCACCGGTCTTCATCGCCAGGTCCGCTTCGACTAGAAGGCCGTACAAGAGCCGGACCGACGCGAAGGGGAAGCGCCGGGCCTGCTCCGCCGTTTTGCGCACCACGAAGTCGGAGGTGGTGCCGAGGCGCCCCCCCCACTCGCCCTGCGGCACGCGCTCCCGGTCCAGCTCGTGGGCCAGCGCGAGCATGCGCGCCTGCCGGGCGATCATCGACAGCAAGTATGGGCCGCCTGCGCCCTCCTGCAATAGCGCCTCCATCTTCAACATCGCGGCCTCGGCCCGGCCCTCCATCAGTGCGTCGACCAACTCGAAGACCGTCGTCTCGCGTGCGCCCGAGACCAACGCCCCCACGTCAACAGCCTCGATGGTCTCACCCATGCGGTAGATCGCCAGCTTCTCTAGCTCGTTGTCCATGGCCCAGAGGTTGCCACCGACCAGCTCGACCAACAACTCCACGGCCGCGGAGTCGATCGTCGCGCCCTTGGCGGCGGCGCGCTCCCGCACCCAGCGTACCAGCGGCTCGCGGCGCAGCGCCGGGAAATCGCGAATCTGCACCTGTTGTGTGCCCAGCGCCTCGATCTCCGCCAGCAGCACATTGCCGCGGCCGACCTTCACTTCGATGAAGACCACGTCCGTCGTCTCGGGGAGCTGGCCCAGCAGAGCGGGCAGGCCTGCCGCCGGGCCTAGGGCGTCGCCCCGCGCGGCGGGCTTGCGCCCGCGCCGCCCGCCCGTCGGCGTATCGAGGCTCGCGAGCAAACCCCTAACCACGACGAGCCTGCGGTCGGCCAGGAAAGGCACTACCATCGCGGCTGTACCGAAGGCGGCGAGGTTGAACGAGCCGCCTTCGAGCTGGCTGACGTTGGCTTCGCGGACATCGTCTGAGCCGACCGCTTTGGCCAGCGTTGCCAGTGCCTCGCTGGCCGAAAAGCTATCGTCGCCGTGGAAGAAGTAAATCACGGGTGAGTCCGGTGCTGGCGGCTATACTCGAACGCGGAGGGGGAGTGCGTTCACTGTTCTACCTGCTCAGCCGCTTCGGCGCGCTAGTGTACTTGATGAGGCACCCGCGAGTACCGCGATGGCTGAAGGCCATCCCGGTACTCGCCCTGCTCTACGTCATCTGGCCCCGCGACCTTCTTCTCGACTTTCTGCCCCCTCCGGTCGGAGTCTTCGACGACTTCATCGTTGTGTTGGTCTTGACCAATCTGTTCTTGTGGTTCGCGCCCAAGTACGCACAGCGGCCACCCCTGCCGAAGGACGACGGGCGGACGGTGCAGGTCAACTTCCGTGTCCTCGGCGATCCTCCGCCCGAAGGCGGCGAGCCCCTGCCCGGAGGCGACAGCGATGACGAGCCAAACCCCAAGCGGCAACGCTAGCCTGGTACACCCTAGGCGGGAGCGGCCTGCCCAGGCGTTACCGGGCGGCGCCAACCTATAATGGACGGCCGCCAGAGGCTGAATAAAGGACGACCGGGAGGAACGCATGACCACCAATCCCCTCAAGCCCCGTAGCGCCGAAATGACTGACGGTCCATCCCGGGCCGGGGCTCGCGCCATGCTCAAGGCCATAGGGTTCACCGACGATGACTTGGCCAAGCCCATCATCGGCGTGGCGAATATGTGGATCGAGACTATGCCGTGCAACTTCAACCACCGCGAGATGGCCCAGTACGTCAAAGAGGGTATCCGTGCGGCGGGTGGCACCCCCATGGAGATCAACACGATTTCCGTCTCCGACGGCGTGTCGATGGGCACGGAGGGTATGAAGGGCTCGCTGATCAGCCGCGAGGTTATCGTCGACTCCATTGAGGTGGCGGCGCGTGGACACTCCTTCGACGGTTTGGTTGTACTGGTGGCGTGCGATAAGACCATCCCGGCGGGCGCGATGGCCCTGGCTCGCCTGAACATTCCCGGCCTCACCTTTTATACCGGCACCATCGCCCCTGGCGTCTACGAAGGCCGGAACGTCACGGTGCAGGACGTCTACGAGGCCGTCGGCGCCCACGGGGCAGGCAAAATCTCCGCGGAGGCGCTGAAGGCGATCGAGGATGTAGCGTGCCCGGGTGCCGGTGCGTGTGGCGGCCAGTTCACGGCGAACACTATGGCCATGGCCCTGGAGTTCTTGGGCGTGAGCCCGGCGGGCCTGAGCTCGGCCCCGGCGCTGGCGGAGCAGAAGAAGGCCGATGCCCGGCGCGCGGGCGAGATCGCCGTGCAATTGCTGAAGGACGACGTGAAGCCCCGCGACGTGATGACCCGTGACGCCTTCGACAACGCTATCGCCTGCGTGGCTGCAACGGGCGGTTCGACCAACGCGGCGCTGCACCTAGTGGCTATCGCCCGCGAGGCCGGCGTGCAGTTGACCATCGACGACTTCGACAGCGTCATGGGCCGCACGCCCATCGTGGCCAACCTCAAGCCGGGGGGCGAGTATGTCGCCACCGACCTGCACGAGGCGGGCGGCTACGGTCTCGTGACGAAAGAACTGGTCGCCGGTGAGCTGGTCCACGCCGACGCGCGGAACGTCGATGGGCGCACGCTCGGCCAAGTGGCTGAGGCGACCGTCGCGGTGACCGGCCAGCGCGTCGTCGTCCCCATCGACGCGCCAATCAAGCAGTGGGGTGGAATCGCGGTGTTGCGCGGCAACCTCGCCCCCGAGGGCTGTGTCGTTAAGCTTGCGGGCCACGACCGCTTGTATCACCGTGGCCCGGCTCGTGTTTTCGACAGCGAGAAAGACTCCTTCGCCGCAGTTCAAGAGGGCAAGATTGCCTCGGGCGACGTGGTGGTGATTCGCTACGAAGGCCCGGCTGGCGGACCCGGCATGCAGGAAATGCTGGGCGTGACGGCTGCGCTAGTGGGCCGCGGCATGGACGAGGAGGTGGCGCTCATCACCGACGGGCGCTTCTCCGGCGCGACACACGGCTTCACCGTCGGCCACATCGCTCCCGAGGCGTTCCGTGGCGGACCCATCGGTCTGCTCCGCGACGGCGACACCATCGTGCTGGATGTTGAGGCACGGCGCTTGGACGTCGAGCTCTCGGACGACGAGCTGGCGCGCCGGAAGGCGAAGTGGCGGCAGCCGGAACCGCGCTACAAGACTGGCGCGTTCGCCAAGTACGCCCAGACCGTGTCGTCGGCCAGCGAGGGCGCCATCACCAGCCCCGGCCTGTCCGGCAGCATCTGGTAGACCAGCAGCCGGCCACAAAGGAGTTGCCGCATGGAGGCAGTTGCCGTCATCCTCGCAGTCGCCGTGCTGCTGCTGGTTGGTGTGGCCGCCTGGGCCATGCGCTCGCGAGGGCGCGACGGCGGCGGCTTTGACGTTGAGCGTGGACGCATCGATGAGCGCCTCAACCGAGTGAATGACGCCCTCGACAGGGTGTCCCAAGCCCTTGATGAGGGGGGCCGCCGAGAGGCGTCGCTGAGCACCCAACTTGGAGAAATAGGGCGCCAGACGTCCAAGCTCACGGACACGACCGAAGGTCTGCGCCGTGTTCTTTCCAGCGCGCAGGCCCGTGGCCAATGGGGCGAGCGCATGGCCGAGGACATCCTCCGCCGAGCAGGCCTCTTGGAAGGGACGAACTACCGCAAGCAGGTAACCCAGGCTGAAGGCACGGCGCGCCCCGATTTCACTTTTTTCCTCCCCGACGACCGTGTGCTGAACATGGACGTGAAGTTCCCTCTAGACAACTACGTCCGCTCGCTGGAGGCCAGAGGCGACATCGAGCGCCGAGCGCAGGAGCGCGACTTCCTGCGGGACGTAAGGAGACACATCAAAGCACTGGCAACAAAGGAGTACGTCGACCCCGAGGGTGGCACTGCCGATTACGTCCTTCTGTTCATCCCCAACGAGGCCGTGTTCCGTTTCATTCACGAGGTGGGCCCGCAAGTGTTCGACGAGGCGCTGGACAGTCGCGTCGTGTGCTGCACGCCCCTGACCCTCTTCGCCATGCTAGCGCTCATCCGCCAAGCGTCCGACACTTTGGCAACCCGGCAGGCCGCCGAGGAGATTGTTGGCCTGCTCGGGCGCTTCAATCAGCAGTGGGGGCGCTTTGGGGAAACATTGGACAAACTGGGACGCAGCATCCAGTCAATGTCGAGGAACTACGACGCGCTGTCAGGAACGCGACGCAAGGCGCTTCAGCGTCCGTTGGATCGTATCGAGGCGCTGCGGGAGCAGCGCCATATTCACATCGCACCAGGTGAGCATGGCGACGACGGATTTGCCCTGGAAGAAGCGGGCGACGAGGGCGAGAACGGCGAGGACTAGGGCTAGCGGCGATTGCTCTTACAGGGCATAGACGCGCGCTAGGCGAACGACACCGACGTGTCGCCCAGCATGTCGAAGCGCGCCAGCACGGTGTCGCCGCGTGCGACTGGCAACTGGCGCGTCAGCGACCCCGTCATGATCAGTTGTCCAGCCGCCAGCGCGTAGCCGAACTGCGCCAGCTTGTTTGCGAGCCAGGCCAACGAATTCACCGGGTCACCGAGGACAGCGTCGCCGCGCCCCTCGGCGGCGAGCGCGCCATTGACGAACACCTGGACGCCCAGCGCGGGAAGATCCAGCACACCCAGCGGCATTGGCTCGCCGAGGACGATGGCTTTCTCTTGCGCGTTGTCGGCCATGGCTAAGGTCAGTTGCCGGGTGAAATCGCCTCGCGTCTCCGGCACCTCGATGGCGGGCATCACCTCGCCGATGGCCCGCCGAGCCTGCCCAGCATCGACGCCGGGCCCCTGGAGGCTCGATGCCAGCCGGAAGCACACCTCGTGCTCTACCGTCGGGGCGATGAGGCTGTCGAAGGCGAATTCCATACCGGAAGAGTGAGGGCCGTCGTTCGGGCCATCCTCCAGTATGTTGCCGAAGCCTGGCTCGAACACCGAAAACTGCTGCTGCATGGCTGGGCTGGTCAGTCCCACCTTCCAGCCGATGAGCGACGCTCCATGCGCGATGCGCCGCTCCATGATGCCCAGCTGGACCTCATAGGCCTGGTCAATACCGAGCAGGCCATCCCACTCTTGGGGAAAGTAGACGCCCTCATTGCGCTGGCGCCAGAACTCCTCGACTGTGGCTTCGCCCTCGAAGGTTGGCATGGGCTTACGCCATCGCCCGTAGCTGGCCGCCGTCGACCACGATGCTTTGGCCTGTGATGAACCCAGCCTGGGCCGAGGCGAGGAAGCAAATAACGTCCGCCACCTCCTCCGGCGCCCCGAACCGGCCTGCCGGGATCAGCCCGCGGCGGATGTCCAGCGCCCGCTCCAACGGCTCACCTTGGCGCTTGGCCTGCATCTCGGCCACCGCCTGGAGGCGCTCCGTTGCGATTGAGCCGGGCAGCACGTTGTTGACGGTGATGCCTTCGTGCGCGACTTCCGTCGACAGCACCTTCGTGTAGGCGGCAGCGGCTGTGCGCGACACGGTGGACAGTGCCAGGTTCTCCTCTGGTTGCTTGATGGACAGCGAGAGGACCGTGACGATGCGGCCGTAGCCGCCCTCGCGCATGAGCGGCAGGACCAGGCGGTTGAGCCGCACGGCGCTGAAGAAATTCAGCTCCAGCGCAGCGTGCCACTGTTCGTCGGCCAGCCCTTCCGTCTCGCCGGGAGGCGGGCCGCCGAGGTTGTTGACGACGACGTCGATGCGGCCACCCCACGCGCGCGCTTCCCTCGCCACGCGTGCCACGTCGGATGGGACCGAAAGGTCAGCCGCGATGGCCAGTACGCGGCTGGTGCCATGGGCCGTGGCGATGGTCTGCGCGGCGCCGTTGAGCGCCTCGGCTCCGCGAGCGACCATGACCACGCGTGCGCCTTCGCGGGCCAGCGCCCGCGCGCTGGCGTTGCCCATGCCCTTGCTGGCGCCGCCGACAATGGCGACGCGACCGTCGAGTCCCAGGTCCACGTTGGTGCCCCCTGCGCGAATCGGCGGCATCATACGGAGCGCTGAGGACGCCAGCAAGGACGAAGCGCTGAGGCACCAGCACAGAATGTCCCTATAATCTCGCAGGGGCGTACCGCATTGGACTTCATTGCACAGTGGCTCTACCTCGCGGGAGCGGTTATCGGGATCGGCCTGGGTGCCGGTGCTTGGACCATGCACGCCCTTCGCGTAACGGGGGCACTGGCACTGCTTGTGGCGCTGTTCGCCCTGGGCGAGGCCGGTTTTTTGGTCACGACTGGCCTCAGTTCCTGCTCCACGTTGGTGCAAGAGGAGTGCATTGAGTACGTGCAGTCGCCGTGGCTCGCAGCGCTGGGCGTCGTGGTGCTGGGCGGCGCGGTGGCGGGGCTGGTGGCCCTGCGACCGTCGCTCTATGAGAGTCAGGTGCGCCTGCTGTTCGGTGCCGCCGCCGTGCTGACGCTGGGGGCGGTGCCGAGTTTTGCCCTCAGCGCCGCCGTCGTTCCTGCGCTGGCGCCCCCGGCCGCCTTCGCATGGCTCGCGTGGCAAGGCCAGCGCCTGCGACACATTCGTTAGCCGCTACAATCTCATCAGCGGGCGCGTCCATCAGCGGCGCGCTGGCAATTGTGAAGCGACGGCGCACCCCGGAGGTATCCCATATGCCAGGCCCACTAGAGGGCATTCGCGTCCTTGACCTCACCCGCATCCTCTCCGGGCCGTTCTGCGCGATGGTGCTCGGCGACCTAGGCGCAGACGTCATCAAGGTCGAGCAGCCCATCAGCGGCGACCCTGCGCGCGGCAACGGTCCGTTCCTTCCTGATCCGAACGGGCCCGGCCCCGACGGCGAAGAGAACACGTATAGCACGTACTTCATGAGCATCAACCGGAGCAAGCGCTCGGTCGCCCTCGACCTGGCGGAGCCCAGAGGGCGAGAGCTATTCCTAGAGTTGGTGAAGACGGCGGACGTGGTGCTGGAGAACTTCCGGCCGGGCGCTATCCAGCGCCTGGGTCTCGACTACGCGGCGATCAACGCGGCGAATCCCCGCGTGGTCATGGCCTCCATCTCGGGCTTCGGACAGACAGGACCCTACGCCAGCCGGCCGGCGCTCGACGTGATCGTCCAGGGCATGGGGGGCATGCTCAGCATAACGGGCGAGCCCGGCGGCGGCCCGGTGCGCCCAGGATCGAGCATCGGCGATATCACCGCTGCACTGTTCACGGCCATCGGCGTGCTGTCGGCGCTGCACGAGCGGGAGCGCTCCGGGCTCGGCCAGTTCATCGACATCGGGATGATGGACTGCCAGGTGGCCATCCTCGAAAACGCCTTCATGCGCTACTTCACGCTGGGCCAGGTGCCTGCGAGGCTGGGGACACGGCACCCGTCGTCGACTCCCTTCCAAGCATTCCGGACGCTGGATGGCCATGTCGTCGTGGCCATCATGGGTGGCTCGACCGAGCAGTGGCCGCTGTTCTGCGCCGCGATTGGCCACCCCGAACTCATCGATGATGAGCGCTACGAGACGGGCTGGGGGCGCACGCAGCACTACGATGAACTCATCCCAACCATTGAAGCGGCGATGGCGGCGAAGCCGACCGCAGAATGGGTCGAAGTGCTGAGTGAAATGGGCATACCGGTGGGCCCAGTCCAAGACATCGCGCAGGTTGCACAAGACCCCCAGATGGCGGCGCGAGGGATGTTCATGGACTTGCCGCACCCGGTCCTGGGCTCACTCAAGTCGACCGGCAACCCGATCAACCTGTCCCGCACTCCGGGCAGGCCGACGACGGTGGCGCCGGACCTCGGCCAGCACAGCGACGAAGTTCTTGGCGAGCTGCTTGGCCTGGGCGACGACGAGCTGGCGGCGCTCCGCGCCGCGGGAGTCGTGGGGTAATCATGACAGGTCGACGCAGGCAGGTACCAGCCCTCACGTTCATGGCCGATGAGTGTCTCACCTGCCATATTCCTACCGTCCCCTGGAGTTAAACCGCAGGAAGAGCGCGATGCTTGAGACTTCATCGCACCACCGCACAAAGAATCGACACGTAGGAATACCGACCGTATCGAGTCCCCCTCCTGTCGTCGTGGCGCGTCTTGGATGCGCTAAGTCCGACTTGAATTGCCGCCGAGGTAGAGCGTGGAAGTGCGGGGGGCTCGAGGGTCCGTGAGTAACCTCTAGGAGGTGATGGACACCGTGATCGTACGCAAGGTTCGCCTAGTCGTTGCTCAGAATGGCATGGACACGGCGATTGACGAGGTGCGTCGCCAGCGAGCCAGGGGCACTGTTGGGGATGAGGGTGGGATCGTGTACGAATAGATTTCCAAGAGGACAGCCGCCCGACGCTAGGCCAGCGCCAGCGCGCGCTCGTAGTCTTCGGGCGTGTTGACGTTCGTGAGGCACTGGGGGTCGTCAGTGGGCACGAGCAGACGAGTGGCCCAGTGGCGGTGCACCACTTCGCGAAGCCCCTGGCGCTCCTCGCTGATGGACAGTAGCGCGTCGACGAGTGACGCGTCGACGAGGACCGGGTGGCCAGCCAGCCCATCGTAGGCGGGCGCCGCGACCATCGGGCGTGGGCTCGCGGCGAACCAGGCGTCGTGCAGCAACCGCAGCATTGCCACCGAGCGCGGCTGGTCGACGGAGCTGACGAGCACGCCGTCTAGCTCTTGGACCAGGGCTTGGGCGCCCGTGACGATCGACGTCGCGCGCCCCTCGCGGTAGCGCTCGTTGACCACGACGCGCACGGCTGCACGCCCTTCGAAAAGCTCAGGACGAGCGACACCCGATGTGGACTCGACCGTTCGTGCTGAGCTTGTCGAAGCACGCTCGATCCCGTGCGCGAGTTCCGCGCGCAGCCGCTCCGCGTCGTGGCCGAGGACGACGACAATGGGTCCGTAGCCCGCCTCAATCGCGGAGTCGACGGCGTGGCCGAGCAGGGTCGTCGTTCCCGAAGGGCTTGGCCATGGCAGCAGGGCCTTGGGCTGCCCCATGCGCATGGACTCGCCGGCCGCGAGGATGATGGCCGCGACCTTGCTCACGGCCTGGTGCCGAAGGGATACTTCGCTGCACTCAGAATGACACGGTACGGTTGCTCAGTGACCAAGATGATGCTTGGACTCCTATTCGTTCGTCCTGAGCCTGTTGAAGGACGGAGCCCCATGCCAGAGGCGAAGCACTAGCCAGCTGCGGGGGCAGGGAGGACCTTCGCCGCGAGACGGTCGACCTGCGCCGAGCCTAGCTTGAGCGACCCGCCGGAGTGGCCGTTCCGCCAGGCAACGAGCTCCGCCACGATGCTGACGGCGATCTCCGCTGGGTCGCGCCCGCCCAGGTCAAGGCCTACCGGCGAGTGGATTTGTTTGATGCGCTCGACGGGGACGCCGTTCTTGAGCATCGACTCGAAGATCATGATGGCTTTGCGCTTGGACCCAATGAGGCCGACGTAGCCGGCCGGGGTTCGCGCCGCCGCCTCCAACGCCAGATCGTCGAACCGGTGCCCTCGCGCCGCCACGACGATGGCTGTGTTGGGTGTGATGGGAAACGGCTCCAACGCGCGGTCGTAGGGCCCGACGTTGATCTGTTCCGCCATCGGGAAGCGGTCCTCGTTGGCGAACTCACGCCGGTCGTCGGCGACCATGATGCGGAAGCCGAGCGTGTGCGCGATCTTGGCCGTGGCCAAGTTCACGTGGCCGCCGCCGACTAGCAGCAGCGTCGGCGGCGCTGTGTATCCGGCAACGAACACCTCGTCCCCTGCCTCGGTCAGAAAGCGCTCCGCTTTGCCCATGGGCATGGCGGCGAGCCCGGCCTCGATGGCGCGGGCGTCCAGCGCAGGCTCGCTAAGCGTGCCCTCGAAGGTGCCGTCCTCGCGGATGACGATGCGCGCGCCGATGGGACGGGAAGTGCTGTTGACCAGCGTTGCGATCGCCAGCGATTCGTGTCCGTCGTAGGCGGAGGTGATTGATGTCGCCAGCGGATTGAACGCCGCGGGCTCGAGAATGGGATCGATGTAGAAGTACATCGATCCGCCGCAGACGAGCCCGTCACGCGCGGCGATCTCCTCGTTGAGATAGTAGTCTTTGTATAGCGGGCCCGTGCCCTCCCTGAGGGCCTCCTTGGCGGCGAACCAAATGTCGCCCTCGACGCAACCACCGCCGAGCGTGCCGACGGTCGAGCCGTCCTGTCGCACGAGCAGCGTCGCGCCCGGCTTCTGGGGCGTGGAGCCCTTGGTGTTGACGACTGTGGCCAGCACAAAGCGCTCGGCCTTCTTGGCCAGTCCCGCGGCCTCTTGGTAGACGGCCTTCATCGCGTTCCTCCGCTCGAAACAGCGTCCCGTCATGATATCAGGCGGTACGCTGGCTCAGCCCTGGCCCCTTGTGCCGGGGCGATCTGCCCGAGCCAGGCCTCGGCTGCCTCGCGGACCAGCCAAGGGCGCACTTCGCCGGGTGCGGCGCTAGTGCGTGTCGTCGGTGATTATAGCGTCTGTGCTTGATCTCCCATCGCCAGCGCGATCTGCCGGAGCCAGGCCTCGGACGGCTCGGGGAAGTCGGCGCGATAGTGCGCGCCCCGGCTCTCGGTCCGGCGCCCCGCCGCTTCGGCCATGAGCCAGCCCACCAGCGCCATATTCGCTAGCTCCTGGCTCCCGCGGTCGCCGGGGTAGGGTTGCTGCGTGGCCCAAGTGCTGAGGACGTGCGCGGCCTCAGCGAGACCAAGGCCGTCGCGGACGATGCCTACCTGCTCCCACATGAGGCGCTGGAGTGCATCGCGGCTGATGACGGGCGCCCCGGCTGCCGCGATTGGCCGCAGCCGGATCACGTCCGCTGACGGCCCAGGTGGGCCCTCCTCCGGTGCCGCCCCTAGTGTGCGCTCGACGACCCTGCGAGCGAACACCACCGTTTCCAGCAGCGAGTTGCTCGCCAGGCGATTGGCCCCGTGGACTCCGGTGAAGGACACCTCGCCACAGGCATACAACCCCGGCACTGTCGTTTCGCCCCACAAGTTGGTGCGCACGCCGCCCATCATGTAATGGGCGGCGGGCGTGACAGGTATTGGCTCGGCCGTCATATCCACGCCGTGTTCCAGACAGGTCTGGTAGATCGTCGGGAAGCGCGTGGTGATGCGGTCCGCTGGGAGATGAGTAGCGTCGAGCATCACATGGTCCGTGCTCTCACGCGTCATCTCGCTGACGATGGCACGAGACACGACGTCGCGTGGCGCCAGGTCGGCTTGAGCGTGGTAGCCGGCCATGAATGCTTCGCCAACCAGGTTTCGAAGCACTGCCCCTTCGCCGCGAACCGCCTCTGAAATTAGGAAATGAGGGGCACCGGGGAGCGACAACGCTGTGGGATGGAACTGGTAGAATTCCATTCCTGTGAGCTCCGCGCCCGCCCTGAACGCCAGCGCCACGCCGTCGCCCGTCGCCACCTCCGGGTTGGTCGTCGCCCGAAACAGCTGGCCCGCGCCACCGCTTGCTAGTACGACGGCACCCGCTTCGAACCTGACGGCGATGTGTTTCTCGGCGTCCAACACGTCGACACCGACGGCGCGGCCGCTCGCGTCGCAGCGGATGGCCGTGACCAGCGCGTATTCGAGGACCTCGACGGAGGAGGTGCGGGCGAGTTGAGCCAGCGTCGTTTCCATATGCGCGCCCGTGGCGTCGCCGCCGGCGTGCAGCACACGGGGCCGGCTATGCGCGCCCTCCAACGCCAGCGCCGTCTGCCCCTCGACCTCGTCGAAGGCCACACCCATGCGCATCAGCTCCGCCACGCGCTGCGGCCCCTCGGTGGTGAGCGTGGAGACGGCGCTCAGGTCGGCCAGGCCCGCGGCCGCGCGCAAAGTGTCCTCGGCGTGAAGCAGAGGGGAATCGTCGTCACCCACAGCGGCCGCGATCCCGCCCTGCGCGAACAGCGTGTTCGTATCGTGGATGCCGCCCTTAGTGAGCACTAGGACGGTGCCGTGGTCCTTGGCGTGGAGCGCGGCGAAGAGTCCAGCGATGCCGCTGCCGATGATGACGTAGTCGAAGCGCGTGGCCATGGTGCCGGCAAGCATAGCCCAGGCCGGGGTTCTCGCTCCGGGGCGGGCAGCCGATCGTGTACGTTCGCCGCTGGACAGCGCGCCGTGGGCCTGGCTATGCTGGGGAGGACATGCGCGCCTTTACGACGACTACCAAGGCCACGGCAGTCACCACCCCTGCGGCGGTGTTCGCCGTGGCCAGACACAGTTCGTAGGGCGAGCCCACGTGATCGTGCTGAAGGGCGCCCCGGCGCCCTTTTTTGTTGAGAGCACTTTTTATTGAAACCCGCTGGGGACGTACCGCATTCGCCGGCCGGTAGAGGAACGAGATGCCGATCAAGCAACTAACACCCGAGGAGGAGGCGCTGGAAGACCGGCGCTTCCGCATTCGCCACTCGGCCGCACACGTGTTGGCCGACGCCGTCATGGAGTTGTTTCCCGAGGCCAAGTACGCCATCGGTCCGCCGGTGGAGGACGGCTTCTATTACGACTTCGACGCACCGCGGCCGTTCACGCCTGGGGACCTCGAACAGCTTGAAGCGGTCATGCGCGAGCGGATGAAGAATGACCACCCCTTCGAGATGGATGAAGTGACTCGCGACGAGGCGAAGCGGCTATTCGCGGACCAGCGCTACAAGCAGGAGATCATCGACGATCTGCCCGGCGACGAGCGTATCACCACCTGCCGGCACGGCGCGTTCCTCGACCTCTGTCGCGGCCGCCACGTCGACAGCACTGGCGCGATACCGGCGTTCAAGTTGCTGAACGTCGCGGGCGCCTACTGGCGTGGCGACGAGCGCAACTCGATGCTCCAGCGCATCTACGGCACCGCCTGGGAGTCTCAGGACGCGCTCGATGCGCACCTGCACCAGCTTGAGGAAGCGACTCGCCGTGACCACCGGACGCTAGGGCGAGAGCTCGACCTGTTCTCACACCACGACCAGGTCGGCTCGGGGCTCATCCTGTGGCACCCCAAGGGCGCACGCGTTCGCTCCATCATGGAAGACCACTGGCGCGCCGAGCATCTCGCCCGCGGCTACGAACTGGTCTACTCGCCGCACATCGGTAAGGCGTCGCTGTGGGAGACCAGCGGGCACCTCGATTTCTACCGCGAGAGCATGTACGACTCGATGGACGTGGAGGGTCAGCAGTACTTCGCGAAGCCGATGAACTGCCCGTTCCACGTCCATATCTACGGCTCTGCAAAGCGCTCCTACCGGGAGCTGCCGGTGAGATATACGGAGCTAGGCACCGTCTACCGCTACGAACGCTCCGGCGTGCTGCACGGCCTATTGCGCGTGCGTGGGTTCACGCAGGACGACGCCCACATCTTCTGCACGCCTGAGCAAGTGGAAGACGAGGTCATTGGCGTGTTGGATTTCGCCTTCGACCTTTTGGGCACCTACGGCTTCGAAGCGTACGACGTCTACCTAAGCACGCGCCCTGAGAAGGCGGTGGGCCCGGTGGAGAGCTGGGATCACGCCACAGAGTCACTCCGGCGCGCGCTGGACCGCCGAGGCGTTGAGTACCTAGTCGACGAGGGCGGCGGGGCATTCTACGGCCCGAAGCTCGACATCAAAGTGCGCGACGCCATCGGACGCTCGTGGCAGTGCACGACTATCCAGTTCGACTTCAACCTGCCCGAGCGCTTCAATCTGACCTACGTGGGCGCGGACGGTGCCGAGCACCGTCCCTACATGGTGCACCGCGCACTGTTCGGGTCGCTGGAGCGCTTCTTCGGTGTGCTCGTCGAACACTACGGAGGCGCCTTTCCGCTGTGGCTTGCGCCTGTGCAGGCGATCGTCATTCCCATCGCCGACCGCCACATGGAGCATGCCAAACTGGTTCGAGACCAGTTGGCCGACGCTGGCCTGCGCGTGACGGTGGACGAGCGCAACGAGCGCATGAACGCCAAGATCCGCGACGCGCAGTTGAGCAAGGTGCCGTACATGCTGGTGGTGGGCGACAAGGAGGCTGAGGCCGGCGGCGCCGCCGTGCGTCGGCGCTCCGGCGAAGACCTTGGCATCATGCCCACCGCCGACATCGCCGCGCGCGTGGCGGGAGAGGCGCTCTCGAGGGCATAGGGCCGAGCCTGCAAGCTGGCCCGTTCTCCTGAGTCTGTCGAAGGGTGAACGGGCGAACCATTGACGACCTAGCAGGCGAATGTGAACCTGCCGTCATGGCGACCTTCACAGCCCCCGTCACCGTCGTCGGCGCGACAACTTGGGGGACAACGCTGGCCATCATCATGGCCCGGCGCGGCATTTCCGTGCGGCTGTTGGCGCGCACCCCGGACGAAGCACGGGAGCTGGCCGCGGCGCGCGAGCACACCCGGCGCCTGCCGGGCCAGCCCTTCCCTGACTCGCTCGTCGTGACGGCAGCTCCCGACGATGCGCTCGCCGGCGCGGCGGCGGTGTTTGTCGCCGTGCCGTCTCCGACGATGCGGGAGAACGCCAAGCGCCTTGTCGGGACCCTCGCCGACGGCACGGCTCTGATCTCAGCGTCCAAAGGACTGGAGCCGGGCACGCTCAATCGCATGAGTGCCGTTCTGGCGGAGGAGCTGCCGGCCGCGCGGATCGGCGCCCTGTCTGGTCCCAATCTGGCACGCGAGATCGTCCGCGACCTGCCGGCACCGACGGTGGTGGCATCGGAGGACGGCGAGGTCTGCGCGCTGGTGCAACGAGCTCTGAGCTCGCCGTCCCTGCGCGTCTACACGAACGAGGACCTGGTCGGTACGGAGTTCGGTGGCGCGCTGAAGAACATCATTGCCCTCGGGGCTGGCATCGTCGATGGCATGGGGCTGGGTGACAACGCCAAGGCTGGCTTCGTGAACCGGGGCCTGGCGGAGATTACTCGCCTCGGGCTGGCGGCAGGCGCCCAGCCGGCTACCTTCGCGGGCCTGGCTGGCATGGGCGACCTGGTCGCGACCTGCTACAGCGCTTTGAGTCGCAACCATCGCGTCGGTGTCGAGCTTGCGCGCGGCGGGTTGCTGGCTGACGTCATCGTGCGCCTCGGCGGTGAGGTTGCTGAGGGCGTGAACACCACGCCCGCGGCGCTGGCTCTTGCCGGCACTCTCGGCGTCGAGATGCCCATTACTGAGCTGACCAATCGCGTGTTATTCGAAGGGCTGAGCCCGCGTGACGCCGCATCGTTGCTCATGGAACGCACGCCGAAACCGGAGTAGGCTTCGTGCCGGCTCGCTCGTCCTGAGCTTCGCCGCAGGAGCGCAGGGCCGCGCTATTCGATCAGCGGGCCTTGCTGCGTGTCGGAGTCCAAGGGCCGGCCCAGCAGCGCGCCCTGCATGACGGCGCGGAACGACTGTTCCGACACGCGGAAGAACCAATAAGTGTCGAACCGGATGTTGGCCAGGCTTTCCTGGTCAGCCGTCTCCATGCGAAAGCGCAGCAGATCCAGCGGCAGCGCCTGGCGTAGCGGCAGGTAGTCGTACCAGAAGTCGCGGGTGGCCTGCTCGACGCGAGTGACAATGCCGATGCCCGGCACCGAGCGCGGGTAAGGTAGGTAGGTACCCGTGCAGTAGAGCAAGACCATGTCGCCGGGCCGCAGTTGCTGCGGCAGGTTGCGGTGGCCGTACTTGCCGTCCTCGACGTGGACGTGGCCCAGCGCGTCGGGGTCACCGAACACTGCGACGTAGTGATGGGGATGCGGGTCATTCATGTGCGCGCCGAGCCGGACTTGGTGTGGCGTGAGCATACGCCAAGTTGCCGCTGCTCAGTCGTGGCTACGAGGCCGCAGACTGGGCCACGACCGTATAATCAAC
>Ga0302123_10000960_pt1 | contig 20993 bp, 24 predicted proteins | sample CB21_321_MG_FD_203109 | JGI IMG/M metagenome (GOLD analysis project Ga0302123, IMG submission 203109) | Marine microbial communities from Western Arctic Ocean, Canada - CB21_32.1 | ecosystem: Environmental > Aquatic > Marine > Oceanic | place: Canada: Western Arctic Ocean | collected 2017-09-28 | reverse complement strand
CGCAGCCTGCTCATCGATGTTCGGGCGAACTGGCGTCGGCTCAACTGGAGTCTGCACGGCGCGCTCGGTATTTGGACCTTGGTCTTTATCTTCATGTGGGGCTGCACCGGCGTGTATCTCGCGTTCCCCGAGCCATTCACCGCCGTGGTCGACTACCTGGAGCCATTCGACCCGGAGAACTTCGATCCCCGTGTCGGCGACACCGTGCTGTACTGGTTCGCCTATTTGCACTTCGGGCGGTTCGGCGGCTGGGCCACCAAGCTACTCTGGGCGACTATCGCGTTCGTGCCCCCCGTCATGTTCCTGACCGGCGTGCTGATGTGGTGGAATCGGGTGGTCCGGCGCCAGAAGACGTGAACGGGCACTGCCGCGAGGGACAGGGCTCGCGATGTGACATCGCAGGCGGCCGGTGTAGAATCGGCGCATCGGCGGTACGCTCCGACGAACGACGAGGGGCGGGTTGCGCGGTGCGCCGAGAGAGATTGGGGGTACAGATGACCGTGACGAGGTCCCGCACGCGACGCGTCTGGACTCGAAACCTGTGCGCGACGCTGTTGCTTCTCATCGGTGGCGGCTTGGCACCGTCGGTGTTCGCCCAGTCCGAGGTGGACCCGTCTGAGGTGCCCGACTTGGTCGGGGTGTGGGACGGCGGGGGCCGCGCGCGCCGGGTCAACGGGCCGACCATGCCGTGGGTGCCTGGCGAAAATTTTCCGGTGCTCAATGAGCGCGGCCTGGCACATCAGGCGGTGTTCGATGAAGCGATCGCCCCCAAATACGACTGCGTGCCAGCGGCGTCGCCGGCCATCCAGTACGACCCGTACATGATGGACGTCACGCAGTGGCCGGACCGGGTGCTGTTCCGGTACGAAAAGGACGACCAGATCCGGACAGTGTGGCTCGATGGGCGTGAGCCGCCGCTCAACGAATACACGGTTCAGGGGTTCTCGGTCGGCCGATATGAGGATGGAGCGTTGCTGGTCGAGACCGTGCAGTTCGTGTTTGATATCACCGGGTTCGACGACTACAACGGCATTCCGTCGTCACAGCAGAAGCGAGTGACGGAGCGATACTGGCGCGACGGTGAGGAGCTGCGGATGACGTTGACCGTCGAAGATCCGATGTTTCTGCGCGAGCCGGTGTCGTACACGACGCGGTGGCTTCCGGCCCCAGAGGGCTACACACTGCAGTTGTACGGGTGCAGCGCGGAAGAGGCGGGACGTCCGCGGAAATATCTGATTCCCACATATCGATAGCGGAGCGGAGTGGGGACCAGAGGCAGGCGAGGATCAGTGAGGAGGGAATAGTGAAATCTATATTGTGGGTAGTAGCGGGGGTGGTCGTGGCGGCTGTGCTGATCACGGGAACGCCGGCGATCGCGCACCACGCGAGCGGTCCGTTCTACGATAGCGATCAGCGAGTTGAGACCATCGGGACGGTGACCAAATTCGTGTTCCGGAACCCGCATTCGTTCCTGTATGTCAGCGCGCCGTCCGCCGAGGAAACCATGATTGCCTGGGAGATCGAGATGGGCGCCTCGGTGTCGATGACCCGGCGGGGCTGGACACCGAAGACAATCAGGCCCGGCGACGAGATCAAGGTCGTGGGGCAGCCGTCACGCGCGCCGGGCACGTTCGGCATGTGTTGCGCTGAGTTGACCAGGGTGGACGGTAGCCCGCTCCGTCCGTAGGCGCTGCCGGTCTGCCTCGCACGGGCTTCTAGCAGCCCGCGGTGACAGGCCAGCTGCATTCGCCACGCGCTGCATCCTGACGGGCGCATCACGAGTCTCGGTGCGACGCTAAACTTTCACCACGGACTGCTAGCGCGCCTCCGCCGCATTCCTTTCCACCGCCCGCGCGCCGAGCAGCAGGTTCTCCATCCCGTAGTTACGTTCGTGACACGCGTACTCGTAGACGAGCCCTTCCGTCTTCGGCAGGTCGAGTGCGGCAGTCCACGCGCGCTCCCACGTCGTCGGGTCCTCGAACCTCACCTCGTAGCTCAGCATGTTGGCCTCCGGCCGCGAGAAGCGCTCGACCAGGGTCAGGTTTTCTCCGGAGCCACGCCACGGGGCCTGTCCCGAAAAGTGGGTGGTCTCGACCACCAGCGTGTTGCCATCCCAGTGTCCGCGTGAGCGGCCCAGCCACTGGTCCGGCGTGTGATCGGTGGGTCCGCTGCCGTCCAGCGGGATGATCCGCATCTCGTGGACCATTTCGAGCAGGATCGCCACGTAGTCCTCGCTCTGGAAGATCTGAAAGTTGTTGTTGTAGGCCCCGCCCAACCGGACGGTGCCGCGCGACAAGCAGCGTTCCCACAGGTTGCGATCCTCCGGGTTCTCGGAGCTCTGCCGGGAGGGCGCTGCTGCGCGTCGGGCCGCGGCGCGCTCCTCCGCCTTGGCGGTTCGCGCCGGGATTCGCCCGTCCGGCGGGTCGGTGATCAGCGCCGTCCGTCCGTCGGATAGTCCGCGGTCCCACCAGAACTGGTTGTAGGCGAGACCCACGTCTCGCTCCGCGCTTAGCTCGGAGCGTCGTTCCGAGCTGGCAAACGTCGTGGCGTTCAGGTTTGCCTGGGCAACCTCCTCCGCGGTCAGGAACTCGCGGCCCTCGTATTGGGAGGGTCGTTCGAGCGGCGTGGTGGTGCCGTGGTCCCACACACCTTGCAGATCGGGTACACCCCAGGGCATGCGGGGAGCCGGAGAGCCGTCGGGCGCCCGTCCGGCCGAGGCCGGCTGACCCGCCATTGCCGCCGGCACCAGACAGACGATCGCGAGCACGATTGATGAGTGTGTTCGGCTGGTGAGATGGCTCATGAGTTTCCTCTCGCTTCGATTGTGGCCGTCCTCGTGGAACGGCCACGGCCGGCGACGCGACCGATGGTGTCGCTCTCTGCAGGCAGGCCACCAGTATACGCCGGAGGTTTAACTCGGAGCGTGAGCAACGGTGACATGTCGGCGTGTAGAAACTTTGCGCGTGATGAGGTCCATGAGTTGCCAGTTCGACGAGCGACGTCCCGACGGCCTGCGATAACATTGACCGGCATGAGACGGGTTGCAGGGGTGCTGGGCTCCCTCGTAGGTATATTCGCCGCGTTGGGCGGTGCTTCATCGGTGGCTGCGCACCCCGCGCCGTTCAGCTTCGTCGATGTGCATGTGCACGCGACGTCGGTGGACATCGAGGTCGTGGTCCATGCGTTCGATGTGGCGTATGAGCTCGGGATCGAGCCACCGAATCGGGTGTTTGACCCTGCCGAGCTGGGCCAGCATGCGGGGCGTCTGGCGGCGTTACTGCGTGACCGCCTCGTGATCACCGCGGATGGGCGCACGCTGACATTCGACACCTGGTCGAGTGAGGAACTGCTGCCGGAGCGGCAATCGGTCCGGATGAGCACTCGCGGCAATTCGGCCCGCGCGCCCGGTGTCATTGAGGTGTCCGCCATCCTCTTTCCTTATGACGAGGCCCATCAGACCTTTCTGAACTTCTACGATGACGGGGAACTGACCGCGCAGGCCATCCTGGGGGCGGATCAGTCCCGCTATGAGTATTTCGTTGGGAGCCGCCAGGGTACCCTGGCGGTCATTCGGAAGTTCGTGCCGGAAGGTGTTCGCCATATTCTCATCGGGCCAGACCACCTGCTCTTCCTCGTGGGCTTGCTGCTGCTGGGCGGGACGGTGCGCCAGTTGCTCGCGGTCATCACCGGTTTCACGGTGGCACATAGCATCACCTTGGCGTTGGCGGTGCTGAACATCGTCACGCCGCCTGGTCGAGTGGTCGAGCCGATTATTGCGCTGAGCATCGTGTATGTCGGCGTTGACAACTTGATGGTGCAGGGCGGCCGCGACATGCGTGTGTGGATTGCCCTGGTGTTCGGGTTGATCCACGGGTTTGGGTTCGCAAGCGTTTTACAAGAGATGGGGTTGCCGAGCGGGGCGCTTGGCTGGTCGCTGTTCTCGTTCAATCTCGGCGTGGAAATTGGGCAGGTCACGGTGGCGGTGGTCGTCGCCTCGGCACTGATGGCGCTGCGTGCCCGCAGCGACGTGGCCGGCCGCCGGCTCTCCATCGCCGGGTCCGTCGTCGTGATGGCGGCCGGAACGTTCTGGTTCGTGCAGCGGGTGTTCTTTCCGGAAGGCATGGCATGAGGAGCATCGTCGTGCCTGGGACGCTGGCGCTGGTCGGCGCGGTGGGCCGGAGGGCCTGCGTGCAGGACATCTACGACGAGCTGCCGTAGAGGCGAAGAATCACGACAGCGAAGACTGCGTCGGACGGTTATGACGAGCCGTCAGTCGAGGGCGAAGCAGTAGAACAGTCCGGCGCCGCCGGTGCTGACCAGGCCGTCCTGGCTGCACCCCCGCGAGGCGTGCTCCGAGTTCCAGGAGTTGACGCCGTCGCCACGGCCCATCCGGTCATGGTGCCCGAGCTGGGCGCTGCCATCGCCGCTCGACGTCCAGTTTCCGCAGGTCATGTCGTCGGGGCCGTCGAACGCGGTACCATCCAGCTGAGACCCCGTCAGAATGTCGTGTTGGTTCGGGTCGTCCCCAGCGCCATTGACCGGATCGAGCCGCTCGGTGGTCGCACGTTCCTTGCCAATGTGGTTGTCGTCGCCGTGCAGCGCATCAATGTCGGCGGCAATCAGCAGCCCTTCAGCGTTGTACCAGGGCCCGGTCCCGATCCGGTCACGGCCATGCACCGCCGGTTCGGTGTCGGTGGCGTTTGTGCTCAGGTAGGCGCGCCAAGTGTGGTCACCAGCATACTCGGCTTCGGCAAGCGCCTGACAGTGTGCATCGGCACCGACCAGGCCACCCAGGTTCCCGCCGTTCCCAGGGCCCACACTCGTGATGAAGAAGGTCGTGACCGACTTGGCGCCGCCCATGGCAATACTGTCCGGCACCGTCTCGACGGGTTCGGACTCGGCGACAGGGTTCGGCTCGGTGGTGTCCGATGGCATCGTGTCATTCGCGCCGCAGTCGATGGCCATGAGCGCGGCAGCCAGAGCGAGCACGCGAAGATCGGTGGTGCAGGTGCGTTCGGTGGATGTCATTGAGTGGTTCCAGTCTATTGACAGTGTCAGCAAGGTAGGGCCGCGCCCCTTTTACATGCGGACCGCGTGATCGGACCCTATGCTGACCAATGGTCGACCCGTCGTCAAGTCGTGCGCGCGGCGTGCGTCACGCTGTCTCGTAGCCTTGCCAGGCAACCGGACGGTATAATCGCTCCACTTCCGAGTTCTGAATGTTCGCGACGACCCGCTGGAGAGAGGACTAGCAGATCATGTCAGTGAGACAGATCGTACTCATCGCGGTCGCGTTGCTCGTGGCGCCCCTTGCCGTACAGGCCCAGACCGCGGCCGGGGCGCAGCCCCGCACGGCTTATGGGCGACCGGATCTGCAGGGCGTATGGGACTTCCGGACGATTACGCCGTTGGAGCGCCCGGCCGCGCAGGCAGACAAGGCGGTGCTGACCGCCGAGGAGGCAGCGCAGATCGAAGCGCAGTGGGCGACCGTGAAATTCTATGATCGCCCGGCGCGCGAAGGTGAGGTTATCGCCTATAACGATTTCTGGCTCGATCTGGGATCCACTGTCGTGGGCAGCAGACGCACATCGCTGATAGTGGACCCGCCCGATGGTCGACTGCCGCCATTGGTGCTTGGCGCGCCACGACAGTTAGCGTCACTCGACGAGGATCTGCCGGGCGAGCGTCCGGTTCGCTACCGGGCAGGTGGAATCGGCGTCGATGGTCCGGAGGACCGAGGCGTCGGTGTGCGGTGCATTCTGGGATTCAATTCCGGTCCGCCACTCATGCCCAGTGGATACAACAACAACATGCAGCTCTTTCAGACGCCAGACCACGTGGTCGTGCTCACCGAGATGGTGCACGACGCTCGTGTCATTCCGCTGGATGGGCGCGCGCATCTCCCCGGGGAGGTGCGGCAGTGGAACGGCGACTCGAGAGGGCACTGGAACGGTGATACCCTGGTGGTCGAGACCACCAACTTCACTGGCAAGACCGGCAGCTTCAACAACGGCTTAACGGTCGCCGTCGGCACGGGCGAAACCCTGCACCTGACCGAACGGTTCACGCGTGTCGATGCCGAGACGCTGCTCTACGAGTACACGGTCGAGGACTCGACGTCCTTCTCTCGTCCGTTCACCGTGGCCCAGCCGATGCGCAAGAACCCGGAGCAACTGTTTGAGTACGCGTGTCACGAAGGGAATTACGGCATGACGAACATGCTCACGGGGGCGCGTGTGGTGGAGAACGCGGCGACAGGCACCGCCGGCCCGGAATAGCACGCAACGCGCCATGCGTCTCGGGTTGGAGTGTGGCGACCACGATCGGGGCCGCTCGCTGGCGGTGTCCAGCGGGGTGGCCTCGCGTCTCGTCTTCGCGCCCGACGCCGAACATGCGGCGCTTCTCAGATTCAAACCGGTCAACTGAGCCGCACCACTCGATCGCCCATGGTACGGTCCCCGCGTTCCAGTTCGTTACAGGCTCGGCTCGAGCGGCACGTGCGCTCGCTCAGGCGGTGTACCCAGTGCCCGCTCATGCATCGTCCGGTGGTCAGTGGTGGGCCGGTGGCAAGCAAGATCCTGCTTGTCGGCCAGGCTCCTGGGGACAAGGAGCCGAAGCTTGGACGGCCGTTCGCGTGGACGGCTGGCAAGACGCTCTTTCGCTGGTTCAACGAAAGTTGCGGTCTCGACGAGACGACGTTTCGGTCCTCGATCTACATGGCGGCGGTGTGCCGCTGCTTTCCGGGTAAGAAGGCGACCGGTGGCGATCGTGTGCCCGGTCGCGAGGAGATTGCCAACTGCGCAGGCTGGCTCGAGGCCGAGTTTCAGATCTTGCGACCGGCGCTCGTGGTCCCGGTCGGGAAGCTGGCCATCGAGCAGTTCGTGGAGTGCCCCTCTCTCGTCGACGTCATCGGGACGCAGATGAGGATCCGGTTCGCGGGGCAGCGTATGGATCTGATTCCGCTTCCACACCCGTCAGGCGCCTCTCCGTGGCCCCGCATGGAGCCGGGAAAGACACTGCTGCGGGACGCCCTCCGCTTGATAGCCAGACATCCAGCAATGGATGGCATCGCACGGTGAGCGCCGGGGCCAGTTGGAGGAGACCGTGCTACAGGCTCCGCGACTTCGGGAGAGTATGATTGGCGACATTGCGTGGCAACCGAGTCAGCCGCCGTCGGGGCGGCGTCTGTGCAGCGAGGTGTGATCATGACGAGAACTGGCCTAGCAGTACATTCAACAGTCGTTGTGGCGGCGCTCGTGGTGGTCCTCAGTGTGATCGTTGCCAGTGCCCAGGTTCTCCCCAACCCCTACCGCCAGGTGGACGGGTGGTCCAGCCTATCCGGAGGACGCACCATGGGCGCGGTCGGCGGCGTGACAATGGACCCGGACGGGAAGCATCTCTGGGCGGTGGTCCGATGCGACGCGACCGCCCCGAACCGGTTCGGGAACGAATGCCTCGACTCGGATCTCGACCCGGTGCTGAAATTCGATATGGGGGGCAATCTCGTCGAGAGCTTCGGGGGCGGGCTGTTCATCTGGCCGCACGGTATCGACGTCGACTCGGACGGGAATGTCTGGGTGACCGACGCGGTCAGCGAGGCGCGCACGCCGGAAGGGACCCGCGGGCACCAGGTCATCAAGTTCAGTCCGACCGGCCGGGTGCTGATGACGCTCGGGACCCCGGGCAAGCCGGGTGGCGGAAACAACAGTTTCAATGCACCGGCCGACGTCGTGGTGTCTGAGAACGGTGACATCTTTGTTGCCGACGGGCACGGCGACACCACGAACAACCGCGTCGTGAAATTCTCGAAAGACGGTACGTTCATCAAATCGTGGGGACAGACCGGCTATGGCCCGGGCGAGTTCCGGACCTTACACGCGATTGCCATGGATGCTGCCGAGCGCATCTACGTGGGTGACCGGTCGAACAACCGGATCCAGATCTTCGATCAGGAGGGGGAGTTCCTGGCGCAATGGACGCAGTTCGGGCGTCCGAGCGGTATTTTCTTCGACGACCACGGTCGCATCTTTGTCGCGGACTCCGAGTCGGATGACCTCCAGAACCCCGGATGGGAAATGGGGATCCGGATCGGGGAGGTGGCGACCGGCTGGGTCACCGAGTTCATCCTCTATCCGTGGGGAGATCCGCGTGACCCGGCGGGGAACGGCGCCGAGTTCGTGGCAGTGGATGCCGACGGCAACATCTATGGCGGCGAGCCGCGGCCTCGCCGGATACAGAAATACATCAGGGTGAGGCCGTAGCGGTCTGTTCCCTGAGGCCCTGTCCCGGTCTATAATACGGCGGGCCGGCCCATGCCATCGCCTAGGGCCCGTCAGTCGCACGAGCGTCCGGCCTCATGAGACATCTCGCCGTCAGTCTGGGACTCGTCGCGTGTGCTACGTTCGCCGTCCTCGTTCCAGAGGCGCCGACCGATCTCATCGCCGCCGAGGTCACTATGCAGGCGCCCCTGGCGTCCGCTGTGATCCCGGGCGTGCCGCCCCCAACGGCGTTGTCTGTGCGGGCTCATATTAGGGCTCGGTATCAGGCTGACCTGGCAGCGGTCCAAAGTTACAGACCGGCCTACCAGTTCTGGCAGCACATCTACAACATTCCGGACGGTCGCATCATCTTCGGAAGCGCCGTAGATGGACGTCTGCTGGCGACCTTCCCGACCCGTGGAAACTGGGCCCGTGAGGGGGTCTGGCAAGACTCGACGCTTGCCGGCACGCTCGACGGGATTAGGCTTCAGACGCGTCTGAGTCGGCGCCGCGATCAGGTGGAAGATCTGTTGGCGCCCATCGTCGGGCCGACCGTCCATAACCCGACCAGGGGACGCTTTCTGTCACCGCATGCCGATCGCAACGGTGGTTTTCTTGTCCAGTGGGGGAGCATCTACGAACGGTTCGGCGTGCCGGCCGAGATCGGGCTGGCCCAGGCGATAGTCGAGTCCGGTCTGAACGGACGGGCGCGCTCCAGGGCGCAGGCCCTCGGACTCTGTCAGTGGCTCCGTCGCAACTGGACCCACCTGAACCGGCTCGCGCCGAACGTCATCGAAGCGTACAACCAGACCACCCAGGCGCCCTACTGCGCCGCGCACCTCACGATTCTTGCCACGATGTATGGCAGCTTCATTCCGGCGCTGTCGGAACATCACGCAGGTGGCGTCAACGTCGGGCGCACCGTCATCAACGGCGAGCGGCTCGGTGGTGTCGATGTGCGAGACCAGTATCTGATGGGGTCGGAGTTTGCGCACAACCTGCGCCAGGTCTCGATTCGCCGCTATCGTGATCTGTTCCGGACTTACGGGCGCCGGTCGTTTCTGTATGCCGAGATGGTGTTCGGCAACACGCTCAATGTCGAGCGGTTGACTAGCGGAAGGCCGCAGACACCGATCTTCGCGATGCGCGCGCCGCGCGATATCTCGTTGTCCGAGGTGACGCGGCAGACCGGGCTCTCCACGAGCGAGGTCAAGCGGTACAACCCGGCGCTGGTCAAGAGGGTCCCGGCCCGGGCAAACCTTTATCTGCCGGAGTATGTCGAGGAGTTCGGTGTGGACGTGTCATTCTGGCACCGTCCGGCCAGCTCCGCGTTCGCGTCGGTGCTCGACGAGTTCGTGCGGATCGATGTCGGCGTGCAGCGCTGGCATGAGGCCTCGTTCGAGCCCACCCTGCGCCAGTTTCAGCAACGATTCAAGGACACCGGTACCGAGGAAGGCGCGGTGATGGCGACCACCCTCGCCTATGTCGTCGGGAACCTGCGCACGAGCCGCCGTGCCGCCATCCTCGACGAGTTCCGCACGAGCGGACGCATTCTGCAGCTGTTCCAGCGTGGTGTCCAGGAACTCTTGAACGACTAGACCGGCGGGCCCTGGAGCGGCGTTTCAGTTCACCGGTGCCCACAGCGGGCGCATCCCGCCGTTCGTCGAAACTAGGACCTGACCGGGATCCGCGTTGGGGAACGGTCGAATGTACACCTCCATCCGGCCCGATGCGTCCGACTCGTAGACAAACCAGGTCCCATCCGGTGAGATGGCGCATTCCGCTCAGTGAATTCGATTGCGAGCAACTCCTCGGTGACCGGGTCGGCCGTGAACGCCTCGGGCAGCACCTTTATCGCCACGTCGCGGTCGATCTTGGTGTCGCGGGCCTGATAGACCTCACCCATTCCGCCTTCGCCGATCTTCTCGAGGACGCGGTAGCTATCGAGCATCTGTCCAATTGCTACCATCGCGTCCTCGCAGAGGCTACGGCGAGATCTAATGAGCGAAGGCGGGTAGCCTTGCTTCGGTTCAGTTCGCGGGGAAGGCCGCGGTGTCCTCGAACATCGCCATGCTGTTGACGAATTCGTATCCTTCGGCCACATGACAGGCAATGCAGGCTTGTCGTTCCTGAAGGAACGTCTCGCGCGCGACTGCGCCGTCTCCCGATTCCAGGGCATCGGCCAGGAGCTTCCACGTGTCGTCCAGAAACAAGGCTTCGGCGTATGGCGTCCGATTCGGCCGTTTCATCAACGCGACGTTGAAGACATTGCGAAGCTTGCCCCAGTGGTGCGTGCCTAGTTCCCAATGTTCGTTGGTGATGGCTTGGTAGACCTCCTCGTAGCGATAGCCCATTTGCCACATCTGCTGGTCCGTGCCACCTGCGTAGATTTGCAGGCGGCGGAACCGCTCGTCGTCATCTCTGGCGTCGAGAAGCCAACGCCGGCTGGGCGGCGCGTCTTGTCCGTCCGAGAGCCCTCGAATCCCTGAGGGGAAACGGGAAGGCTCGGTCGTCTGTACAGCGGCCCGTATCCAACCTCCGCCCTGGGTCAGGGCGATCGTGAGAAGAAACGCCATGGCTGCGGTAAGACCGTGTTTCGCGAAATTCATAAAATGGCTCCCTCTAGTGTGTCCAGTTTCGTAGTGATGTTGACCGTTTCTTCCACGCGTTCGCTGGGTCCTGCCAGACCTGGCCCACTCCGCCTTCGCCAATCTTCTCGAGGACACGGTAGGTGCCGAGCATTTGCCCAATCGCTACCATCGCGTCCGCGCAGAGGCTACGGCGAGATCTCACCATAGTTCGCGGCCCGGAGCGTTATGGTCGTGAACGGAGGCGGAGGCGCCCTCACCGAGCAGGGAGGTGACGTCGTAGTGGTCGAGCCTGGCGCCGGGACTCAGGGGCATGGTCTGCTGGGGCCGAGGATCGACACATTCTACGCCCGAACCGGTTCGCGCTCCAGCAGGTGCACGGAATGGCCAGGGGAGCACCGCGGGCAGACATCACGACGTGGACCCGTCGAGCTGCAGGTTACGTTCAAGGAGGAAGACGGACGTGACGCTATGGCCAAGAGAACGGTTCGCATCACCCATCAATCCTCTGGAGTCGTAATTGCCAAAGGCCCGATCGGCTGAGGGATTACCCCGTTCGAGGGGAACTACTACATCCGAGGCAAGCTTCTCCGCACGGACCGCTTCCATCCCAACTACATTCCCGGGCTCTGTCCGTACAAATTCCTCTATGTCTGGTTGAACCTGCACCTGCCGGACGGCGAACGGTCCCACAGCCTCGGGTGGCTGTACTGGCTGCCGAACCCGCTGTTCCCGTTCATCTGGAATCGAGTGGCGGTGCCGAGAAACCATCCCGAGCTGGCTGTCGAAGAGCTGTAAGGGCCGCATAAGTTGGCCCCAGGGCATCCTGACGGCCCGGCGCGGCGTTGAACAGCCGGCCAGTCGGCGGTAGAGTGGGATCGGCTCGCCCATCGCGTTGGCTCCTGGAGGGACTCGTATGACGGTTTACCTTGCACGCATCACCGCTCATGCGGCCCTTGCGGCCGCCCTGCTCTGGACGGGGGCGTGTGGTCGGAGCGAGCGGCCTGGTGCGCAACAATCGTCCAATGAGGTGCGTGCGGTCGCTCAACCGCAACGATTCCTCGACCTACAGCGACCACTGGATGCGCAGAGTGACGCCTCCCTGCAGCTCAACCTCGGGCTCAGGTATGCGGTCGGGGATGGGGTTCCGCAGGACGATGCCGAAGCGGTTCGATGGTACCGGCTTGCGGCCGACCAGGGCGACGCCCTCGCGCAGGGAAACCTCGGCGTCATGTACGCCACCGGCCGGGGTATCCAGCAGGACGATGCCGAGGCCACTCGGTGGTTTCGTCGTGCGGCCGATCAGAGCAACCCAGACGGACAGGTCCGCCTGGGCGTGATGTACGCGAGCGGGCGGGGGGTCCCGGAGGACCACGCCGAAGCGGCCCGATTGTTTCGGCTCGCGGCCGACCAGGGCAATGCCCTCGCCCAGTACAATCTCGGCGTGATGTATGCGAGTGGCCAGGGTGTCTCGCAAGACGACTCCGCGGCGATCAGGTGGCTACGTCTCGCAGCCGACCAGGGACACGCGCCGGCTCAGCTCGACCTCGGCTTCATGTATGCGGGCGGCAATGGCGTGCCGCAGGACTATGTCGACGCGTCCCGCTGGTATCGGCTCGCGGCCGACCAGGGACACGCCATCGCGCAGTTCAATCTGGGGACCATGTATGCGGACGGAACGGGCGTCTCGAAGGACTCCGCGGCCGCGGTGCGGTGGTATCGGCTCGCGGCCGATCAAGGGTACCCCAGCGCGATGGTCGACCTCGGGAACATGTATTTGGATGGGCAGGGTGTCCCGCAGGACGACGTCGAGGCGCACATGTGGTTCAACCTCGCCGCCGCGCAGGTGACCGGCGCAGAGCGCGCCCTGGCGCTGACGAACCGGGGCCTCGTTGCGGAGCGCATGACAGCTGACCAGTTTGCCGAAGCCCAACGCCGTGCACGGGCGTGGAGGCCGACACCCGCGCAGTGAGGCACGGCCTCAAGAGTATGTCGTTCAGGGTCGTCCACGTCACGGACGGCGGCCTGTCGCGAGCACGCACCGATGGAAGCAACTCGCTATTGGGTTGGCATCGCGATGGTCGCGTTCGGTCCCGTCACTATCGCCTTTTGGTTCTCCGTCCATCCGTTCATCGCGTTCTGGCGCCGCGTCGGCGCCAAGACGACGCTCGCCATTCACTGCACCGCGATGTTCCTGATCGGGAGCACGCTGATGTCCTTTCATGCCGTGTTGATGCGCGGTGATCTCGGCACGAGCTACGTCGTCGCCGGGCTTGCTGGTGCCCTGTTGATCGTGTCTGTGGTGATGCGATACTTCCAGAACAAGGCAACACCCATCGCGATAATCATGGGGCTCTACGAGCTAGACCCGAAGGGGCACGAGTCCACGCTCGTCGTGCGGGGGCCGTATGCGCGCATCCGACACCCGCGCTACGTTCAGCTCGTGATGTCTTTCGCGGCGTACGCGTTGTTCGCCAATTACGTGACCTGCTACATCGCGCTCGCGCTGACGATCATCGGCGTGCGCGTGATGATCGTGTTCGAGGAACGCGAGCTCCTCTCCCGGTTCGGTGACTCCTATCGCCGGTACATGGAGGCGACGCCGCGCTTCGTACCGAGATAGGGCCGGTAGCCTGGGCGCTTGTTCGGCGCTGTCGCCGACCGAATGCCGCAGGTCCGCGAACGAGTGCAGCATCCGACACCTATTCCGGTTCATGGACATCACGCCGTCGGTGGCGAACCTGCGCGTGTCGCTGAGGCGGGTCGGCGTTCCGGTGGAATGGCGCGCGGTAGCCAACGATGCGGTCGACCTGCCGGCATCCGCAGCCACGATGCGGCGAGCGGACCTGCAGATCTCGGTCGGCGAGACGTACGAGTTCGAGGCGACCACTCCGGTGGAGCTGACGCTCGAGGGCGTGCAGCCACGCGACACCCGTCGCGTCGTGCAGACCCTGGTCTTCACCGATCCGCCGAGGTAGTGGCTCGGCACTGGGTGGCACGATCAGAATGGTGAGATGGCCAGCCGAAACCCCATGAACGGGCGTCGTGCGCCGGGGTCTCCGCCGCCGCGGGTGGCGGCACGGACATTCCGCTCGGGGTCGGTGAACGACCCGCCGCGCATGACCCAGAGAGCGTCACCGCCGATCGCCTTGCCCGTATCGGCTGGGTCGAAGGGATACGGCTGATACGGGCTCCGGGTCCACTCCCAGACGTTGCCGCCCATGTCGAGCAGCCCGTAGGGGCAATCAGGGCACGGGTAGGCACCGACCGGGGTCGTGCCCTCACCCTGGTAGTTCGCCCGGTCCCGGTTCGCCTGGTTGCCCCACGGATAGATTCGCCCGTCTGTGCCCCGCGCCGCCTTTTCCCACTCCGCCTCGCTCGGCAGCGTGATCTGCCAGCCGTCGCGGAGCACGCGCTCCACCTCCGGCGGTGTGTCCGACGATGCGCGCAGCGTCGCATCGAGCCATCGGCAATAGGCGAGGGCATCCGGCCACGAGACCATCGAGACTGGGTGGCTCGGCGGGGCCTGGAGGGTCTGTTCGCTGACGCCGAACCCGGTTGCAGCGACGAACACCGCGAACTGGGCGACAGTGACCTCGAAGCGGCCGATGTAGAAGGTCGGCAGGTCCACCGTGCCTTGCGCGGACGCTCCCGACCACCGCTCGTTCTCGAAGGCCTGCGCGTCGGTCGCCGGGCCGCCCCCCATCCGGAAGGGGCCGGCTTGAATCTCGACGAATCCGAGTCGGTCGTCGTCCGGGAAAAACCAGGCGTCAGGCCGGAACCCGGGCAGAACGGTAGGCATCGATTCTGGCGGGGGCGTGGTCCTCGTCTCGGGCTGTGATGTGGACCTCGAACGCTGGGAGGACATCCATCCGGTCACGCCAAGCATCAGCACGACCAGCACGGTCAGCCCCACACCCGAGCTCGAGCGCTGTGGCCAATCACCGGGAACCGATATCCGAGTCACGGCCCCCCCCGTCGCCGCACGCGAACGCCCAGCCGTGGTCGCAGGCGCGCGCATAAAGTGCGGGCTCCGGCATCTCGAGGAGGTTGGGTCCCGCTTCACGCAGGAGCAGTCTGAGGTCGAGCACGCGCGGGTCGGCCCGGCTGGGTGGGTCTCGATACAGCAGGTTGACGCAGCCGGCCTGAAACCGCACCTCGCAGGCCTGGGAGAAGTACCCCAGGGCGAGCTCGGCGTCGGTGGCCACAATGGTGCCTATCGTGAAGTGGCGTCCCAACTCGTTGCAGGCCCATCCCGCGTTGTCGGCGCAATAGTTGGACTCGATCTGCAGCAGTCGGTCGCACGCCCCCGCACGATCAGCTGCGCACGCCTGCTCCCAGAATGGGATGGTATCGCCGCGGTGACGGCCGTCGGTCGCCCCGACCGCCGTCATCGTGCCGAAGAAGAGAGTCCAGACGGTCATATGGGCAAGATTCGCGCGCGCTGGTGTCCAATCCGGGCTCCACCGGATGACGGGCGCGCTGTCTTTGATTGACCGCACCAGGCGGTCAATCCGTTGCACGCTCAGATTCAGGAGCGGCACGCACAGAAGCTTGTCGTAGAAAGTCGGCACGCCGATGGCGCCGAGCACCGAGTAGAGCACGAAGACCCCCAGCCCGTAGAGCATCCCGACCATCGTCCTGCCGAGCGGCGTTCTCGGCGAGGTCGACGGATCGGTCACCAGGAGGTGCAGTCCCAGGAACACCGCGCTCGGGATCTCGGAGTCGATGAAATAGGGGACGCCCGTGACCGCCGCGTACAGCGCGCTCAACCCGAAGAGCACAATCGCCGCCGAGCTGGCGACCAGCGTGATCGAGAAGCAGTACATGACGACCAGGCCGATCAGAAACAGGAAGAGATAGATGCGCGGCGCCAGGGTGAGCGTCGTCGCGATGTCCACCCCCCAGGTCAAGTCGGTCGTGCCGGTCGCAATCAGCACCAGCGAGAAGAGACCCAGCGAGAATGCGGATGGGTTGAAGATGTGCGTGCTGGTGCCGTCGCGCTGCCACCGCACGAACTCCTTGCCCAGGAACCCGGTAGCCAGCATAAGAAACTGCAGGTAGAACCAGTCATCGCGGAACCAGAGAAACAGGTTCGTGCTGAGGATGATCGGGAACGGCCCGAAGCCCAGGACATAGCGGTCGCGCCGCGACCACGACAAGAGCATGTCGAAGACGTAGGCGAACAGGATCTGCGCGACCAGTAGCCAGGCATGGTCGTAAACAGGCCGCCAGAAATATCCCCAGTAGACGAACACAATCACCTGCACCGATGCCTGCAGGTAGTGCTGCGTGCGCAGGGTCGTGTGGAACCCTCGGGCCTCGCCTGTTCCCCTGAGTCGGACGAAGAGCGCGATCTGCCAGCCCAGCAGCCCGATGACCGCGGTCCAGAGAGACCGGGTCAGGACACCGTTTGCCTGGATGCGAGGTACGAACGACACGAGGAGGAGGCAGAGCGTCAGGGCCAGGGGCACCCAGAAGAGCTGGAGGGGGGAGGGGGCTGGCGCCGTGCGCGGCGCCGTCTGCGTCTCCGGGCTCGTCCCTCGTACGCGCCGCTGCTGGGGGCGCCGTCGTCGTGCGGCTGACATCGATTCTCGGTCAGTGGTCTGTCTGCGTGCACCGCAGTGTCTCGCGGCCCGTGGTGCACGTCCAGCTGCGTTCGACCTGCGCTCCATCCCGGAGCCGCCAGTGTCAGTCGCCGCCCGAACCGTTCATGTCCGGACAATGCCCAGGTCGCGCCTTGCCCAAGTCGGACGCGGTGTTGCCTACGACGGGTCTTCGTGCGACGCAGGATCTTTACCACGGACTACCAGGTTGCGCGCAACCTGCCGCGGGCCGTGGTCTCGCTGCCGGCTGTCGACCGGCAACGTATACTTGGTGATGTTAACTACCGGTCGCAGGCGAGCTCAGCCAGGGTAGATCCTATGAGCACAGCATCGGGCATCTTCATAAATGGCATCGCTTGGGTCTTCACCGGCTTGGCGGTGCTCTCCGACATGTTGAAGATGCGCGCGCTTGTCGCAGGTCGCCCCGCTTCCGTGTCGCCAGCCACCAAGCCCGTCTAGGCACCTCCGAAAGGTGAGGCCGTGATAGGTGAAGCCAGTTTGCGTCTCAATGGAGATGTCTACCCACCGCTTAGCGGGGCTCTGAGAAACGCCCTGCCGGCGACGCGGAGCCGACTTTCGTCCGGGCGGCAGGAGGGCCGCGCCGGCTCGTGATACGTGTAGGCTGGTGAGGCGAAGCCTGAGAGGCGACGAATGGGCGACATGGCACAAGAGGTGTTGGCGCCACTGGCCGGCGCGGTCCTGTCCCTGGCCGTCGAGATCGGCTCGACGGTCGAGGAAGACGACGAGGTGCTGGTGCTGGAGGCGCTGAAGATGGAGACCGTCGTCTATGCGCCACGTGACGGCCAGGTGATGGCCATCGCGGTCAAGGTAGGCGACCAGGTCGAGGAGGACGATCCGCTCGCCACAATCGAGTGACCTGCCTTCACCCACCGCCTTCGCCAAGGCTACGGCGGATGGGCAGGGCATTTGTGAATCGGTGTGCGGTCGTTATCCTGACCGCAACGAGAACTGTGTGCTCGTCCGTGTCGTCGGTGACGGCCCAGGCCTGCACGGGCGCGCCCCGCGCAGCGCTAGCGTGGGGTCCGGGGCGTAGCCCCGTCTGAGGAAAAGATGATCTTCGAGTTGACCGACGAGCAGAAACTGGTGCAGGAGACGGCGCGGGAATTCGCGCATAACGACATTGCGCCCACGCTCAAGGAGGAAGAGAAGAACCACGAGTTTCGTCTCGACCGTGTGGCCCGGATGGGCGAGCTGGGTTTTTTCTCGTGCGCTGTACCAGAGGAACTGGGCGGGACCGGATTCGGCTTCATGGAGTCGGTCTTGATGGCCGAGCAGGTCGCGAAGGTGTCGGCGTCCTGGCGCCTGCCGTTTAACATGCAGAATCTCGGTCCAGCGTTGACTGTCGCGAAGTTCGGCACCGAGGCGCAGAGGCACAAGTTCATCCCTGGTTGGGTGGCTGGGACCCGGATTGGCTTTTTCGGGATGACCGAGCCGGAGAGCGGTTCGGACGTTGCCAGCATGAAGACCGTTGCCCGAGACAGGGGCGACCACTGGGAGTTGCGGGGCAACAAAACCTGGGTATCGAACGCCGTGCAGGGCGATGCCGGCCTGCTCTACGTCATGACGGACCCGGAGAAGAAGCACCAGGGGATGAGCGCGTTTATCCTGGAACCGAAGCAGGTCGAGAACCTCGTGGCCACGAACATCGACACGAAGCTTGGTCTCCACTGTGCTCCGACCGGTGAATTTGCCTTCGATGGAACACAGCTACCCAAGGACGCGCTGCTCGGAACGGTGGGAGACGGGTTCAGGATCTGTATGTGGCAACTCAACAACACCCGGCTTGGCTGTGCGGCGGGCGCGCTGGGGGTCGGCTGTGCGGCGCTCGAGCTGGCGATCGACTACGCCAACGAACGGACGCAATTCGGGAAGCCGATTTCGAACCACCAGATGATCCAGGCGCAGATCGCCGAGATGGCGGTGGAACACGAGGCGGCCCGGATGCTCGTATACCGGGCCGCCTGGCTCAAGGACAACGATATGCCGAACCAGTTCGAGACCTCCGTCGCCAAGTTGCAGGCGTCGGAGGCGGCGGTGCGCGCTGCGAACGAATGCATGAAGATATTCGGTTCTTACGGGTTTTCCACTGAGTATCCGGCCGAGCGGCTGTATCGGGACGCCGCGTCGCTGCAGATCGTGGAGGGGACCTCCAACGTGCAGAAGATCATCATCGCCGGTATCGCCTGCGGGCACACGCCGAACCGCTGAGGGGGGCAGACTTCAGCCGGGGAACCTTTCGTGGGACAGGGTTTTAGCCCTGCCTCGCAGACCAGCAAGGTCTGCGCTAGCGAGGTAATCAGTGAATCCGTATTTCGACACGATGGATCGGTTCGGCAAGGCGCTGAAACCTGGACGCGTGAAGAGGACCGCCGGTAGTGCCGACGAGCTGCGGTCGGTGGAGGCCGGCATCGCCGCGGCGGTGAGCGATGTCGAGAAGGCCGGATTTTCCACCGAGAAAATCAACGCGCGGGGGTGGATGACCGTCTATCAGCGGCTCGAGTATCTGGTGGACGCCGGCACCTGGCATCCGCTGCACACCCTCTACAACCCGCAGGAGAACGAGGAAGGGACGACGAACGTCGTTGACGGTCTTGGGCAAATCGCCGGTCGATGGGCGGTGGTCATCGGGTTCGACAACAAGGTGATGGCGGGCGCCTGGCTGCCCGGGCAAGCCGAGAACATTCTGCGGGCAACCGACCTGGCTGGTCGGTTGAACATTCCGCTGGTCTGGCTGGTCAACTGCAGCGGCGCGAACCTGCCGGTCCAGGAGAAGTTCTACGGCGGCCGGCGCGGCGCCGGCACACCGTTCTATCGCCATGCCGAGCTCCAGCAGGCGGGCATCCCTGTGCTCGCTGGCATCTACGGCACCAATCCCGCCGGTGGGGGATACCAGGCGGCCAGCCCGACGATACTGCTGGCCCACAAGGACGCCAATATGGCGGTGGGTGGCGTGGGTATCGTGTCCGGCATGGCGCCCAAGGGTGGGTTCGACGTCGCGATGGTCGATGAGCTCATCGCGAAGACGCGTGAGTTCACCGCACGTCCGCCGGGCGATGTTGCGACGCACCACGACGCCACCGGCTTCTTTACCCAGGTCTACGACGAGGAGACCGGGGTTCTGGATGGCATCACCGATTACATGCGGGCGATTCCGGTCTACGGGGCGATGTTTTTTCAGGCGTCCGAACCGAAGATTCCGGCGTTTCCGATCGAGGATCTCTATCACCTGGTGCCGGCGAATCAGAAGGAGGTCTACGATTTCGACGAGGTGCTGGCTCGTCTCGTGGATGGCAGCGAGCGGCTGGAGTTTCGCCCCGACTACGGGCCTGAGGTATTCACCGGGTTGTGCAAGATCGACGGCAGGCTGGTCGGCTGTATCGGTAACCGACAGGGCTACCTGGGAAAGGGCTATCCCGAGTACGCGGACTATCCGGCAATGGGCGGCAAGCTCTACCGGCAGGGCCTTATCAAGCTGAGTGAGTTCGTGACCCATTGTGGCCGCGATCGGCTGCCGATCATCTGGTTTCAGGACACGTCCGGCATCGATGTCGGCGAGCTGGCCGAAAATGCGGAGTTGCTCGGGCTTGGGCAGACGCTGATTTACTCGATTCAGCAGACCGATGTGTCGATGTTGCTTGTGGTATTGCGGAAGGGAACCGCGGCCGCCCACTATGTCATGGGCGGCCCGACCGCGAACCGCCACAACGCTTTCACTCTGGGCACGGCTGCGACCGAGGTCCAGGTAATGCACGGTGAGACGGCAGCGGTGGCCACCTACGCGCGCCGCGCGGTCAAGGAGAAGGACGCCGGTCGGTCACTCGATCCGGTCATCGACAAGATGAACCGATTGGTTGATCGCTACCGCAAGACGTCACGACCGGCCTACTGCGCTCGTCACGGGCTGGTGGACGAAGTCGTCACGCTGGGGAACCTGCGGCGGTATCTGCAGGCATTCACCGGCGCCGTCTATCAGAACCCCACCTCGATCTGTCCCCGTCACCATATGCTGTTGCCGCGGGTCATCCGTGGCTAGCCGCTTGTGGTGAGAGTAGGGCAACGGGCACTCGACGATCAGGCTTGGTCTCGATGATTACGGACTAGCTTTCTTGACAACACTGGCGGCAACCTCTGCTGTCCTCGGCCGAAGAGAGCACCAGAGGCGGTTGTCACGCCAGGGCCGATATCGGGACCGGCGGCCGCCCGGGTCGCGTACCTTTCCAGGCGTTTTGTTGCGCATGGTGAACGTGTCGCACGAGCGAGCGTGCCGACTCGATGGCCGCTGCGCTGGCGTCGGACGACTCGTCGTTGGCGCCGATGATTTCCTTCTCGAGCGGTGTCTCCGAGACAGCCGTGATCACGGCAGCGATTGTGTCTTGCTCGTTGTAGACCGGGATAATCACTGACAGCTTCACAGGCGATTCGTCTCTGCCGCGCCCGGGGGGCTGTCAGAATAACTTAAGTTCCGCGGATGCTCCGGCTCGGCGCAGGCCAGGGTCAGCAGCCACAACAGCATCGGCCCG
>Ga0302123_10000958_pt1 | contig 21004 bp, 15 predicted proteins | sample CB21_321_MG_FD_203109 | JGI IMG/M metagenome (GOLD analysis project Ga0302123, IMG submission 203109) | Marine microbial communities from Western Arctic Ocean, Canada - CB21_32.1 | ecosystem: Environmental > Aquatic > Marine > Oceanic | place: Canada: Western Arctic Ocean | collected 2017-09-28 | reverse complement strand
AGCGCCTATACCAGCGCCACGAGCGGTTCCACCAAGAATGCTTGGCTTCGCGCCGTAAACCGCTTGAGAAAGCATCTCTTTGAGAGACTGTTTAGCTGCGTATTTTCCTAAGGAGTTCACGTTCATTTACCTCTTGAGGCTAAAAGAGCACCGAGACCACCACCACCTGCAGCCGCAGGGGCGTAGTGCTTGCCCCTAGACAGCAGATCGAGCAAGCCTTTGGCAAGCTTCTTTTTAGCGGCATACTTCTCTATGGCGTTCATCTGAGCTACCTCGTTGCAGTTGTGGGCGGTTGCTGACGGCTGAGAAGCTGGAAGAGCCTGTTCGTTTTGGCCGTCTGGCTCTCGCGGTCTTTGAGATAGCTCAGGTCTGGGCGATATCCGGGACGCACATCAGCCTGAGAAAGGACGGGGGCGCCTTCGACGGCCGGGGCCGCAGTGGTCCGGGCAGTCCCAGTGGGCAAAACGCCCTTGTAGCCTACCGCTGGGTTCCGCTTGTAGCCGGGCTGGGGACTGGTATCAAGCTGAACAGTGCCCTCCGGGATTGTCGGCTTGCGGGCAGTCACAGTCCCCCCTGGAAGGTTCATGTACCGGGTAGGTGGCTGGTTTGCCAGCTTCTCGATCAAGTGCCCAATTAACCTGCGCTTAGCTGCGTACTTCTCTAATGAGTTCATTTGCCCTGTCCTCGGTTTGGTTTGCGGTAGCCCTTGTTCCCGCCAGATGGCCCGGGATTACCAGTTTTTGAAAACTTACTAGACCCTTGTCTCGTTTTCTTCTTCTTGGTGTCACTAGGGCGCTGGTTGCCCCATATGTGTCTCTTCGCCATGATAATACTTCAAGATAGCGCATAGTAATACTATGCAAAACTAGATAAATCGGCCCCTGAGCCGATAAAGGCATCTCTGAGCAGCGAGCCCTTATTTTTGGTCTGCGCGACGTTCTTTGCGGCCTCGGTCAAGGTCTTGATGTCCACCGGTTGGATTCCCTCTTCCTTGAACTGCAGTGCTCTTCTGAGGAACGAACCGGCCACAAGCGGATCTCCCGCCATCTTCGGGTTGAACCGGTAGAGCGTACTGAAGATGCGCTTGACGTCTCTGCCCTTCTCTTTTTTGAGGAAAGAATTGTCGTCCATCATCTTGTTATACGAGCGCTTCTTCTTGATCGGATCGATGATCGCGTCTGACCCTGCTTCCAGCCCCTTGATACCGGCCATGATCCCCGCGGCACCAGCGCCAAACATGAGCGCTTTCCGTCCTGGGCTACCTGCAGCAAGCAGCTTCTGAGTCAGCGTCTTCTTGGGCGCGAACTTCTTGGCTATTGCTCCAGGCAGGTCAAGGCCCTTCGCCCCAAGAGCAGCAATGCCGGCTACGCCAAGGCCCTTTGCGAGCCCCTTGCCGATAGCTTCCGGGTTAAGGGCAGACTTGCTAACCCCCTTACTCCACGACTTCATAATATCCTTAAGCGACTCTTTTGCAGCCGTGTTCGCGGCTGCGGGCTTAGCTGAGGGCTGTCTGAACTTCGGTGGAGGCGGCGGTGTGCCGCCCGCCTGCTGGACCTGCCCCATGCCCTTCATCTGCTGCTTAAACTTCCGCTTTGCTCTTCTGCGCTGCTTGGCCCACATCTGATTAAGCGCCGGATCAGCCGCCGTCTGCTGTATCTTGAGTGCTCGGGTTTTCTTGCGGCCTGTCCGGTTGCCGGCAAGTTTCTCAGAGAGCATATGCTTAATGTCTTCTTTATTCATTGATTTTACCAAGCGTCTCGTTGGAGTGGATTCGACTGGTTGCGTTGCTGTCCCCACATCCGGGCAACATCATCAGATAGTTGGCTATGTGGAAGCTGTGGAACAAGCCCGGTGGCCATTTGGCCTGCGGGTGCGCGCATCGACGGATTCTTCATCAAGTAGTAGGCAAGTAAAGCGCCGCCGCCTGCCAGGACCGGGTGCTTCATTGCGCCGCCGACCAGCCCGCCAGGGATGTATTTCCTCTTGTAGAAGACTGATCTTCCGCCAATCTTCCCACGCTTTAGCTCTGCGCCGCCACGCTCTTTGAGGGCGCCGTATTCATCTGCTCCGATCTCGATAAGGCCCTTGCCCGCCCCTCCAGGAACTGGGCGAAGCCTCTTTCCCCGAACAGGAGACATCAGCGAGCCCTCTGGCCTGCCAAGCATGATGTTTTTGAGGCCGCCACCCGCCCATCTAAAGGGCGCTCCGGCAACACGGGATGGGAACGCCCACTCGCGCCGAAGGGCTTCCGCCAAGGCGGACTGTGAGCCAAGTAGCGCGTTACGGCCAATAACCTCTTTGGTTACTGGGTCACGTTTCAGCCCAACCACAAACCGCTCTCTGAACTTATCAAGGAGGTCTGGTGGATTAGCTGCCGTTTTTAGGAATGGCGCCTCTGGGCTCATCCCATCCCTCCGCCGCCCATACCGGACATCGGTGGACCTCCTGGCATTGGGGCGGGCATTGCCTGTCCGCCGCCCATACCGGACATCGGCCCTCCGCCGCCCATACCGGACATCGGTGGACCTCCTGGCATTGGGGCGGGCATCGGCCCTCCGCCCTGCGGAGGCCCGACAGGCATCTGCATTCCGCCCTGGCCCGAGAACAGATCAGACGCCCCCTGCGGCCCCTCTGGCCCACGAAGAATACCAAGCAGCTCACTCATCGCCATCTGGGTTCTACCCACCGCCTCTTGCGTGGACATGAGCTTGCTGGAAACCCCCTCCAGTTCCGCCGTCAGGCCAGAAATGGGATTGGCCTGCATAGCCATGCCGTGCATGGCGAGCTTCTCCATTTGCCCAAACTCGATCAACTCACCAAGCTCGTCCGAGATAACCCCGACAAGGCCGGGGGAGGGCCCGCCAGCCTCAATGGCTGCGCCAATTACGTGGGCATAATTTCCCTCGCGCGCGGCCTCCTTGCAGAGTGTCCCCAGATTGTAGAGCTTGTCTTTGAAGACCGTCCCCAGCACCTCTAGGTCAGACTGCAGGTGCTTTGCGGTGTGGTGTAGCCTTAAGAACTCTTGCTTGGCCGCTGTCTTGTCAACGGACGCAGTCTTCTCGATCCCGCTGTAACCAAAGGCTACAGCCAGATCTGCAAGCTCTTGGCCAGGGATGTATCGCTCTTTCGGGATCATGAAGACAGTAGAGATCTTGTCCTTGCCTTCTTCTTCAACCAGCTGAGCAATTGCCGAAGAGTCTGCCATCGGGAACGTGATGTTCTTCGAGGCGCCCTGCTTGAACAGTACGGAGAACGTGTCGTTATTGGCGTACTCTGCCACCCGCTTGATTTGCTCCAGGCTCAATGACGCCTCTTTTGCCATCGAAGAGATCGCGTCATTAAGCGGAACCTTTTCGGCAAGATAGAGACGAGCCGCTTTTTTCCCCATGTGTCTGAGGGACCCAGGAGAAACCTCTGATTTACCGCCAGAGGTAAGATATTGTTCAAACTCGCTCATTTGGCACCTCTATTTTTCCCGACCTGTGGGCATCATGATATCAGGCCGGGGGTGTCTTATCATAGATGCTAAAAAACAGTATGTCATCGCGTGTAGCGTGTCATCTGTAGTTCCTGGCGTCCTGTCGATGACAGTTGTTCTTCTGGCCTCATTGTATTCGCTGTAGATAGCGAGAAGGTCACTGGCAAAAGGTGTCTCAAAATCTTCCCACCGCGGGAGCCTGATCTCATCTTTTCTGTTGAGCGCGTTGACGATAGACATCAGCGCTTCCGTCCTGTTAACCATAAACCTGTGCAGGTGCTTATCAAAGTATAATCGTTTTGTGTTCACGTATTGATATCGGGCGATGCGGGTAATCCCAAATGACCGTATTAGCTGGTCATTTCTGTCGAAGCCTCCGCCGTAGTCAACTCCCACAATGGCGATGCTGTACTTGTCTATGAGTTTTCTGATCTCAGCCATCATCGGCTCTGGCGAGGCCTCTTCGCCCTCATAACGCTTGAAGTACAGGTAGGTGAACTTGTCTTTGATGTACGTGCCGATACACAAGACCGTATAGGTGTTCTCCCCGGTACCCCAGTCTATGCCCATAAAAACAGGGCTGTTTCTGATGGCCAGGGCGTGGGCCTTGCTCATGCTGGGGCCACCTTCGCAACACGCCATCAGCGTATCACGTGTAAGTGGCTTTGAAGCTGAGTCATAGCCCAGCCCAAGAACCTCGTTATAGAACTGTGCTTGGGAGTACCGCTTCTTCTTGTCCAGGATATCCGACCACTCAATCCACGGCGCGATGACCTGTGGGATCCTGTACCCCTCGAACGGTTTGCTTATGGGGGGATTCCTTATCCACGATGGAGATCTCATCGAGACCCAGGCCGCTCTCGGGTGCTGCGGGTTTATAGCGCGCCCACACTTAGAGCAGATGAGGCCCGTATCCCCGATGTTGTCTAGCCCAACGATGTTCCACTTATTGCAGCCATCACAGGGAATCGCCCACTCGTTCTGAGTGCTGAACTGGTTCCAGTAGTAGTCGATTGTGTTGTCAGTGCTCTTGGGCGTGCCAGAGTACCTTAAGATCTTGAACGGCGAGTGCGCCAGTGCCTCCTCGATAACCGGGATGACCTCGGTGAGCACGTCTTGGATCTCGTCAAGCAGAAGCATATCTGCGGAGATGCCACGAACACGGTCTGCATGAAGAAAGGCATACCGGAACGTCATATCAGAGCCCGTAATGAACTTCTTGTACAGGACGTTGTCCTTGGTCGCCGCGCCCTGCAAGAATATATTGAGCTTGTCGGATAGCTCTATAGGGGTGGAAATTCTGTCGCGGGAGAATGTCTCTGTCTGCTGCTGTGTGGGGCTAACGAAGAGAGACCGAAAATGCCTGCGTAGCATTGCGTACGTAAGGGTAATGTTGCCAAGGGTCGTGCTCTTCTCAACCTGTCGGCCACACTTCAGAAGCACTCGTTGGTGCGGAGTGTCGTAGATTGGGATAAGATACTCTCTGCCGACAAACGAGAACTTCTCAAGTGTCCCGCGGTTCGGCATGTTGACGAACTCTGAGACAAACTCGCTCGGGAACATCTTGAGCAAGTCAAGATCTGCGTCCCGCTCTTCCTTGGTTTTATCGAAGCCCAGCATGGAAAGTTCTTTGAAGACAGTTATCGCCACGCTCTCCAGAGCGCTCGGCAATGACCTTGTAAGCTACAGTAACCCAGAAGAGGATATGTACACTCTTCGGCTCTGGCCGCCAATAGAGAAATCTCTGGCGAGCACTGTCAAGGCTACTATCAAGTATTATATCCCTAGCGCAAGGGTGAAGGTCAGTCGAAAGAAGGGGATTATCGAAATAAGGCTATAACTGGCCTAATAAAACGACCGCCGCCAAGAAGGCAAATGCGGAAATATAGGCCTTCACCACCAAGTTATCGATCTTCTCCAGAAGAGAACGAATCGCACTTAAAATCTTCTCGTACAGGCGAGTCATAATAGGTGCAGGAGCCATCTCCGAGATGACCTCGTCCAGCTGCGTAAATAAAGTGCTCACAGTTAATACAACGCTCCGTGCTATGGGAAACTTGGAGGCCCGGGGGGCGTTGGCGCTCCTTGACTTGGGGTGCCCCCGAAGCTGAGTAATTTGGAGAAAAAGCCTTGTTTGGGCTTCTTCGGGTAAACGTATCGTAGTTTGCCATTTTCATCTCTGTACTTGTAGATGTGCTTCGGTGCCTGCTTGATGGCCGTGTAGAAATCTTTTGTTGCCTTGTGCTTACTGCCGGCAACCCCGTACATCCACTCGTCGGTGGTTCGTGGCGCTTGCCTGCCAATGAGCTTGCCGAAGAATCCTGGCCTGGCTGACTCTGGGACAACACTCTGGTACCGTCTTACATCGACCACGCGCTGCTCCTTTGGACGGTGCTTTTGTCCTCCAAGCCGTCTAGCGCGACCCTCCGCCTGTAAGATCCGCTCTGGGTTGAAGTGGCCGTCCAGCGCATAGAAAGCGGTAGCATTTTTAAGGTCGAGCCCTTCTGCCCCGGCTCCGCTGACGACGATGACCCGTTTTTTACCGCCCTTAAATGCTTTAACGCCCTGTTGTCGCGTCTGGGAAGTTACCTTCTTGCCGTGTATCTCCGTGCCTTTCCCGATAAACAGCGCATGGGGAATCCCGCGCTCTCTGAGCCCGGCTGAGAGGACATCGACCCCGCCACGAATAAGGTTTGAGTAGATGACCACCTTGCCGTCTTCCGCGCCGTGGAGATGCTTCTCTGCGTCATCGAGGACTTTTTTGACCTTGGGCGACTTGCCTGCCGACTGCGCTAGCGTCATATCGTCTCGTGCTGTGTGTACTGCGTTGGAGATCTGACGCGCCTTAGAAAGTTGTGCAAAGAGCTGATCGGCGCCCTTCACAGAGACGTGCGGATCTCTACGTACAATGCGCTCTTTGATGGGGCCAAGCCTGTCCAGAGCGAGCTGATAGTATTCATACTGCTCTTTCGACATGGGGACGAAGACGTTCTTCGTATCCTTTCTGGGCATGGTCTGGCCCTTGAGCTGGTCTGACGAGACGTACGACAGTCTTGGGTTCGTCTTTTCGATCAGCTTGGGTACGTTCTTGAGACCAATGACCTTCTTCTTCCCGCCACCAAACCCTTTGGCGAAACCAATTGTCTGTGTGAACTTCCGCTTGAACTGCGCTGGCGTCATCTCTCTGTTCATCTCAGACAGTGACATGAGCGTCGCTATTTCAGCGGGGTGGTTGTTAATGAGTGACCCGGTCATGCCGATGAAGTTTTTGGCAAACGGACGGGCCTGAGCGGCAGCCTTGAACGTCGAGGAACTCTCGTTTCTGGTCTTGTGGAACTCGTCGAAGATCAGAGTATCCGCCCCGGTGGCCTTCATGTAGCCAGTCGGGTCTCTACGGAACATCGCATAACTGATAATAGTGTATGTCTTTTCGGGATCTATCCCGTTGGGGCGGACGTAGTTCTCTTTGCTGCTACGCTCTGTACTGGACCCGACAACTTGGTAAGAGCTTTCCGTGAACTTCTCCACACCGCCCTCGGCATAGTTCGAACGGAGGCCGGAGGGGACCACAACAAGAGCTTTTGTAGCCTTGCCGCGATGACGCAGCTTCTCAAACCCGTAGATGCTGGTCACCGTCTTTCCGGTTCCCATCTCGTGGGCGAGGATGATCTTACCCCTGTTGTTGAACAGCTTTTTTACAGCGCGCTCTTGGTGCTCGTATGGCTTGAACCAGGCCTTGAGCGCAGGGATCCCCGTGCCGTGCGCAACGTCGATTCCGGCGTCTTCAGCAGATTTTACTAGGAAGTCGCCTAAACTCACGTTATGCGCCCCCCATTCGTCTGAGTCTCTTATCCTGCAACACCCCAAGCGAACCAAGCCCGATAGCCCCAGCAGCGGGCATGGAAAGGTCCCTCAGGCCAATCGGTTTCGGCAGCATTGCACCCTTAAGCGCCTCGGCTCCGCGTCGCTTGGCGCCTGCAGCCAGCTCACCACCGATGCCAGCAACGAGCCCTTCGGACATTCTGGACATGTCCCGGGCAGCGGGGGACACCGCATAGTCCAAAAGCATATTCCCGCCCGTCTGTACCCGTGCGCTTGGGAAAAGGGCCCTGCGTATGCCCTTGGCTGTCATCCCCTTGGCCGCCGCTTCGACAGCCTGGTGCTTAGCGACCAGGCCCTTCAGGCCACTCCATCCGCCATGAGCCAGCATAAATGCGCCAGGCATTCCACCCGTAGCCAAGCCCGCTCCAGCCCATCCGGCCATTGAGGAGAGGTCCTCGACGGCGCCCTTTAGGACAGGCTTATCCATTGCTCCTGCCATGGGGAGCCCGTGGAGCTTCTTTATTTTCCCGGCAACGGTCTGATCGACGGCCCCACGGCCGCCGAGCATGACCTTCTTCCACGCTTTTGTCAGCGGCCCTGTACCCTCGTAGAGTGGCTTGCCCCCAAGAGCCATTTTAATGCCCTCTGGGAATACATGGAGTCCTGTTGGGCTACCGCGTCGGCTAGTCATCATGTGCGGGCGCTTCGCGATCCCGCCGCCTACTGTTTTCAGAGCGGTCTCTCTCCATTCTGGCGGGAGTCCTCTGAGATAGTTGCCAAGCTTCAGCCCTAGCTGCCTTTGGACCTGTAGCTCTGGGAAGGTAATCGAAAGCGCAGCAGTTGACCGATACCCCTGTGTCGCTCTTCCGGCGATGCCTTCACGGATACCAATCGCCAGTTGTCTAGACTGGGCCTTCTGGTACATCAGCGGGATCTTTCTTAGGCCCGGTGTCCTTGCAAAGAATTGGCCGACCTTTCCGTAGCCAAGCCCGCCCTTAGTCAACGCATGCATGCCTAAGACATCCAGAACGCCCTTTGTCGCGGCGGTGCCGAGGGTGAGCGGATCAAGGAGCGCGGCGGTCTTTTCGTTTGATGCCTTTTTATTCATAGCGCGTGTTGCTCCTTCCACTACCCCGGCCAAAACAAGCCCACCAAAAAGACCCCCGGCTGCGCCACCGCCCGCTGCGGGTAACGCGCGCTGTAGAATCTTTCTGAGCTTGGCTGCTCGGGCCATGCCCGTACCGCGGAGATCGATTGACGACTGCACTGCCGACTCAATTCCGCGGCTCCCGGCGCCAAGAGCAGAACCGGCCAGGGCTGGTAACAGGTACTTGCTTGTTTCATCTTTTGATTTTTTGCTCTTCTTCCTGCCGGCGGCTATGCCTAACCCAAGAAGAAGGGCTTGTGGTGTTTTGTAGGCAGCCCGAGTCGCGCCAAGAGTCAGTCCACGAGAAACAGCTAATGGGGACGGCTTACCGAGCGCTTTCGACGACCTGAACCCCTCAAGGAAGCCCTTCTGCGATGAATAGACCGCGCTGGTAGAGCCGATCATTGCGAGACCCTTTCTCCGCTCAGATGGATCTTTCGATCCGACCAGGGACAGCCCCTTGAGAAAGATCGGCGCAGACAAAACGCCAACGCCTCCACCAAGCGCTCTCCCAAACCCCCTTCCACGGAGCCCCTGGGACAGAAGCTGGCGGGCGGTGTTTGGGCTTTTGCTGAGCTTGCCCTGGACAACAGACTCTAGTGCGCCTTTTGGCAGGTCGCCAAAAAGAGCCTTGGCCGTAAAGGCAGGCGCTGTCGCGGCAAGCGCGCTAAGATATGATTTATCTGCCTTCTTGGCCATCGTGCCTGTCCATCGCCCTGGCTATCTTCTTTATGATGTGCTCGACAAGCATCCCCGTAAACGGCGCTCTTGCACTCTTTATCTCAGCATACCAGCTGGTTACTTCGGGTACGTACTCAACCACGGTGTCTTCTTTGGGAAAACCCCGGAATGCTTCGATAATACATTGTTCAGTCGCATCTGGGAATTTGGGCTCTGGCCAAATATGGAATTTTACTCCCGAGATACCAATAAGGTATTCGATGCGCAGACCGCTGACAGAGGTTTTAGCATCCACGAATACTACCTCTTCGAGAGAAAACGGTGCGGCAAAAAGCTTGCTTACTGAGTCAATCATTTATCCGTCAGCCTCTTTGTCAAGGTCATCGATGCTGGATATATCACGCCGGCCAAGGCGGATAGCAAAATCACGTAATTCATCTATGACCTGCCGAACAGCGTCGCCAGTTCGGTTTAACTCCTCCACCGACTTGAAGATGTTCTCTGCCCACATCTTGGCAGTCATCGCAGTATCTCTGGTGTTCGGGGATTGGCCGGTCTCCAAAAACCGCATGGCTGATTCATGGAACACCGCTCGTAAGATCTCCTCTTGCGGCAACTCGACCCGGCACCCCATCTTCCATAATGCGTAGTCTGGCCCACGGTGGTAACACGATCGCAGTAGCCACTTTCTTGGGTGGCCCTCCAGATACTCATGCCACTGGTCTATGGACAGCAGCTTTCGATTCCAGAAGTAGTGCGCGAACAGTTTCACTGCCTTGAGGCTGACCTTTCGGCCCGTGAGCTTCAAGAGATACTTGACCACATCGTCCATCGGCATGTCAGAAATGATAAATGCCTCAAGCATTGGACGGCATTTTGTATCACCTAGAAGATCACGCGCCTTTATCGCAGCCGTGGCCTCGGTAGCAAGAGACATAACCCGCTGTCGTCTGGCCCATGCTTTACAGGCGACCCTGTCAAGCCTGAATGGGGCTGGCTTCGTGCGATCCAGGTCATCCCGAATTTGGGAGAGGTATCCCTCCGTCGGGACAATGAACTCGTAGAGCCCCGCTGAGTCTATGATCTGTTCCAGAGACATCTCTGAAAACAAGACCATATACTTCAGCCAGTATTCGTTGGGTTGCTTCATCACTAGTTAATAACATCGGCCCGCATCTGAAGCTTTTTCAGCCCTTGCAGCGCGCGCTCAATTCCACGAAGAGCAGAGGAGACGGCTGTTTCAGGAACATCAGAAAGACCCAGGCGCACACCAACAAGGAGTTCCGCAAGCCTCGACCCTGCGGCTTCGATATCTGGAATGGCGTCAACGTATCCCTGGATGTTTTCTGGCGTAATGAAGTTAAGCGACAGCACAGAGTCCACGGTGTCTGTGTTGGTGAGCACCGCCGCTTCCTTGGTTAGATCAGCCCTGATCGCCTGAGCTATCTTGTTGGACACCTCGTCTGCCTCGCGAGTAATTCGGCGTGGGGCGTTGAGCTTGGCCCTGGCGACAAACTCGACACTCTTGCCGTCCTCTGCCATGGAGAGCTTTGTCATCGCGCCCGGGTATGTATCGCCAAGAGCGCCAAGAACCAGTAACGCGTCAGCCTTGGACAGCCCAGCGGTCTTGTCAAAAACGGGCCTACCATACAGGGAGAACTCGGAGCCGTCGCCAACGAGCCTGACCCTCATCATGAGGTCCGCTCTTGACGCGATCTTATCGATCTGGATCGTGTCCGAGGCGTACCCGCTACCAAAGGTAAGCGGCACAAAAACGCTATCCTCGGGAATCAGGTACTGGTTATCGGAGACAATAACGGGGCGAGTAACGCTGGCGGTCTTTATCTCGCCACGGCCCGACAGTGGGTGATCATAGATGTAGGTAGTGCCGCCACGGGTGTTGATCGTGTGCTTGATCTCAAGTGGCTCAGAAACGGTACCCGCCGTCTTGAACACAAAAATACCTTCTCCAGAGGGAAGGCCGCCGTCTAAACGATCCAGATTTATGTCGCCACAACGCACGCCGGCAACCTTCTCTTGAAGGGCCGCTCCGCTTGGGCCAACCACGAGACACATATCAAGCTCTCTGCCATCGAGCGAAGACATACCGCATACCACGGCTGCTCTCTCGGCCTTTCCCGCCTTGGTCATGACAGAGTAAACGCCTGACTCGGCGATGACCTCCAATCCGGCAGTCTTCTCCACGCCCAGAAGAGTGGCGTTGTCCTGGTTAACAAGGAGGACCGCGCCGTTGTCAACAATGCCCTGACGAATATCCAAGGGGAGGCGCTCGCCAACCTCGTTGGGGATAGATGTCTCTTTTGGGGCAAACCCATCCGCAGAAGCCGTCTTTACCGAGTAACCGCCGGGAGTCTTGGTGATGACCACAGGATCGCCAGCCTCGATGGGGTCCTCGATAGCGGCCGTCTTGGCAAGCGAGTCATTGGAGATAATGGCTAGTCTTTTGAGGGCATCCTCGAAATGACTGTTGAGTCGGAGCGCGTCCAGCAGCGATCGATCAGAAGCAACCTTCGTCAGGAAAGCATCAATCTCACCCGACGGGACCACGGCTGCGACCTTGTCCAAAACAGACGCCTGTTTCACCTCTCCGGAGAAGTCAGAGTACGCGCCGGCTCCGCCGCCGTGTGCCCTGCTCGGATCGGCTGGGGCAAAGTTGGCGGACGCGCCAGCGATGGGCCTGGCCTCTGACTTGGGCGCCAACGCATAGGGACTAGGGTCAAACAGGGCCGAAGCTACGCGCTGTTCGTTTAGCGGCATGAACTTGCCGTCTGCGGTGATAAAGACATCAAACGAGTAAGCCTTCTTGTTCTCCACAATAATGGGAACACGGAGCTGGCTCTCCTTTTCCGCCGTCTCATCCGCCGAGCGGTCCGTCTCGCCCATCCGGGCAGTGCCCATCTCTGGCGGAGTTTCGTCAGCATGCGAGACAAGGAAAACACCATACATGTACCCCATGCTCTCGTCCTTTCCCTCGATGGTCATGTTGACCTTGTACTTACCGAGGTAAGGGTGCTGCTTGTACAGATGAGCAATAAGCTCACTGGGATATGTATTTGGGTTGTCGCTCAAGTTGAAGCGAGCCGCTGTTTTCTCAAAAACAGGGGCGCGCATTTGTCTGACTAGCTCCATTGGTAACTCCTAGTTAGCTCCACGGCGTTGTTGGCGGGCCGGGTGGGACGGGTGCTATTACTAGCCCCGTAACTGCCCACTTTATCAGTTCAGTAAATAGTTGCGTAGCGTACAATGTATGGTCTGGCGGCTTATCTGCTCCGGTCACCGCTGGCATCCCGGGAGGTCCGATGGGAGGGGTCACGGATACTCCCGGCGGAAGTGGCGCCGTGCTTGCCGACGCTGTTGCCGCATAGGCAATCCAAGCAAGCGGAAATGTCGCCATGGCAGCGCCTGGGGCAGGGAGGGTTGGGTTAAACGCTGCGGAAAAAGCGGCTTTGCCAGCATCGTGGCTTATCCAGACGGGATTGAGGCCTTGGGAGAAAAAGGCCTCAGCCACCTTGGCCCATTCTGTCTTTGGGTCGAACCCCTCATCACCCATCTTCTGTATAACCGCGCCAACGGCGTCGACTACAGCATCTTTTGCACTAGCTAGTGGCATCAGTCTAACCCTCCCTCGTTATCTCCCTCATCTGCTGTTTTAGCTGATTTTGTGCAGCTTGAACCGACATCTCCTATGGGCACAAGCATCGGCCCGCTCGGTCCCCATGCCGTCGCGCACTGAAATTCCGTGGTCAGGAAGGTTCCCAAGTCGTCCTTAAGAACAACCTCTTGCGCCCCCGACATACCGCCTAGAAAAATATCACCGCCCTGGATCACGGCCTGCTCACTAATAATCTTGAACTTCTTCAGTGTCTTAATAACGGTCTCTTCCACGAAAGCCTTTATCTTGTCGTCTTCGGTTAGCTCCAGCCGTGTTCTGTCTGCGGCCTCCTCCTCTCCGCCTTTTGCTCCGAAGTCCAGCCTAACGCCTTTTTTTACGCGGGCATAAACAGACTCATCGATCTCCATGTGCACATGTGACTTGGTGTGCATGAACAGGTTGCCTTCACGATTAATCTGAAAGGCGTAGGTTACCTTGTTCTCAAAGTCTCCTTTATCGTGACAGTAGATGGTGAAGCTGACGATACCCTTTTCCTCTCCGGGCATCCCGAGGCCATCCTCGGCCCTTAGACCATCACCATCATCGGTGGCGGTTTCTGCTTCACCGTCCCAAACCTTCGTCTGCTTGTTCGCAAATACATGGAAGCCATCCCCACGCCGCCCCTGTGGGTCTAGCACCTCTGGCGTGAGGCGGCCAACTCGCAGCTCTACCGAGTAGTTCCCAGTTTTTACGTCTTCCTGGGCGAGGTCCTTGATGCTGTACTTTACTAGCACAGGTGTTTCGGTCTCGTTGCTTAGCGTATTCTCCATCATGTAATTTGAGTGATCTGCGTTAGGGTCATCACCAGATAATATTGCATGACCCCAGTCAATCTCCCCCAGCGGACTCCTCGCTTGATAGCGCTGAAAGTAGTCCCTAACGATGTTTTCAACGGGGATGTAGAGTCTTTGGGCGAGGCTTGTCGCAGCGATCTGAATTATCCCGCCTCTCCGCAAGACGATCTTGTTCTCGTCGTGCGTTCCAAGCATGACGTCGCCCGCCTCCATCGGGTCTCTGAACCCACTCCAGTCCGGTCCCTCTTCTGCTAGATCGTCAACCTCTGTTCGCGCAGAGGTCATGGGGTTGAGCACAAACCCGATAATAAAGACAGTCCCATCGGCAGGCTCGCAAACGTAACAATAACTGTCCACCTCTGGCATGAAGTTCATTCCGCCCGCATGATTCGGATGGCAGTACGGCGTGGCGAACGGAACGTCGACCATTGGCTTATGCGTATACAGCGTTACCAGGTCTAGCGTGTATAGCGCTATATTTACGTGTGTTACCCGCGCTAAATGCACTCTAGCCGGGCCATCACATTCGCCAGGACTTTTGCCATACGGGTCGGGCATCAGTAGGGCCCCTTCTCTGACTTACCAAACTCAGCAGAGTAAGCCAGTCCTGGCGACGGATGTAAACCATGGATATCAGACTCCCACCCCTCGTTGGCAGCTCTGATATAGGTCTCTTTGAGTTTGCGATACTGGAGGCGGGCTATCCAGTCGGTTGTCTGATCGAGCGGCAGCGTCTCTATACCGCGCAGAACGGGCTCGACCACCATGGGCTTTTTCACCCCAGGCTTTTTGTTTGCGGCATTAATGGCTGATATGGAAACATAATCTCCCCGAATAAATCCGTCTACGTCACCTGGGTCCTCTACGCGCCCGAGGTTTGTGAGCGCCTTTACGACCACTTCTGCGTTCCTTCGTTTGATCCCCTCTGAAGCGTACACTTTGTGTAGTTCGTCCGCCATGTAGCGCTGAACGGTGTCCACGTTTGTTAGCTCAAGCAGCTGCCTTGGGTTAATCACCCCAGCAGACACCTTTTGCCCACGTCGGACCTTGTCTCCCTTTTTGACGAGCAGGCCTCGACCGCCAGGAACATATACTTCCTGTCCGCCGATCTTGAGATCAAAGCCACCCGCAGGGCTCTTGCTGACAGACTCGACCGAGCCTGTCGATGGTGACAGTGCTGCGGCGTTTGGCAGCACGGCGGGGAGCTTTAATAGCTGAGACACACGATCGATGCTGCCAACTACCTCTCCACCGCCACCGGCAACGCCGCCTGTATGGAACACGCGCATGGCCAACTGTGCCCCACGCTCCCCTAAGGCAGACCCGGCGATCAATCCGATATTTGTGCCGATCTCTAGCGGTCGCCCGTTGTCGGCCACGCCGTAACACTTGGAGCAAAGGCCCTTTGCTGACTCGCACTTCAGCGGTGAGCGGACAACCACCTTGGATATCTTGGCCGCCTTCATTTTGGATATCAGGTTTGGTGTGATTGCCACATTAGCGGGGATGGTCGTTTTGCCGGCACGGACTGACTTCGCTGTGAAGCGGTCAACGACGCCAGAATCATTGATATCCAGGGCAATGCCCTTCGTCGTGCCGCAATTATTCGCCGTCACAACGTAGGGCATCAGGGTATTTGCCAACTGCTTGTTCAGTACGCCAGGAATAGCCGTGGATAGCACTCTCGCGATAAGGCCCTTTCTTGCGCCAGATGATGCCACCCAGTATCCAGACGTGGATAGGCCTTCAGAGTAAGACTTTGTCACCGGGACCGGGATAATGCGCCCTTTCGCGTTCTCCATCAGCATGGGGGCTAGGACCAGCTGCTGTAGTTGTAGCCAGCCTGGCTTGACTCCCGCCTGATGCATGGCAAACAGCTTATTCCCGCTCTTCTTCAGAACCTTGATGGCGTCGGCGTTGATGTCCTTGGTAGTTTTTGCGTAGAGGTCTACGACCTTTTTATCTGCCGCCTCATCGGAGAGCATTTTCATCTTCTGCTGTTTTCTGATTCGAGCCTCTACCGGGGCTGCATTGGCCAGATGCTTATCGCGGATCCCGCGCAACGTCGTGAAATCGTCCAGACTGAACGAGAACCCGGTTGAGTACGCATAGCCAAACCCAAGGGACTTTATCTTGTCGACGGAATTGGCGAAGTCTCCGGGCGCCTTTTTGGCGAGTGTTCGAAGCACCTGCTGTAGTTTTTTCTTGCCGACGACCGCGTCCGGATCGGTCAACAACTCTTCTGTGCGAATAGACTTTGGCAGTGCATTGAGGAAGGAAAGCCTCCCTGCGGTAGTACGAACGCCGTCGACCATGACTTGGTCGGTCATGCTTATATCGCCATTTTTGGCGGCAGCAATGGCAGACTTTTCATCTTCAAATACGTCGTCTGTCTTCTTGCCGAACCGGGTAAGCAGGAACAGCCCCAACTGCCCCTCCAGAGACGGTTGGTACATGACCCTACCCGTGGCGGGGTTATACAGGTTCTTGGAGGGGAACATCTTATAGGCTTCGTCAACCGCCTCTGCTGAGACGGGAACAAAGACCGCCATTGTGTCGCCGTCGAAGTCTGCGTTGAAGCCTTCGGTAACAAGCGGGTGGATATGGATAGAGGACTTGTCGTGCAGCTTCGCCATGAAGCCCATAACGCCAAACTTATGGAGCACGGGGTCGCGCTTGAACAAAACCGGCCGTTGGGACACTGCGATGTCCAGTGCTTTATTGGCTAGCGTCGTCTTCTTCTCGATCTCTTCTCTGGCCTGTAGTGGGGTGTATCCCATCTTGACCAGTTCCTTGACGACAAACGGTCGGAAGATCTGCATCGCCCCCTTTCTAGGTATCCCGATCTCATCGAGATGGAGGTCCATATTAGGAACAATAACCGACCTGAGGCTGATATCCTGGCGCCTGTCCATCATGCGCTTGTGAAAGTAGCTCTGTTTTGGAGAATTTCTCCCAGACAGAATCTTCAGTATTCCGGGCGGCCTAATCTGCCCGTCGAGCCCCGTCTCGCCCTCTGTCGAGTTCGGCAGGGTCCCGTAGAGGGCGTCGATGGCGCTGTATAGGTCGCTCTTCAGCCCGGCCACTGCTTCGTCTGGGAGAACGCCCTTTGCCTCTTTGAGCTTGTTGTTCAGTATCGCAATGTCCCGATACAGCATGTTGAGGCCGTCAATGTTTAGATCGCCACCCTCCATAGTTGATATCGGGCGGAACACAGGGGGAATAACCGGCAGGTTTGACAGAACATATGCTTCCTCTGGGCGCATCTTGTTCTTCTTGAGCATAAGAAGGTACTTGATCTTCTTGTTAACCCGGTCAAGCTGGCTTTTACTCACCACCTGTATCTTCTCTTTGGCCGCGGCAAGCGACGCTTCTACATCGATCTCCTTGAGCTGTTCAACGATGGCCTTGGGCCCGGAAGAGCGGGGATCTTCTTCGGTGTACTCCCCCTCGTCATCGAATCCTGCGCTGCCTGAGATGATGCTGTCGTACTGCTTGCCCGTTATACCCAGTAGGGAGGTGATCGATTTCTCGAACATTGGGTTGGGTAGATCTTCAGACAAGCGCAGGTGTGCCCAGTTCTTTCCTCCAGGACCACCGGTAACATCTTCGTCGAACAGCCCACCCTTCTCTGGCTTGAGGTCTTTCCCTCTGATGACCCGGCTGCCGTCTTTTATCTCACCGTTCGAGATCTCGCGTATCTGCTTGTCTGTGAGCGGGCTGATTATCAGGCCATTGCCCTCCTTCTCAACATTCACGCCAAGCGCAGTCAGATACGCGAGGAACTTCTCGTAGGCGAAAGACGGCTTCGGGGCCGGCAATATAGAGCCGGTTTGAATAGCGGTCCAGACCTCGTCCTGCGCCTTGTCACTCTTGTATGTAAGGGCATCGCGAATATTTGCTGTCGCGCCATGTGCGAGCATGGCGTAAAGGCCAAGCTCGCCAAACCGTCCGGCGCTTCCCTTGCCGCCGCTCTTGGGGCTCAGATTGGCGTCATAGTCATATCCGTACCCATGTGCGCGCGCAGATAGCTTTTTGTCTACCTGGTGTAGCGCCTTGAGGATGTACTGCTTGCCAACTAGAACTTTGCCGAGGCTCTTGCCCGTTTCTCCGTCAAAGAGTTCATCGGTCTCGGATACGCCTTCGGACTTCACTATTGCGGCAACAACCTCCTGGTAACCCAGCTCTCGCTCGTGCTCTTTGACGTACACGCGCTTCGGGCCCTCTTTTGTCTTGATCGTCCTGTAGTGCGCCTTGACAGTGATGATCTTCTTCTCATCGTCACGCTGGAAGTTATCCACCGCGTAGGCTTTGCCGCGCTTGTATGCGGCTTTGGCAAGAGCGGTCTCCAAGATCTGCCCTGGATTGATTCGGCCAGGAACGCCGCTGGGGTTGACTATGATCTCAAGCGGCACACCTTCGGCGTCTTTCGGCATCTCTTCGTCTGGGATTACGGCGGTAATAACGCCCTTATTTCCGTGCCTTCCGCTCAGCTTATCGCCAACGTCGGCAGGCTCTTCAGTCTTTACGTGAACGGCTATCTCCCGCCCATTTCTGACAACGTCGGTGACAAATCCGACATAGGGCTTGTCCCAAACGACCGCCCTGTTCTTGAAGGGTCTGACCAGTGACTTGTGGATGCCCTTTAGAAGAAGCTGCTCTTTCGAGGGCTCTGTCTTCTGCAGAACAGTTATTAACGTGTCACCCGGGGCAACCATTTGGCCTTTTTCTATAACGCCATCATCATCCAGCTTAGCCGCGTTTTCGTCGGTAATCGCTCCTGGATAGTTTGCCCGGAACCTCTTCAGGCCAACGGACATGTTCTTTTCAACGTAGGCTCTGTTCTTGTGAAGATGCTCGCTGGTTAACTTCTTGGCTGCGCCCTCGCTAACTACTATTCCGTCTTCAAAGACCAGCCCCTTATACGGAAGATAGCCAATATTGAGGTTCACGCCGAGGGCCAGCGTGCCGCCCTTCGTGAAGTTCGTGTCGGCGACAATCTCGCCTTTTTTGACTGTGTCGCCTTTTTTGACTGTGGCAGCGCTGCTAATAAACGCCTTCTTCTCATTAAGAGGGAACGCGTCATACAGCTGGATTGTGTGCTTTTCGCCAGACTTGTCCGACACGACGATCCGTTGCGAGGATACGCTCTCGACCACCCCACTAACGGGGCTGTTGTGGGAGTTCAGTCGACCAACGATCTTTTCCCAAGTGTCGAGGTGCTCACTGGGATTACCAGAAGCCACCTGGACAAGCGGCGCCTCTCTGTGCTTGAGGGATACCGATTGCTCCATGTGTCGCGTAGCCATCCCGGCCCTGTTGGCCTGATCGGACGGCAGGAAGGGCACAAGATTGGCCGTAATAGAGAACAGCTGTTTTGAGGATTGAAGGACGTAGTCCACGTCCACTGCGAGCACATTCTCTGGATCTCCGCCGTCTTTCTTCACCACGGTTACTGTCTTTTTGCGTGGCGTGGGGATGCCCTTTTTGAAGTCGTATTGATCGGGGAACGCCAAGGCTTTTCCCGCCAGGCCGGTGGGTGACATTTGGACGAACTTCTTATTCTTGACGTCGTACACGCGAATGGTTGGGTTCACGCCGTCTTTGCTAACACCCAGAGTTAAGTGGCTGCTGATTCCAGACCGCTTCCCCTCTGGCGTGTGGACAGGGTCTATGAAGCCGAGATGACTGGAATCGATCAGCTTGGCGTCCTCAGACACGGCCTGCTCATTCGAGATACCGCCCTGGCCCATAATGGTTGTCCTGAGGAACCCACCAACCATGTCGACCGGGTTTACCTGTGACGATTGCTGAGATAGTGACGTAGACGTGAAAAATGCCTTCACCGGCACGTTGAATATGTCTGGTGTCACTATTGCCTTGACCGAATCCCTCCTATCCAGGTTATTGCGGAGCTTATAGCCAATACGCCGTTTGGAGTTCAGGAGCCTTTCTGGGATGTGGTCTTGTGTGCCCCACAGCTCTTTGAACCTCAGAGAGTCTCTATTATCCGGTTCCTCGGTGCCCCGGCTTATCCCGAGAAGCTTATTGGCTGCCGCCAAGAGCGCTCCGCCGGTAACGGATTTGAACGCTTGGCCGAGGGTAATCTTGGTTGTGTCTGGACTTAATTCAGTCTCGGCCAGAGCGTCTTTGATGACTACAGCTGCGTCTGCATCTGACTTTGGGTCAGACTTTCGGTCCAGAATCTTGGCTAGTCGAGCCATTCCGCCGCGCTTTTTTGACACAGCAGCGGCTGCATACAGGCTCGCCCCCCAGGCCGATCTCACGTCTTCGTCTTTTACGCCGAGTGCCTGCAGAACGGGTAGGAGTGGGACGTTTGTGGTGCCATACTTGAGCGAAAATGACTTCTTCCCTGGCGCAAAGTCCAGCCTGAACCCTCGCCCGCGTGCGAGATTGAACTGTGTCTCAAGCTCGCCGTTTGCCTTTACTCTGGCGTAGGCCCCTGACTTTAGTCGCCACTGGTGGTCTGCCTGATACTCTGTCCCATCGACAATGTAGCTAAACCTCCTCGTCATCTTCGGGAGGCTCAGCAGCTTCATCTTCTTTACAGAGTCAATGACCTTGCCAGAGGAGTTATCAACCAGGTCAAAGTCGCCGTATATGCCTGTTGACCACGTGCGTCCGCGCAGCCGCGCTCTCTTTTGACTCGCGATGTCGTCTATGTCTCTACCCTTGTCTGGATAGATGCTCTTTGCCACTAGGGTATGGGATTTACCTACTAGTGGGAAAAAGGTATCGACGCTGCGTACGGTCCCTTCTTCGAGGGCCTGCATTGCCCTCTCTGGGTCCAGAATCGACATTTACGCCTCCGGCTATTACAAAAGCATTTTCGGGTATAAGAACTATGAAGGAGCGAACACGCTCTAGGCATCTAGCAAAGGAGTTATCATGCCTGACTATCAACATTGCAGCCGCCTCCCTTACCTTGTGTGTGATTCATCGTTGTCGGATTTCGACGACGCGGTAGAGGAGAGCCTAGACCCCGGAAAGTAGGCCAACAACAACCGACTAGATACTTTGATTTTCTGGGCCGGCGCGCGGCGGAAGTATCTCTGGAAGTGGCCGCATTGCTCGGCCACCGCCTGATAGGGCTTGGTTAACTAACATGTATAGATCAGGGTTGCTGGCGCGTAACTGCGCCAGCGCCCTATATCTGTCAACTTCGCCCATTGCTTTTAGCTGTGCCGTAAGCTGCTTTGCCTGGGCGAAGAGATCTACCATACTGCCGCCATTCTGCGCATTAATTGGGCTCTGCTCTGCTCCTCCTTGTGGCATTGGCGCTTGTGGGCTCGACCCTGCCCCGACCTCCGGCTGCCCCTGCGGGGGAGGTCCTTGTTCGGGAGAAGGTGGTGGCCCACCCCCAGAAGGGGAGTCGGGGGGTGGGCCAC
>Ga0302123_10000956_pt1 | contig 21010 bp, 20 predicted proteins | sample CB21_321_MG_FD_203109 | JGI IMG/M metagenome (GOLD analysis project Ga0302123, IMG submission 203109) | Marine microbial communities from Western Arctic Ocean, Canada - CB21_32.1 | ecosystem: Environmental > Aquatic > Marine > Oceanic | place: Canada: Western Arctic Ocean | collected 2017-09-28 | reverse complement strand
GATGAAGCGCGTCTTGCCCGCATCGCGTGCTCGCTGTAACGCCTCGATGACGTTGCCTTTTTCCAGTTCTTCGACGCTACATGAATGTAGCTGGAGTAAGTCTACGTAGTCGGTGCGCAGGCGCGTCAGGCTGCGATCTATGGAGGCGGTGATGCCCTCGATGGACCAGTCCTCTATGTCCTGGCCCACTGGCGTCACACCCGGCTTGGCGTGGCCGCACTTGGTGGCGAGGGTGAACTCGCTGCGACGAGCCGAGATGGTGCGGCCGACCATCTCCTCGCTGTCGAAGTAGCACTCGGCGGTGTCGAAGAAGGTAATGCCGGAGTCGAGAGCCGTCGCCAGGACGCGCTCAACCTTGTCGATAGAGTCCAGCGACTCCTCTTCGCCGATGGCCGCCAGCCCCACACCCAACCGGGTGACGGCTATGCTTGTTTTGCCGAGAGTCCTCGTTTCCATGGCTCATGCCCCCTCGTTACGACTTGGCGTTTTGCTCTTTTTGCGGGCCGTTCAAGTATTCCTGCAATGGTTTGACCGAATAGTCATCAGTGGGCCCATTTAGGGACTCCGCCGCCGCTCTGGCGGTGTCGATAGACGTGAAGCAGGGGATGCGTTTTTCGGTCGCAACCCGGCGAATGTTGAAGCCGTCCTGTAGCGACTCGCGGTCGCCCGTGACGGTGTTCACAACTGCGTCAACCGTTCCGTCGGAGATCACGTCCACCACGTTGGGATGCTCTCCACTCAGCACCTTGGTTATCGTCGTTACCTCGAAGCCCATGGCCGAGATCATGGCGGCCGTGCCCTCGGTGGCGTACAGCTTGTACCCGGCCTGGTGCAGTTCCTTCACCAGGGCAACAGCATCGGATTTAGTTCGGTTGGCCATCGACAGCAGTATCGAGCCCTTCTTCGGCAGCATTAGCCCGGCCGCCATCAGGGCCTTGGCGACTGCCGGGCGGAACTCGTGGTCAACGCCCATTACCTCGCCGGTCGACTTCATCTCCGGGCCCAGGTACGTATCGACGCCCGTCAGCTTTGACATGGAGAAGACCGGGGCTTTCACAGCCACGATGTTCTGCTTTTTCCACAGCCCGCCCGAGTAGCCTTGCTCGGCCAGTGTCTTGCCCAACATCACGTTGACCGCCAGGCGCACCATGGGCACGCCGGTGACCTTGGATATGAACGGGATTGTCCGTGACGAGCGAGGGTTGACCTCAATCACAAAAACTTCAGCCCCACCGGTCTCGTCGCCGTCTGCCCGGGCCTGCTCGGCACCGTCTACGGGTGACCGGTAGGTGTTGCCGCTGGTGAGGACGTACTGGATGTTCATCAGCCCGCGCACGTTCAGGCCCAGGCCGATGCGCGTCGTGTAGTCGACAATGGCCTCGACCTCTTGCTTAGTCAGGTTCAGGCCCGGGTACACGGCCATCGAGTCCCCGGAGTGGACGCCCGCCCGCTCCACATGCTCCATGATGCCGGGTATGAGCACCTCTTTGCCGTCGCATACGGCATCCACCTCAACCTCGCGGCCCTCAAAATATTTGTCGATCAAAACGCGTCTGCCGGAAGCCGCCGCGAACGCGCTGGCCATGTACCGCACCAGCTCGGTGGCGTTCTGCACTATCTCCATCGCCCGTCCCCCCAGCACGTAGCTGGGCCTCACCAGCACCGGGTAGGCGATCTCTTGCGCCACCTGCAAAGCCCGGCCAACGTCTGCGACCGCAGCGCCAGGGGGATTGGGAATCCCGAGCCGGGCGAGGAACTCCTCGAACAGGTGGCGGTCGGAGGCGATGTCGATGGACTGCGCCGTGGAGCCGAGAATGGGCAACCCGGCGGCGTCCAGCGACTGGGACAAGTTGATGGCGGTCTGTCCTCCGAACTGGACTATGGAAGCAGGCGTCGCGCCGTTGCTGCCATATCCCGCCTCGTTTTGAATCACGTTCATAACGCTCTCGGCGTCCAGCGGCTCGAAGTAGAGCCGGTCCGACGTGTCGAAGTCGGTCGATACCGTCTCCGGGTTGGAGTTGATCATGACGGACTTAACGCCGGCGTCGGACAGCGCCCAGGCCGCGTGCACCGAGCAGTAGTCGAACTCGATGCCTTGTCCTATTCGAATAGGCCCCGATCCGATTACCACTGCCGTGGGTTCGCCGGTCGGCAGGGCCTCGTTTTCCTGCTCGTACGTCGAGTAGAAGAACGGCGTCTCCGCCTCGAACTCGCCCGCGCACGTATCGACCATCTTGTAGGTGGGGCGCAGGCCGTACCCGGCCCGTAGCGCCTGCACCTGCCCCTCGGACCGGTCGGTGAGCACGCCAATCTGGGCGTCGGCGAAGCCCATGCGCTTGGCCTCCCACAGTAAGTCGCGCCCCATCGGCTCGGCCAGCAGCCGCGCCTCCATGTTGACTATTCGCTTGAGCGCGCGCGTAAACCACGGGTCCACGCCGGTAATACGGGAAAGTTCCTCTGGTGTCGTACCCCGCCTAACATCGGCAAGGAGAGTCCACAGTCGCTCGTCGTGCGCTTCGGTGTGCCTGTCGTCGGCTTTCGGCTCCCACAGGGCGTCCCGGTCGGTTATCTCTAGGGACCGGACCGCCTTTAGTAGCGCCGCTTCGAACGTGCGGTCGATGGCCATCACCTCGCCGGTCGCCTTCATCTGCGTGCCCAGCGAGCGGTCGCCCCCGGCGAACTTGTCGAACGGCCAGCGGGGAATCTTCACCACGCAGTAATCGAGCGCGGGCTCGAAGGCCGCCACCGTTTTGCCCGTGACGGCGTTGGGTATCTCGTCCAGTCGTTTGCCCACGGCAATCTTGGCCGCCACCCTGGCAATGGGGTAGCCGGTCGCTTTGCTTGCCAGCGCCGAACTTCGACTGACGCGCGGGTTCACCTCGATGACGTAGTAGTCGGGGCCGTCGTTTTGGTCGGGCAAGGTTTTTGCCACGACATCGCCGGGTCGCAGCGCGAGCTGCACGTTGCAGCCGCCCTCCACGCCCAGCGCTCTAATTATGTTGAGACTGGCCGTGCGTAGAAGCTGGTACTCCTTGTCGGAAAGCGTCTGGCTGGGCGCGACGACTATGGAGTCGCCGGTATGCACGCCCATGGGGTCGAAGTTCTCCATGTTGCACACCGTGATGCAGTTGTCGGCCCCGTCCCGCATCACCTCGTACTCGACCTCTTTCCAGCCCACCAACGACTTCTCGACTAACACCTGCCCTATAGGGCTGGCGGCCATGCCTGTCCCGGCAAAGCGGAAATAGTCGTCCTCCGTGCTGGCAATCCCACCGCCGGTGCCACCGAGCGTGTAGGCGGGGCGGATCACCGCGGGCAGCCCGATGATCTTTAGCGCGGCTTCAGCGTCTTGCTGCGACTCCACGATCTCGCTGGGCGGCGTCGGCTCGCCTATGCGGGTCATCAGGTCCCTAAATTCCTCACGGTCTTCTGCTGCGCGTATCGTCTTAAGCGGCGTGCCCAGCAGCTTTACGTTGTGCCTGTCCAGCACGCCCGCGTCGGCCAACTCCACAGCGAGATTGAGGCCGGTCTGGCCCCCGAGCGTGGGCAGAATGCCGTCTGGCTTTTCCCTGGAGATGATGCGCTCGATGACTTCTACCGTAAGAGGCTCGATATAGACGACATCGGCCACGCCCTCGTCGGTCATGATCGTGGCCGGGTTCGAGTTGACCAGAACGGTCGTCACGCCCTCTTCGCGTAGGGCCTTGCAAGCCTGCGTACCGGCGTAATCGAACTCCGCCGCCTGGCCAATAACAATCGGCCCCGACCCGATCACGAGAACTTTCTTCGGTTTGTCCTGGGGCTTCAGTTTGCTCTGAGGCTTATTCAATTGGACTTCGCCTGCTTCATCATCTCCACGAAATCGTCGAAAATGTACTCGCTATCCCTCGGGCCGGGTGACGCTTCAGAGTGGTACTGAATCGACATTGCCGGCATCTCTCGGTGGCGCATCCCTTCCACCGTGCCGTCGTTGAGGGAGACGTGGCTCACCTCTACGTTTGCCGGCAGCGAGTCCGCGTCGACGGCGTACCCGTGGTTCTGGGCGGTTATGTAGGCTCGCCCCGTGCGCAGGTCCTTCACCGGGTGGTTTGCGCCCCTGTGGCCGAACTTCAGCTTGTAGGTGCTGCCGCCAAAGGCGCGAGCAAGCACCTGGTTGCCCAGGCAGATGCCGAACACCGGTACCTTCCCCACGATGCCCTTCGCGGTCTCGACTGCGTAGTCGAGCAGTTCAGGGTCGCCCGGCCCCGGCGATAGCAGGATGCCGTCGGGCTCTCGTTGCAATAGCTCTTCGGCCGACGCAGTTGCCGGGAAGGTGATTACCTCGCACCCCCGGCTTTGCAACAGCCGCATGATGTTGTACTTAACCCCGTAGTCCGATACCAGCACCCTGTGTGGCCGCCTATTGGGGTGTTGGCGATCACCGTCGGGCTCGTTCCAGCGATATGAGTGCTCGGTCGTGACGGCCTTGACCAGGTCTGTGTCGCCATAGGTCGCTGCGGCCTTGAGTTTGGCAGCGGCCGATTCGGTCGACGGGCCCAGCGCCCCCATCATCACCCCGCTTGTTCGCAGGCGCCTGGTGAGTGCACGAGTATCGATGCCCCACAGGCCGGGAATGTCCTGGGAGCGCAGGTACTCGTCCACCGTCATCTCGGAGTCGGCATGGCTGGGCTGGTCGCAGTGTTCCCGTACTACAAACCCGGCGACCCGTATGCGAGCCGACTCGGCATCCCGCCCGTTTATGCCGTAGTTGCCTATCATCGGGTAGGTCGGCACCACTATCTGCCCGGCGAACGACGGGTCGGTCAGCATTTCCTGATACCCGGTCATCGACGTCGAGAACACGACCTCTCCAGCCGCCTCAGCCGCTGCTCCAAAGGCCCAGCCCTCGAACACCGACCCGTCTTCCAGCACGAGGTATCTCTTCACCCGAGCGTCCGTCATGAAGCCCTTCCCTGTTCAGCGTCGAAGACGACGCGTCCTGCGTAGATCGTCGTCTTAACCCGGCCCTTGAGCGTCGCCCCGGCCAGCGGGGTGTTCTTCCCCTTGGAAACGAAATTCTCCGGCCGCACGATCCACTCGGCGTCAGGATCAATGAGTGCGATGTCTGCGGGAGCGCCTGTTGCAAGTGTGCCTAGTCCTGCCGGGGCCCGGTCGCCGAGCAAACGCGCAGGACCGAGAGTTAGCGATTCGATGAGTCGGGCCAATGACAACGAATCCGCGTGGACCAGCGACAAGACCGCACCCAGGGCCGTCTCCAGGTTGCTTATGCCGAAAGCTGCGTCGTTCAGTGTGCTCAGCTTGTCCTGGCGGTTGTGGGGAGCGTGGTCGGTGGCGATTGCGTCTATGACACCCTCGGCCAATGCGGCGATCATCGCGTCAACATCGGCCTGGGACCGAAGGGGCGGGTTCACTTTAGCGAAGGTGTTGTAAGCGTCGGCCGTCAAAGGATCAAACGAGTTGCCGCCGGTCAGGTGCCCGAGAACGACATCTTCAGTCAGCGTTAAGTGGTGCGGCGTCACCTCGGCGGTAACCTTGATCCCGCGCTCTTTCGCCCGCCGCACCATGTCTCCGGTCCCGGCCGTGCTGACGTGGGCAAGGTGCACCCAGGACCCGGTCAGCTCGGCGAGCGCTATGTCCCGGGCAGCCATCTGCTCCTCGGCGGCGGCCGGTACTCCCTTGACGCCGAGGCGAGTGGCGACCCAGCCCTCGTTTATCTGCCCGCCCGCAGCCAATTCCGGTACTTCACAATGCTCGATGATGGGCAACCCGAACGCCGAAGCGTAGGTGAGCGCCTGTCGCATCAGGGCGTCGTCTGCGACCGGGTGGCCGTCGTCGGAAAAGCCTATGGCCCCGGCATCGGCCATCTCGGCCATCTCAGCCAGTTCCCGGCCCGCGCTAGCCTTCGTCACACTGCCGATGGGCAACACGCGCACAGCCCCCTCGTCGGCGGCTTTGCGCATCACATAGTCAATGGTGGACGCGTTGTCCATGGGCGGGTCGGTGTTGGACATGGCGCAGACCGTCGTGAACCCCCCAGCGGCCGCTGCCCGGGTCCCCGACGCTATCGTCTCTTTGTCTTCGAAGCCGGGCTCGCGCAGGTGGCAGTGCAGGTCAACGAAGCCCGGCGTCACCACGAGGCCGGTGGCATCGATGATGTCGGCACCCTCGGGCGCAGCTATCTTTTTCCCGACTGCTTCTACCAGGCCGTTGGACAGCAGAACGTCGGTGACCTCGTCCAGGCCCGAACCGGGGTCTATGACCCGGCCGCCCTTTATCAGCACTTGTTTCACAACTGCGCTCATTGGGCCGCGCCCCGGCCCGCTGCGCTGCGATCGGGTGTGACGACCCCGAACAGCAGTGCCATGCGCACGGCGACGCCGTTTGTGACCTGCTGGTCAATTACCGACCGCACCCCGTGGGCGACTTCGGGGTCTATCTCTATGCCTTCGTTCATAGGACCGGGGTGCATGACTATGGCGTCCGGTGCCGCCAGTTCCATGCGGCGCGTGGTAATGCAGAACATGCGGGAGTACTCGCGCAGCGAAGGCAGGTGCCCCGACGCCTGGCGTTCTAACTGCAACCGCAGCGCCATCACCACGTCCGCACCTTCGAGCGCCTCCTCTACCCTGTGGGTTACGCGCACTGAAGCAAACGGGTGTTCCTCCGGTAGCGGCCTGAGAAAGTCCGGTGGCACCAGCGTTGGTGGTGCACACAGGGTCACCTGAGCGCCCATCTTCAGCAGGCCCCACAGGTTCGACCTGCCCACCCTGCTGTAGAGAATGTCGCCGACAATGGCGACTCGTTTGCCCTCAATACTGCCGAGCTTTTCTTTAATGGTGTACATGTCCAGCAGCGCCTGCGAAGGGTGGGCGTGGGCACCGTCACCGGCGTTGATAATGCAGGAGTCTAGGTGCCGGGCCAGGAAGTGCGGCGCGCCGGAGTGCGGGTGGCGAATGACGATTATGTCGGCGTTCATCGCCTGCAACGTAAGGGCGGTGTTGTACAGCGACTCGCCCTTTTTGGAACTGCTCCCGGCAGATGTCACGTTAATAACGTCCGCCGACAGTACTTTTCCCGCTTGTTCGAACGACACCCGGGTTCTGGTACTGGGTTCGTGGAACAGCGTTATTACCGTGTGCCCGCGCAGCGCCGGTACCTTGCGGATGGAACGATTTAACACCTCCCGCATGGCGGTGGTGTTTTGCAGGACGCCGTCTAGCTCCTCCCGCGAGAAGTCGTCCAGGTCCAGTACGTTCTTCCTGCCCGAAGACATCGAGCCGCCGCCGTTGGACAGCGCGGGAATGCCTACCCGCCTTACCGTGGTCACTTGCGGCCGCCTTTGTGGCCGCCTTGGGCGCTTGTCGCCATCGGTTCGTCGACAGGCCCCGGCGTTACCAGTGCTACTTCGTCGCGGTCATCGATCTCCGTCAGACGGACCGACACGGCCTCATCTTTCGCCGTGGGCATGTTCTTCCCCACATAGTCGGCGCGTATTGGTAGCTCCCGGTGGCCCCTGTCCACCAGTACGGCCAGTTGGATGAGCCTGGCGCGGCCAAAGTCCATCAGCGCGTCCATAGATGCTCGAATGCTGCGCCCCGTGTACAGGACGTCGTCCACCAGGACCACCACTTTGCCCTCTATGGGTACGGGGATCTCGGTCGGTCTGACCACCGGCCTGGGGCGGCCCAGCAGGTCATCCCGGTACAGGCCGATGTCCAGCCTGCCAACCGGGGGGCGAATGCCCTCGAACTTTTCTATTAGCCCCGCGAGGCGGTCTGCTATCGGCACGCCCCTGGTGTGCAGCCCGACTAGGACAATGTTCTCGGCACCCCGGTTTTGTTCCAGCACCTCGTGGGCGATGCGAGTCAGTGCGCGTCGCACGTCATCGGCCCGGAGCACCGTTCTCTCGATATTTGCGGGCATAAAAAAACCCCCGTCACTGTGCTGACAAGGGGGCTTTTTATCCCGCGCAATCGAGCCCTGACGGCGTTTCTGCCTTGTTGTCGGGCTCGACCCTTGTCAGTCTCTCAGGACTGCCACTTAAAGGGCGAATTTGGATGTTGTCTTAACCTATTCAGTCTATATTTTTCCGCCATCGACCTCAAGCGCTCGTTTCGAGGCTCGTGATCTCCTTGACCCCTCTGCGGGGCGAGAAATAGAATTGACCGCAGAGCCCCCTTTTCCGGATGGCACCGGTGTGGCGGGGCCGAGGTTATCGCGCTTCCCCGTACAGGCGAGATGCTCAGAAACCCGCGACGAGAGTGAGGTAGGAGTTGTTCAAAAAGGCCCTGCGGTGGCCTCGCGGCGGCGAAGAGAACGCCGGAGACGCCCTGTACGTCGTTGGCGAGAAGGTCTTGCTGCGTGACAAGCGCATCTCGGACATTCCCGACGACTACGCCTGGCGTCGCGATCCCGAGTTGTCCAAGCTGGATGCGACCCTGCCGATGCAGATGTCGTACGACGACTACCGGCGTTACGCCCGTGAAGAGCTGAGCTACAACAGCCGGTGGTCCAAGCGCTTCGCCATCGATACGCTCGAAGCCAGCGACAACGGCGAGGTCGAAGGCGACGAACCCGAACCGGGTCGCCATATCGGCAACTGCATGTACTATGACATTGACGAGCGTCGTGGCGAGACCGAGCTTGGCATCATGGTGGGCGACCGTGACTACTGGGGCGAGGGCTACGGAACGGACGCCGTGAGAACGATGCTCGACTACATCTTCACCTCAACCAAGCTCAGCAAGGTGTACCTGCACACGCTGACCTGGAACGACCGGGCACGCATGTCCTTCACCAAGTCCGGCTTCGTGGAAATTATGGAAATACGGCGCAACAGCATGGACTTCATGCGAATGGAGATTGCCCGGCAGGACTGGGAAGCAGCCCGCCGCGCCCGTGGGGCCGATGTGACCGAAGACGAGGCGCCAGCACCGCAAAAGCGACCAACCCCGTGAAAGTCCTGGTGACCGGTGCCACCGGTTTCGTGGGCCGCTCCGTGGTTGCGCAGTTGCTCGAGGCGGGAAATGAAGTCACGGCGCTAGCACGAGACCCCGGCGGGGCGTCAATTCGCTCGACCGACGGCCTATCAGTGCTGCGCGGAGACGTGCTGGCCCCCGAAACGCTGGCCTCGGCCTGCACAGGCATGGACGCCGTCATTCACTTGGCCGCGGTAATACGCGAGTCGGGCCACAACCAGACCTTCCCCCGCGTCAACGTCGATGGAACCCGGAACGTGCTTAATGCCGCTGCGGCTTCGGGAGTCGGCCGGGTCATATACTCCAGCACAGTGGGTGCGGTGGACGACCCGCACCTGCACTACATGCGATCCCGCTGGCTGGCCGAGCAGCTGGTTCAAGACAGCGGTATTCCCTTTTCCATATTGCGCTTTTCGGTCGCCTTCGGAGAGGGCGACGAGTTCATCAACCCGCTGGCTGCCATGGTCAAGGCGCTACCAATTGCCCCGGTGGCGGGGGACGGGAGCGCCCGCTTTCAGCCCATCGCCGTGGGTGACGCCGCCCGATGTCTTGTCACAGCTTTATATTTGGACAAAGCACTGGGAGCGACATACGACTTGGGCGGCCCCCAGTACATCACCTACCACGACCTGATGAAGCTGGCAGGCGAGGCCGTCGGATCCCGAGCGCTGCTTTTGAACACGCCCATGCCAATAATGAAGGCGATGGTTCGCATAATGGAGCGTGTAATGAAACGGCCACCGGCAACGAGCGAGCAACTAAAAATGCTCGACCTCGACCGCGTCGCCGACCTCGACTCGGTGTCCAGGGCCTTCGGGTTCGAGCCAATCTCAATGCAAGGCAACCTGGGCTACGTTCGGAAAATGAGTCTTTGGGACGCGATTCGCATAAACATGGGCAGCATGCCCGGACACATCCGTGACCACTGAACGCCCCGCAGGGCTTAACGGCGGCCGGGCGAACGGCGTTACCAGGCTGCCAATACCCGCCGGAGACGGCCCTGCCTACCGGGAAGCCGTAGACAGGGTCATGTCCCTGGCCGACTTCGAGCGCAACAAGCACAGCCCGGACCACTCCGGGTTCCACCTCGAACGCATGGCGCTCTTGCTCCAGCGCTTCGACAACCCGCATCTGGCTACACCAACAATTCACGTGGCGGGCACCAAGGGGAAAGGAAGTGTGTCGGCGATGGTCGCCTCGGCGCTGTCAGCTGCGGGCAACCGCACGGGGCTGTACACATCGCCGCATTTACACACCGTTAGGGAGCGCATACGGGTAAACGGCGAGCCCGTCACCGAGGCCGAGTTCGCATCACTAGTACATCGGACGTGGCCAGCGGTAACGCAGGTGAGCGCCGGTGCCTACGGGGGCGTCAGCACCTTCGAACTGATGACCCTCATGGCCTTCCTCCACTTTCGTGCCGTGAACGCCGACGCACAGGTCATCGAAGTAGGCCTGGGGGGTCGGCTGGACTCCACCAATCTCGTTAGACCTCTGGTCACGGTCATCACCCCGATCAGCCTCGACCATACGGCCACGCTGGGGAACACCATCGCGAAAATCGCCGCCGAAAAGGGCGGCATCATCAAGCCCGGCGTGCCGGTAGTAGTTTCGCCCCAGTCCGCCCGTTCTGAGGACGCACTGGGCGTGATCCGGGAAATCGCCGAAGGCCTCAATGCCGAGACTATCGACGTGTCGCGTGAGGCCTCGTGGTCGCCGATCTCGTCGGGCCGCCACGGGCAGCGGTTCCAGGTGCGCATAGCAGGCGAGACATACTCCCTCGCCATGCCACTACTGGGGCCACACCAGATAGAGAACGCAGCTACTGCGCTCGTTGCCCTGCAAAGGCTACGCGCCGACGGCTTCACGGTGACAGCGGCCCAAATGGCGGCCGGGTTCGCTTCGGTCAGTTGGCCCTGCCGGGTCGAGTATCTGGCCCCGAAGGGCGAAAGGCCTGCAAGTAGCCTCGGGGCAGACGCCGTCGTGGTGTCAGACGGCGCTCACAATACGGACTCCATAGGCCGCCTGCTGGAATCGGTTCCGGAACTGGAACATAGCAGGGTTGTGCTGGTGTTCGGCGCCCTCTCAGGACATTCGGCTTCAGGAATGCTGGACCAGCTGGCGCGACTGACGCCAAGGGTCGTTACGGTCCAGTCCCGTCACCCCCGGGCCATTCGTGCGGGCGAAGTGGCCGAAATGGCTCGCGAGCACGGCCTGGTCGTAATTGGGGAAAGCGAAACCGTGGCCGACGGTATGCGACTTACCGTGGCGGCGGCCAATTCCGGAGAAGTGGTGCTCGCTACCGGGTCTATCTCCGTCGCCGCCGAGGCTCGGGAATGGGCCCTCGGCATTGAACCCGAATGCTATCCTAATATCCGGCCGCCGGAAGACACGGCAGCGCGTGCGACGAAGGCCGGTGCACCCGGAACGAGCGCTGGTCCCTAGACCTTCACATGAACGCAATCACAAACGGTAATCGACCCCGCGTTGTCGTCACAGGCATGGGGGCCATGTCCCCTCTCGGCGAGTCCGTTGCCGAGTTCTGGCAGGGGCTGTTAGACGGGCGCTCCGGGATCGCTCCCATGGAGATCACCGACCCCACCCAGTTTCCCTGCAAGTACTCCGGCGAAGTGCTCGGCTTCGATGCCAGGGACTACATGGACCGTAAGGAGGCTCGGCGCATGGCCCGGTTCTCCCAGTTCGCAGTGGCGGCGGCGGGCCAGGCGATAGCAGACGCCAACTTGGATCTCGATTCTGAAAATCGTGAGCGAGTCGGTGTTGTACTCGGCAACGGTGCCGGGGGCTACCCCGAGACCGAGGAAGCGGTCCGCACCCTGGTCGCCAGGGGCGGAATGAAGATAAACCCGTTCTACATGCCATCCATGCTGTGCAACATGGCGGCTGCCAACGTCAGCAGGCTGAACGGCATCTACGGCTACACCAACACCGTCGTCACCGCCTGTGCCGCCGGTACCCAGGGCATCGGTGAAGCGACCGAGGCGATTCGCCGTGGGGCCGCAGACGTCATCATCAGCGGCGGCACAGAGGCCGGGCTCTGCCAGCTAGGCCAGGGCGGCTTCAACGTCATCCGCGCCCTGACCCGGCGCACCGACGATCCGACGAAAGTGAGTCGGCCGTTCGACGCCAACCGGGACGGCTTCGTACCCGCCGAGGGCGCCGCAATCCTTATCCTTGAACGCCTTGAGCATGCACTGGATCGGGGCGCCAACATACTCGCCGAAATCATTGGCCAGGCCGCCTCATCCGACGCCTTCCACCTTGTTCAGCCCGACTCCGAGGGTAAGGGCGCGGCCCGGGCCATTACCTGGGCGCTTGCCGATGCCAACGTGGGCGTTGACGAGATCGACTTCATCAGCGCTCACGGTACATCTACCGGTCTGAATGATCTTGCGGAGACGAAAGCCATCAAGCGCGCGTTCGGCGACCAGGCTTATCGGGTACCCGTCAGTTCGGCCAAGTCGATGATCGGTCACGCGCTGGGAGGCGCAGGTGCGCTGGAAGCCGTTGCCTGCATCAAATCCATTAGCGACGACGTCATCCACCCCACAGTCAACTACGAGACCCCTGACCCCGAGTGCGACCTCGACTACGTGCCCAACGTAGCCCGCCATCTGCAGGTGGACACGACGCTCTCAAACAGCTTCGGTTTCGGCGGGCAAAACGCCTGCCTAGTCATCCGCCGCTTCGACGACTAAGGCCTGCTAAGGCGGCCCCCGGCCCCGGCGGGCACTGTTAGCTCCTCTCGCCGAGCAAACCTCAATCACCCTTTCGGGTGATCACCTTGGTGGCTGCTGCACCCTCGGCGTTACGTGGTACAACACCACCAGTGACGAGGCCGACATGGCCATGAACACCAGGTTCGACTGGAACGGCACCTACGACGCCGAGACGGTCTTCCTGCACGAGGGTGGACACGTCGCCGGCCTGGGCCACTCCCTGGTGCAAGAATCGGTCATGTACGCCTCGTACCAGAGGGTACGGTCCGCACTTCACTCCGACGACATCAACGGCCTCGTGGCTCTTTACCCGGCCGCGCCCCCGGCGCCCGCGACCACCGGCTCCATTGCCGGGACCGTGGTTGACGTGGATACAGGCCTGCCCATCGCCGGTGCGACGGTGACGGCAGATACGGGCCAGTCGGCCGACACCGATTCGACCGGCGTATACACGCTTACTGACGTGCCCACAGCGGACGGGGCGGTGTCCGCATCCGCCGACGGCTATGGCTCAGAAAACCAGGCCGCTGCGGTGGCGGAAAACGCGACAACGACCGCCAATTTTGCCCTCACGGCAGTGCCGATTGGCTCGACCGTCAGCGTGACGTCCGTCACTTATGTGACCGAGGGCGGGCGTCGGGCGGACAAACACCTGCTCATCACAATCTCCCTGGAGGATGACGCTGGCAACCCGGCCAGTGGGGCGACGGTCTCAATCGAAGTGACCAGGAACGGTTCGCTCGACGGTACCGGTACAGGCACAACCGGTTCCGGGGGAACAATCACCTTCAGCAGGAAGAACGCCCGGTCTGGCGATTACGAAACGACGGTGACCGACGTCACCGCGTTCGGTCTGGCCTGGGACGGAGTAACGCCCGCTAACTCGTTTACCAAGTAGACGGGCTCTTTAGCCGCAAAGTAAAAGCCCCCGGCCAACAGGCCGGGGGCTTTTTGCGTATCTGAGTTGTGAAACCTGCTCGGTTAGCTAGCGTCGCGCATGGGAACGAAGCTCGGCGTCCGTAGCCAGCCGGGGAACGAACTGGTGATATATTTCCCCGCATGCGGATAGCTCTTATAGGACAGTCAGTATTCGGCGAAGCGGTGCTCAAGGCACTGGTGGAGCGCGGCGAGGAAGTCGTTGGCGTCTTCTGTCCGCCCGATGTCGAGGGCAGGCGACCCGACCCCATAACGGTGGCCGTTAAAGAGGCGGGCGTTCCCCTCTACCAGTTCGGCCGCATGCGCGACGTCGAGGCAATCGCTGCCTTTGCGGACCTCTCGGCCGACCTGGGCGTAATGGCCTACGTAACGGACATCGTTCCCGACGAGATCCTGCAAGACCCGAAGCTGGGGACCATTCAGTACCACCCGTCGCTGCTGCCCATTCACCGGGGACCGAGTTCGATCAACTGGGCGGTGATTCACGGCGATGACAAGACGGGATTGACGATTTTCTGGCCCGACAAAGGCCTCGATACCGGCCCGGTCCTGCTGCAAAAAACCATCGAAATCGGACCGGACGACACCACCGGCTCCCTCTACTTCGACAAGCTCTTCCCGCTCGGCGTCGAAGCGTTGGTCGAGGCGGTGACTATGGTGCGCGACGGCAATGCACCTAGAATCGAGCAGGACCACTCGGCGGCTACGTACGAAAGCTGGTGCAAGGCTAATGACGTCACTATTGACTGGAACCGGCCCGTACGGGACCTGCACAACCTCATCAGGGGCAGCGACCCATCACCCGGCTCAGGAACCGCCCTGAACGGTGCCGAAGTCCGGTTCTTTAAGACGAGCAGGCAGAACGATGACACCGGTCGCCCGCCCGGAGAGGTCGTGAGCGTCAATGGGGATGGCTTCGTCGTGGCCGCCAGCGGCGGCTCGCTAATGGTTCGGCGGGTGAAGCCATCTGGCCAAAAAAAGCTGGCTGGCGCCGAGTGGGCCGCAGCCGTCGGCCTGAAACCCGGTGACCAATTCGGAGACCGGGCGTGAACGGCGTACACGACATGGGCGGCATGCACGGCTTCGGCCCGGTCCCCATCGAGCGCGACGAGCCGGTGTTCCACGCCGAGTGGGAGCGCCGCGTCTTCGGTCTGTCGCTGGCTCTCGGGCAGAAAATGCGGTCTACCGGACCACAGTTGCGTGGGGCAATAGAGGCGTTGCCGCCTGAGACATATTTGGCGGTCTCGTACTACGAAAAATGGCTACGGTCCAAAGAGAACCTCCTGGCCCAAGCGGGCCTCATCGACCCGGCCGAATTGGATGCCAGGACCCGCCACTTCATGGCCAACCCAGACGAACAGCCCGTCCGCCGAGACGACCCCGGGCAACGCCGTGCCATGCGAGAGAGGCTCGACGGTCGCTACCCGGCAGAGACGGGCGCTGCCATTGAGCCCGCGTTCTCCGTTGGCGACGGCGTGAAAGTTAGCGTCTTCAACCCCTCGGGGCACACGCGCGTGCCTCGCTACGTCCGCGGCAAGGCAGGCACCGTGCAGCGCTTCTACGGCGTGCACGATTTCGAAGACGTGGGCTGTGGCGATGTTCCACCGCAGCAGCCCATCTACTCCGTCCGGTTTGAAGCGGTAGAGCTTTGGGGCGACGCCGTGGACGGGCGCGGGGCCGGATACTTGGATTTGTGGGAAAGCCACATTGAACCGCCGGGGTAGATGAAACAACAGGGATAGGAGGCAATTATGGGAGACGATCACGAGCACGCCCAAGAGTGGGCTGCGGTAAGAACAAAAGCGCTCGAGTCCTTGCTTGTCGAAAAGGGAATACTCAGTTCCGACGCCATCGACGAAGTGGTCCGAACCTACGAGCAGGACATCGGGCCCATGAACGGCGCTCGGGTAGTCGCTCGCGCCTGGACCGACCCGGCCTTCAAGGCCAGGCTGCTGACCGACGGCACCAGCGCCGTGGAAGAAATGGGCTACGGCGGCCTCGAGGGCGGCCAGCTTGCTGTGTCGGAAAATACCGACGACGTGCACAACGTCGTCGTCTGCACGCTGTGCTCGTGCTACCCGTGGCCGGTCCTCGGCCTGCCGCCGACCTGGTACAAGTCCTCGGCCTACCGCTCCCGCGTGGTTATCGAACCCAGGGCCGTGCTGTCCGAATTCGGCCTCACCGTCGAGGAAGACACAGAACTGAGAGTGTGGGACAGCAACTCCCAGGTCCGTTACATGGTGTTGCCCCAACGGCCTGAAGGAACCGAGGGATGGACCGTGGACCAGCTGGCCGAACTGGTCACGAGGGACTCGATGATAGGCGTCGCCAAAGTGGCGACCCCGTCAGGTGTCGCTTAAACATGCCAGAACAATCCGAAGACCAGCTGGACCGGCGCATCTCGAACATGACGGGCGAGGCGGCGCTTCCCCGAAGCAACGGGGAGCTTGTGTTCGACTCGCCCTGGGAGAGCAGGGCGTTCGGCATCGCCGTAGCGCTGCATGGTGACCGGCGGTTCGACTGGGAAGAGTTCCGGGGCGACCTGATCGACGAGATAACGCGCGCCGAGACCGCTCCTGACACTTCTGGGGCCTCCTACTACGAGCGCTGGCTGGTCTCGTTAGAGCGCGTTCTGGTAACGAGAGGCCTGCTTAACGGACCGGAGCTTGCGACCAGGGCAGCCGAATACGCGTCCGGCGTTCGGTCCGACGACGACCACTAATTCGGCCTCTTCCCCTCAGTGCATCTGTGGGGTTTCGGGGGCATATGGGGGGCGCTTCAGGAAGGCCACGGGGTCAATGGCGGCTACCGGCAGGTAAATTGCCCGGTAAACCGGGGCGAAAGCACACCCGCGGGTATTGGGAAACCTCGCCAATTAGGGGTATGCTTAAAAAGTATTGAGTTTCCTCAGCAGCATCTTCGGCAGTAAAAAAGGCCCAGCGGCGAGCATGGCTTCGCCATCCACCGGCCTTTACGTCGATATCGAAAATCTCCAGGAAGACGCTAAGTCTCTAGTCGGCGCTTTGCTCGACTCTTGGCCTAGATCTTTCCCAAGGCCAGGCCTTGTGACCCTCTACGTCCCGGCCGATCAGGCCGAACTGTGGCGAATGTGGGGCATTACCCGGTTCAAAGAAGCCACGATCCGAGTTCGCGGCATCCAGCGTTTCGCCGGACACCTTTCCAAGAACTCGGCCGACCTGGCCATTGCCACCGACGCGGTATCCGACTTTGTACGCGACCGGGTCGGCCATGTGGCGGTGTTCAGTGACGACAGCGACTTCATGTCCCTGTACGTCAAAATCCGGGAAGAATCGGGCGAAGGCAAGACAGGCGAAACACCGTTCCTGTGGGTACTGACCGACCGCAGGGGCACCAAGTCCCTGAACATTCGCCGGTACTTCCCCAGCGAGCACATCTTCGTTGTGAAGTCCGTTGGCTACCAAGGTGGCGGCAACCAGGGCGGCGGCCAGCAAAGTGGCCCCCCTCAGCGTTCAGGCGAACGCTCAGGTGGTTACGGCTCATCTCAGCGCTCCAATTCCGGGTCGTCGGCAGCGCCGTTGCGGAGCCGGAGCGAGCCCCGTGCGCGCAGGCCGGTGGCACCACCCGCCGACCCAGTCGCAGATCGGGCAATAGCCAAGGCCATCGTTACCAAAATGCCGTTGGGCTACTTCAAGAGCACCGACTGCCAGTCACTGGTCCGCGACATGTACCCGAACCACCCGCTCGCTCATGCCAGCTCCGGGGTTGTCGGCCAGCGCTTTGTGAAGAACATTTTGCCGCTGCTATTGGACCTCGGCGTTACCGAGCCAAATCCGAACCGCAGGCCCAGGCGTTTCCAAATTACCGAAGAAGCCAAGCAGAAAGTCAATCCCCGCTCTGGCGGAAACGGCCCCAACTCCAGCCCTCCATCCAGTCCCCCCTCCAGCGCCAGTACGCCTTACGGCAGCAGGGGCAGCAGTAGCAACTACGATAGCAGCAGCAGTAGCTACGACAGCGGCAGGGGCAGCAACTACGGCAACAGCAGCAGCTACGATAGCAGCAGCAGTAGCTACGACAGCGGCAGGGGCAGCAGCAGCAGCGACGATAGCAGCAGCAGTAGCTACGACAGCGGCAGGGGCAGCAGCAGCAGCGACGATAGCAGCAGCAGTAGCTACGACAGCGGCAGGGGCAGCAGCAGCAGCGACGATAGCAGCAGCAGTAGCTACGACAGCGGCAGGGGCAGCAACTACGGCAGCAGGTAAGCCCGCCCAGACACGGCCCTATCTAAGGGGCTTGGCCAACACACTACTCTCTCCCCGCGCTACTCTTCGTCGGGGATCCCGTCGCCCTCTGACTCGTCGAACCGACTCCCAAGCTGGGTGAGGAACTTTTCAACTTCTGGCGGCAGATTCGCCTGCGCCTCAAACTCCGTCGCCTGCCCGGTGTGCGTCCGGTCATAGTAGCTTTCGAGTTGTGAGATGAGCGTGTTCACCTCGGGGTTGTTCTCCGCAGCCTGGCCAATTTCCAGGTACTGACGTCGGCCCTGGGTAGCGTCGGCCAGTTCTCCCGGCAGCCCGTAGATCGCGCACAGGCACTCCAGCAGCCGCGCCGCGCCCATGCGGTCATCGTCCAGCCGGGCGTACTGCGGCACGTGCACCATAAGGCTGGTCACGTCCGCGCCCTTTCGGCGCATCTCTTCGGCCACCTGGTTCACTATCGAAGTCGGTCCCTGATAGGAACTCTGGCGGGACGTCACAAGCTGCCCGGCCAGTTTGTATTGGGGCTCCGTCAGGGAGCCGGTAACTATCAGGGGTCGAGTGTGCGGGACAGAGTCGTACATGCCGCCTATTCGGCAGTACTCCGTCACCCGGAAGTGGGCCAGTAGTTCGGCTATGCCGTCGGCGTAATCCTCGCCGAGAGCGTGCGGCTCCCGGATGTGCAGCAGCAGTAGCGGACGGCCCAGCGCCTCGTCGTCTATGTAGTTGACGACCGTGTTGGGCACAGTGAAGGTACGTTCCCCCGTAGTGAAACCCATGCGGGGCCGGTAGCGCGTGAAGTCGAAAAAGTTGCCCGGCCTGGCCAGGCGCCCCAGCTCCTTTGCGCCGAAGTGGTTCTCCAGTTTGCGCAGTGCCAGCGTGCCGACACGGCCGACGTCGATCCACGGCCGCAGCATCGCTATTGCAATGGTGTTGCTAAGCTCCGGTACGGGCTCGGTTATCTCGAAAGGGCCTATTCGCATCGCGCTATCTTAACCCTCTTTAGCCTTGGGGCTACTCGCCTCTTTGGCTTTGGGGCTATTCGCCCCGGGCCCCTCCCCACAGGCCCGCCGTCAGTCCGCCATCGGCGACAAGCGCGTGACCGACGACGTAAGAAGATCTGTCAGAACACAGCCATACGGCTATTTCCGCCATTTCTTCTGGTGTCGATACCCTTCCGTTCGGGTGCAGGACATCTACGCTCGCCTTGTTCGCTCGGTACCCGTCGAACAGCCGGTCGAACATCTCCGTCTCGACACTTCCTGGGCACAGCGCGTTAATTCGTATCCCCTGTCCGGCGTACTACAGCGCCGCCGACTTGGTCAGGCCGACCAGCCCCCACTTGGTGGCACCGTATTGCGCGGCCGAAGCCACCCCGACAACGCCGCTGGCCGACGATACGTTAACGATGGCCCCGCTCTTTTGCTCCAGCATCAGCTCCAGCTGGTGCTTCTTACAGCCAGGTGCCTATCAGGTTCACGTCGATCAGCGCCCGGAAGTTCTCCACCGTCGATTCGTGCGTGCGAAACGGAAACTCGCCCTCAATGGCCGCGTTGTTGACCGCGTAGTCGAGCCGCCCGTGCCCCTCGGCGACAGCCCGGTGCAACCGTTCGACCTGACCGGGGTCGGAAATGTCGGTGCGGACGAAAGACGCCTCGCCGCCGCTTGCCCGTATAGCCGCCGCGACGGCTTCGCCCTCTGGCTCACGCCGCGCCGCCAGCACCACTGCCGCGCCCCGGTCGGCGAACATGCGCGCCGTCGCCGCACCAACCCCGGAACTGGCACCGGTGACGAGCGCGACTTTGCCGTTGAAGTCATCCATTTATGGCCTCTCCTGAGAACGATGTCGGGAATCGAAGTATCGGGGCGGGATGGCCGGGAGATTACCATTCGCCACCGGCAGATGTCGATTTAGGTACGGGGCGTAGTTGACCGTGCGAAGCCTCCGAACTACTATGCGCGCCACTTGGCGGCAGCAGATTGGCAGCGGTTACTCACATTGTCTGGAGGTGGCGAAAATGAAGATGGTTAACTCCGTGGAAATAGCTCGGCCGATAGACAAGGTGTTCGAGTACGTGTCCAACCCGGACAACCGCTCCCAGTGGGACGGCGGCCTGGTCGAGACCCGCCGCACCTCCGAAGGCGACCTCGGCGTCGGCTCGACCTCTAAGGACGTCTACGAAATGAACGGGCGACGAATGGAATTCCAAACATCCATTATCGAGTGGTCGCCACCCACGACCCTGCGCTGGCGAGGGGTGGCCGACTCCCTGACGGCTGAGGGTCACTGGACCTTCACTGAAATCGGTGGCGGCACCATGGTCAACTTGGCCATGGAAATGAACACCGCCAACCCCATATTCAAGATGATGGCCTCGTTTATGCGCGGCAAAATGCAAAAGCAGATGGCCGAAACCGGTCACAAAATGAAACAGGCCGCCGAAGCAGAAATCTCCGCCTGACGCGGCGCATCTTATGAAGCACCCCGGCTTCGGTCGGGTTGTCTCATGCGCAACGTCACATCCCCCCGTCTTCTCCTGTTCGCCGGCGCAGCCCTCATGGCGGCCGTCGCCTGTACTACGGGCGTCGCCCAGCCAGCGGAGAACCCCGACGGCCCCGTGTCGTTCCCGACAGCCGTTGTGGAGGCCGCGAGCACGCCCAACGGCGACGGCGTGGGGCCGAAGAAGCCCGCGGGCAGGCCACCCGCGCTCGACACCTCCGTAGCCAGCGTCGGGCTGGACGAGGTCCTTTTCGACACGTTCCAGAGCGGCGCCATCGCCCTGTCTGCGGCCACCCAGGGCGACATCGACCGGCTGCGGGACGCCATCGTTCCCGTTTACGAGCCGCGATACGACGGGCCAGAAGGTGGCAACTGGCTGGACGACGACGACATTGTCCTGGGCTACCAGTCCGATAGCGGCGCGTACGCCTACCCGGTCAAAATGCTCAACCTGCACGAGATCGTCAACGACGTTATCGACGGCGTGCCCGTGTTGATTAGCTACTGCCCCCTGTGTGCCAGCGGCGTCGTCTACTCTCGCCTTTTGGGCGATCGGGAGCTGGTCTTCGGCAACACCAGTGCGCTGTGCGAGTCCGACCTCATCATGTTCGACGGGGAAACAGG